>Ga0075117_1000946_pt1 | contig 18579 bp, 15 predicted proteins | sample AntAceMetag02UKJ_FD_69789 | JGI IMG/M metagenome (GOLD analysis project Ga0075117, IMG submission 69789) | Saline lake microbial communities from Ace Lake, Antarctica - Antarctic Ace Lake Metagenome 02UKJ | ecosystem: Environmental > Aquatic > Non-marine Saline and Alkaline > Saline | place... | reverse complement strand
TAGCAACAGATTCGTCGTTTGATTGAAAGATGCTCGGGGTAGCTTAGTTTCTTGATTTCATCATGTATGAAGAGTATTAAATCTACACAAGCTAGGGGTATATCTACTAATACGTCCAAAAAACAAACTCTACAAATGTTTTAACGTCTAATAGCCATAACACTTCCCTAAATTTGGAAGTAATACAGTATTCTAATATTTGATTCAGCCATTATGAGGAATTTTCTTGTTCTTTTATTTAGTTTTTTGTCGATCACAGTTTTGGCCCAACGGCCTGCTGGAGGAGCCCCTGGCTATGCTACAGTCCAAGGGACTATTGTAGATTCCTTGAGTAGCGAGGCAGTTGAATTTGCGGCAGTTGCATTGTGGGATGCCTCAAAGGCCATTGATGGTGCTTTGACTTCCAGCAATGGTAAATTTAAGTTTGAAGGATTAAAAATGGGGACTTATAAAATCCTCATTTCTTATATAGGCTATAAGCCACAAACTATCGGGAATGTGATAGTGGAAAGTAATACGGCCACCGTAGACTTAAATGATATTAAACTTATCGGGGATAATATCCAATTAGATGCCGTAACCGTTACTGGGCAATCCTCTTTGATAGAAGATAAAATTGACAGATTGGTTTACAATGCCGAAAAGGATATCTCTAATACTGGCGGGACAGCTGAGGAGGTTCTAAGAAAGGTTCCGATGCTTAGTGTGGATTTGGATGGGGAAGTGGAGCTTAGAGGTAGTTCAAATGTAAGGGTTCTTATTAATAATAAGCCTTCAGCAATTTTTGCCAGTAGCGTTGGAGAAGCATTACGACAGATTCCCTCGGACCAAATAAAGTCTGTAGAAGTTATTACATCACCAAGTGCAAAATACGATGGTGATGGAACGGCAGGTATTGTTAATATCATATTGAAGAAGAATACGCTTGCTGGTGTAACTGGTTCATTAAATCTTGGTGCAGGGATTTTAGGATCATCTGCTAATGGTAGTGTAAATCTTCGCGATCGTAAATGGGGTATCTCCTTACGTGGTAGTGGAAGAGCTTCTTACAATTATAAAACTACAGGAGAGAATACGAGAGAGAGTGTTATTGATGGTGTGGCTACGTACTTAACTCAACTTGATGATAATCGGGGGATTTGGGGAGGAGGGCGTTACAGTGGCACTTTCGACTATGACTTTGATCAGACAACAAATTTCTCAGTTACCTACTCTTTAAGAAATAGAGTACGTGGCAGTGATGGAGCTCAGATATCTACGTTGTTGGATAATAATAGGAATTTGATTTTTGAGAATACTAGAGATATTGATCAAAGTAATAAAAGCAACTCTAGTGATTTGGACTTTACCTTCACTAAGAGATACGCAAATCCAATAAAGGAACTTACTATTCTAGCCCAGATTTCTGAGAATAATACGAATAATTACTATACCGCTCTGCAAAATGGGATAGCAGCGGATAGCAGCGAGAATCAAGGGAGAGATAGAGAACTAAATTTCCAGGTAGATTATGTACAACCCATGGGCGAAAAAATAAAATGGGAAATGGGTGCTAAAGGAGTTCTTAGGTCAGCACTTTCGGATGGTCAATTTTATAGTTACAATTCTTCGACGCAAAGCTTTGCCTATAATGATAGAAGGTCTAATTTTTTAGACTATGACCAAAATGTATTGGCGGGTTACTCGTCGTTTACTTTTGAGTTACCTAATAAATGGGGGGTTCAAGCAGGTTTACGTTTTGAAAAAACAACTATTCAGGCAGAGTTCAAGGAACTGTCGGATGTTGAGATTCCTGACTATGACAACTTCTTGCCAAGTATTACGCTTTCAAAGCGTTTTAAAAAATCGGGTTCTATTAGAACGAGCTATACCCAGCGAATTCAGCGTCCGTCCATCAGGTACTTAAATCCTTTTGTCGACTACTCTAATGCAAACAGCATATCCTTTGGAAGCCCTACATTGAATCCAGAATTAGTGGACTTGTTTGAAGTGGCTTTGAGTACATATTTTGGTAGAAATTCAATTAATTTTTCTGTTTTCTCCAGAATCGAAGATAATAGTATTACATCTATAAGTAACGTAACTCGTCAGGATGGCTTGGATGTTACAGAAACGACTTATGGAAATATTGGAGTAAATAAGCGTTATGGCTCAAACGTCTCTATGAATTTGAATCCAACAAATAAGTGGCGTTTAGGTGGTGGAGTGAACGTAGATTATACTTATATGGATAATCGAACTATATCAAATAGAGGCTGGAGTGGCGGGGTTAACTTAAATACTTCTTATTCTTTCCCTAAAGAATGGGCAGCATCCTTCTTTGCCTTCTACAGGTCTCCTAGGGTACAACTTCAGGGTACAAGAAATGGTTTTTATTTCCATGGAATTACGGTTAAGAAGAATATCAATAAAAAGAGAGGAAGCATTGGTTTAGGATTAGAGAATCCTTTTGTGAGAACGATTGACTTCAAATCTGCTTTAGAAGATAGAACAGACGCTTTAAACTATTTCGTAACAAGCAACAACAGAAGTATTTTTAGAAGAAGTATTCGTGTCGACTTCCAGTATCGTTTCGGGAAAATGGAAAATGACGGTAGAGGCTTGTTTAATAGGAGAAAGTCAAGTAGCCGTGGAGATGATTCTGTTGACGGTGGAGATGATGGTGGTGACGACGGTGGCTCATTCTAGAAAAAAGGGCATAAAATTTATTGCTAAAGTCTATAGCCCTACTTTAGTGTGATGACGATGAAAGTAGCCGTGGCTCAGTTCCAGCCCAAAGATGGGGATAAGGAGTATAATTTAGGAGTAATAGATAGATTGGCAGCGAAAGCAAAGTCTGGAGGTGCAGTTGTTATTAGCTTTCATGAGATGTCGGTAACGGCGTATACTTTTACTAAGGACTTATCTCTGAAAGAATTAAAAAACGTGGCTGAGTCAGTACCTTCTGGTGGCAGTACTAAAAAACTTATAGAGCTTTCTACTAAAAATGATATAGCTATTCTGGCCGGCTTGGTAGAAAGGGAGGGAGATAAGATTTACAATACCTATATCTGTGTCCATGAAGGCCGTTTGGTAGCCAAGTACAGGAAATTACATCCCTTTATTAGCGAATACTTGTCTGCTGGAGATGAGTATTGCGTATTCGATTTACTTGGATGGAAATGTGGTATACTGATATGCTATGATAATAATGTCATTGAAAATGTACGTGCCACTGCCATTTCAGGGGCAGAAATTATTTTTGCTCCTCATGTAACAGGTTGTACGCCGTCTGCTATGCCGGGTAGAGATTATGTAGATGATAAGTATTGGCAAAATAGAGTATTAGATCCTGTTTCTCTACGAATGGAGTTTGATGGTCCTAAGGGCCGAAGATGGTTAATGAGATGGCTTCCAGCTAGAGCGTATGATAACGGAGTTTATTATGCCTTTACTAATCCAATTGGTTATGATGGAGAGCATTTGAAGAATGGAAACTCTATGATCATTGACCCTTATGGTGAAGTGGTTTCAGAAATAAAATCTTTTGAGGATGAGATAACGATGGCTCAAATATCAAAAGATAAAATCCCGCTTTCTGGTGGTTTTAGATATAAAAACGCACGAAGGCCCGCTTTGTACAGGGATATCATTGGGAAAGATCATGAACCTGAATTGAAGCCCGTTTGGATGACCCAAAAGTAGCTTTACTTAAGCTCAAAGGCGGCCATAAGGTTTAATAGGCTCTCATTCTTAGAAGCCATTTTGGTAATTGTGGCAGCTTTTTCAAAAGGATTTTCGTGCTCTCTTCTGAGAGGAATAATAGGAACAAAAACTCTTTCTGGAGATGTACTTTTAAGTGCTAACATAATCGTAATTTTTATTTACTACTAAGAACTTGAAATCAAACGATTTATGTTTGACAAGCCAAAGATGCAATAAATATTAGCACCTCGTTGCTTAATATATTAGCAATTACTTTAACTATTTAATTATAAGTAAGTTAATGTTAGCAGTGCTGCTAAAAAAATGAGCATGAAGACGTTACTTTATACTAGTGGTCGATAAAATATCTGACTAGCCTCTAATTTTTAGCATCGTTCTTATGCCTTTCTTGTACATGTAAATAGTGACTATTATCCGCTGATGTTCTTAAAACTTGAGCTGGAGGTAGTTCGCCCAGAGCCTCATGGGCTAACTTCATTTGAGTAATGAGTTCTAGTCCTTTTGCACGATTGACCTCAAATAAATTGATATCCTCTTCTGGGTTGTTCTTAATATTGACTAAAAGAGTGTCATGAGGAGCCACAGCAGATTTCCCCCTAGAACCAGCATACCCCCTATAGGGCATTTTCATTTTCCAATCCCCCTTTCTAAAGGCCTCTACTTCACCACCATCAAAGAAAAGGTATTCGTCTCCATCCCTCTTTCCATTATTAAGGAGTACTTCTGTGAGATCTTTTCCGTCAATAGCTCGTTCTGGGTTTAAGTTTATACCTGCCAGATTCATTATAGTTGGAAACCAGTCCATCTGGCTCGCCAAACCTTTATATACTTGACTCGGCTCTATTTTCCCTTTCCACATTGCCATGGTAGGGACTCTCATGCCACCATCAAAGGTGAATTGTTTCCCCTCTCTTAAATGCCCGGCCGAGCCTCCGTGATCTTCCATCACAAGCCATGGTCCATTATCGCTAGAAAAAATGACTAACGTATTCTCTAAGAGGCCATCCTTTTCCAACTTGTTCAATATTTCTCCCACACTCCAGTCTATTTCCTGAATAACATCACCATACAAGCCCCTATTGGAGCTGCCATCAAAATCTTTAGAAACGTACAAGGGTACGTGAGGCATGTTATGAGGTAGATATAAAAAGAAAGGTTCTGCCTTGTGGTTTTCTATGAATTCAACGGCTTTTTCGGTGTATGTTTTTGTGGTGTAATGCTGGTCCACATCATAATTTACCACATCATTTCCTTCTAGATAAACCACACTTTCCATGTCATTACTGTATGGGATACCAAAATAGCTATCAAAGCCTTGCTGTAGTGGAAGGAATTTTTGCATATGACCTAAATGCCACTTCCCCACGATGCCCGTGGCGTAATTTTTCTCTTTAAGTTTTTCGGCAATCGTTTCTTCTTCTTCAGGCATGCCAGTATAACTCTGTGGAAAGAACACACCATGGATTCCCATTCTTTGTGGTAGCCGCCCGGTCATAAGAGCTGCTCTGGATGGGCTACAAACGTGAGCCGCAGAGTAGAAATCTGTAAACTTAATGCCTTCATTTGCGATTCTATCGATATTTGGGGTAGAGATATCGGTTGCCCCAAAAGAGCTGAGGTCGCCATAGCCTAAATCATCAGCAAAGATGTGGATGATATTTGGGGGCCTTTCTGTTTGCTCAGTTGAACATGAAAATGCGAATAGACTCAGGATTACTGCTATAGATGTAAGTTTCATTTGGGTTGAATAAGGTTTCTGCTATCAATTTAGGAAAGGATTGGTATAATGTATCAAATACTTATCGGCTTAAAAGGGTGCTTTGAGGTTTCTCTAATCTATTAATTTCTGGCCTTTGATAAACTTGTCGATATATTGAGCTATCTCTTCACCTTTTTCTTCTTGAAGAAAGTGCCCTGCATTTTTGATGATAATTTTTTCTTCGTCTTTGACAGTCGGAATGAGTTTATAAAAGAACTTTTCTGCTCCACTAAAAACCTTGTCTTTATCAGAAAATAAAACTAATGCTGGTTTATTCCATTTTGAAAGAACCTCACGGGCATCTTTCATTTCTTTAACACCATCATCACTAGGATGTGTAGGGACGAGTCTGGGGAAAGACTTTGCTCCCCCTTTATATTTTCTTGATGGAAATGGAGCGTTGTAAGCAGCCACCACTTCTTTAGACAGTTTTGATGCAGAAGCAAACTGTACTACACCTCCGGTAGGAATAGAAGGATGATATTTGGCAAACCATTGCCAGATCTTAAAGCCAAAGTTAGCGGGCTTACCAATAGGCAGAAAAGTATTGAGAATGACTACTCGTTTAAAGCGTTCTGGAAATTGGCCTAAAAGGCCGAGTCCTAGTAAGCCGCCCCAGTCTTGTACAATGAGGGTAATATCATTTAGGTCTAGTTTATCAATGAAGTTTTTAAGTGAGTTTAAGTGAAGATCGTAAGAGTAGTTTTCACTGCCGACTATTTTGTCTGATTTCCCAAATCCAATCAAATCTGGAGCAATGAACCTGTGATCCTTTAAGTGGGGGATGAATGTTCTATATAAATAGGACCAGGTAGGTTGGCCATGAAGAGCTAAGATTGTTTCACCTTTTCCCTCATCTATGTAGTGCATTTTGATGTTTTCAAAATCTATATAGTTTTCTGTGAAAGGGAAATCGGTTATTTGGTCGAAAGCCGATTTTGGTGTTTTGATAATCTCCATGTGTACTTCTCAATTTATTTGGGAAGTTACGAATTGTAATTTGATTGATTATAGGTCATAAAAAAATCCCGCTCCTTATAAGAAGCGGGATTTTGATACAAAAATTGATTGATTCTTAGAAATTCAATCTTAAACTAGCATTCCAAGTTCTTCCAAAACCGAACCAAACAGAGTTACGTACATCAACGCCATTCCAGGCTGGAGACCCACTTTCTGTTGCGATATTTGTCTGTGATTCTGAAATATAAAGAGCATCGAATAGGTTATTTGCGTTTAACCTAAAAGTAGAAGTGCTTCCTAATAATTTAAATCTTGCAGTAAGACCTGCGTCTACTAAGCCATAAGAAGGAAGTTTAATCGCTCCTGAGTTATTAGGTGCAGTGAAAACCTCATCTTCTACAGCGTAATCTGCGTAAAGGTTTCCGGCATAACGATAAGCCAAATCTAAACTCAAAGTTTTATTGATACTGTAGTCTGCACTCAATGCCATTGTGGTCTGTGCAGCATTTCCTACTTTAGAATCTTTCAGATACAAGGTTCCAGTACCAATTTGCTGATTACTGTTGTCAAATATTGTAGACGTAAAATCCTTCGTATATCTCCAGTCGCCCAAAGATGCCATGAATTGAAGCTTTAACTTGTTAGTTGGACGATAATTTCCTTCTAACTCTATACCCTTGTGAGCAACATCTATATCCTTGAATTGAGCAGTTCCTGAATCTCCCTGAGCATTGAATAATGTACGAGAAACAAATCTATTACCCCAGCTTGTAATATATGCATTCAAATTCACATTGAAATTCTTAGCAATAAATCCATAACCAAGTTCGAAAGAAGTAATCTTTTCGTTCTGTAAATCTGGATTAATTACGTTCGCAAAATTAGGGAATACGGCGTCAAACTGTGGTTGTCTGGAGATAAACCCAGTATTAAAGAATACGTTTGATTTATCATCAATATTAAAGTTAGCACCACCTTTTACATATCCTCCACCTTGGTTCTGTTTGTCAGAAAGTGGCATGGCTGGTTGGTCAAATAAGTCTTCTCTTTGGAAAGACTGGTTAGATGCACCGGCTTGAATTACGGCTGTTAGTTTAGAGCCTACATATTCTGCCAAACCATTTACACCCTGCCAGCCTACTATGCCAACATTGTAATAATCAATTTTTGTGCCTTTAAGCCCCGTATCTTTGAATGGAGAAGCTTCAATAAGTGTATTTACAACTTGTCCATTAGAGTTCTTATTACCCGTAGAGTAGTATCCGTCAAGACCCAATAAGTTATTTAATACACGGTAGTGGTATCCCTTATAAGATCTTAAATCTAGACCTATAGAAGTTCTAAGTTTACCAAACGTTCCTTCTAAATTTGATATACCGCCTATCCAGTCATGAGAGTTCATAGAAGCTCTTCTTACTAAAACCGCTCTATTAACACCGTCGTTTCTAAATCCATTAGAACCCAAAAGTTGTCCAGTGAAATTACTGTTTGAACCTGTATAAGGGTCGGTAGTAGAACGGTTTACCGAAATAGCTTTGTCAAAATTTACAAAACCATCTGCATCACGAGTTCCTCTACCATTTTCGGTGTACTGCTCAGTTAAATCTTTACGGAAGGGATAATAATCAATCTCGCCATTTCTGAAGTTATTACCACGAGGGCCTGTTCCTCCACCACGACCAGCAGAAGCATAAAGAGACGTATTTAACTTAAGGTTTGAATTAATATCCCAATCCCAGTTAAACGTGGCTAACGGCTTATTGTAAAAGTTTCTTCTCATATTGAATTCCTCACCATTAAGGAAGCCTGCGTCTGTGTTCCATCTTCTATCTACACCATCTTTGCCGCTGTTATCGCCGAAGTTTTGGTAATCTCTAATAGAGACCCATGAAGATCTTTGGTGATGCCATTGGGCAGCACCTAAGACAGATAGGTTTAAAGAATGCTTAGAGCCTTCAGGCTGATATCCTACAGAACCAAAATACGTCCATCCCTCGCCAGCTGTTCCGTATGCATAACCATCACCTTTCCAATAAGAAAGAAGTACTGAAGTTGCCCATCCGTTTGAATTTTTTCCTGTATTGAAAGAAGCAGAAGTTTTGGAGTATCCGTTATTACCAACAAGTTGAGAAACCGAAGTACCTCTTTCCTTTTCTGCAGCCTTTGTAAATATAGAGATGGTACCACCTACTGAAGGTACAGCAAGTCTTGAAGCACCTAAACCTCTTTGAATTTGAATACCACTTGCTACATCTGTAAGACCTTGCCAGTTTGACCAGTAAACCCATCCATTTTCCATATCATTAACAGGCTGACCGTTAATAAGGAATGATGTGTTACTTTGATCAAAACCACGAAGGTTTATACGTGAATCACCATAGCCACCGCCCTGTTTTGTAGCATATACACCAGGAGTTCTAGCCATGATTTCTGGAAATTCCAAGTTACCTACTTTAAGAGAAATTTCGGCCGTAGAAATGGCAGAAACGGCAATTGGAGTTTGTCTTGTTTTGGCAAAATCAATTACACCAGATGTTACCACAATCTCGGATAGCACATTTGGGTCTTCATTTAACGAAACATTAATTTCACTTTGGGAATTGATAGCTATTTCTTGACGAGTATAACTAATAAATGAAACAACCAAAGTTTCACTTCCTGCAGGAACACTTTTTAAAGTGTACTTTCCATCAATATCAGAAGTAGTTCCGATTGATGTTCCTTTGATTGACATTGAGGCACCAATTAAAGGTTGGTTATTTGAACCATCTGTGATAGTTCCTGAGATAACGCTCTGAGCAAAAACAGAAGTAGTCATAAGAACTACCAATGCAAGCAAACCTGCTCGCACAAAAGTAAACTTTCGCACCATAATTTTGGGGTTAATTTGTTTTTTTTGATAAAGACATTTAAATAGTCTTAAGAAGGGTTTAATCTTCTTAATGGATTTGACCTTTAACAAAGGTACTTTTTTTTACTTCCGATTAAAATGCCATTTTATCGAAAAGGCTTAAATGCTGGAATAGTACAATCCCGTGCTTGTATTGGTACATTATTAAATTGTTAAGCCCCAAAAGTTTATATTATCTATGGCTTCTATTGTAAGCAGGGGTGTGCTCTAATATTAGCTAAATCCTATTAGATATTTAGCTAAACAATGCTTTTGAAGCACTCTGATAGGGAAAATGAGAAAGGGGAACCCTCTAGTTTTGTAAATGAAATAATTGGTCTTAACATTTTATTTAATGTTACTTGGGATCCATTTTTAAGTCTAAAACGTAAATGTCACTAAATTGACAGACTGTTCTCTTGTTTTACATGCTTGTACAACTTAAGAATTTCTTAAAACTTATTTCAAAATGAAAAAAATATATTTTCCTCTTATTGCGTCCTTATTTTTTGTTCTAACCAGTTGTTTTGCGGTGGATAGCCCAGAATCTACTGTCGCACCTATTAGCCACGGCATTTGGGATGGCCTCCTTAAAAAGTACGTTGATACTAAGGGTAATGTTAATTACGCTGGTATTATGAAAGAAGAGGCCAATCTAGATAAGTACTTGAAATTGATTTCGGATAATGCTCCTGCTAAAAGTTGGTCTAAAGATGAGAAATTGGCCTATTGGATAAATGCTTATAACGCCTTTACTGTAAAGTTGATACTAAACAATGCCGAGAATAATATATCTAGCATTAAGGACATAGGAAGTAAAGTGAAAATCCCTTTTGTTAATACGCCATGGGATGTGAAGTTTATTAAAATTGGCGGTCAAGAAATGGATCTGAATAATATTGAGCACGGAATTATCAGAAAGCAGTTTGATGAAGCCAGAATACATTTTGCCCTTGTTTGTGCGGCTAAGTCTTGCCCACCTTTAAGAAATGAAGCTTTTGTGGCATCTAAATTAAATGCACAGTTGGATGATCAAGGTGTTAAGTTTATAAACGACAGTTCTAAAAACCAAGTAACCTCTTCCTCCATGGTTATTTCAAAGCTATTTAACTGGTACGGAGGAGATTTCAAGAAAACGGACAGTATTGAAAACTGGATAAACAAGTATGCCAAAGTAAAGGCAAAAAAAGGTAGCCCTATCTCATGGAAAGACTATAATTGGGCCTTAAACGGAAATCTCTAAGGTTTTTGCTTAGTAGGCAATTGCCTCACCCAAATACTTGTTAGTTTTGTGAGATACTCAAAAGTACTATGCAGAACATCCTTTTTTGGTTTCGAAACGATTTACGCTTACATGATAATGAGGCCCTTTTAAAGGCCTGTGACATGGGAAGGGTTATTCCTGTCTATGTTATAGATCCTCGTCAGTTTGAGGAAACTAAGTTTGGATTTAGAAAAACAAGTAAGTTTAGAGCTCAATTCTTGTTAGAATCTTTAAGAGATTTAAAGAATAACCTTCAAGAATTGGGTTCTGATTTAATTATTCGAATAGGTAAACCTGAAGAAGAACTCCTTAAGGTGGCCGAGGCTCAAAATGTACTCTATGTTCTGGCGTCAAAAGAGGTTACTCAAGAAGAAACTTCCTTAGAATTTGAATTGTCAAAGGGTTTAAAAGGTTTAAATATAGATATCGAGCTGGTTTGGGGAGCTACATTATATCATGTGAGAGACCTCCCTTTTCAAATTAAGTTTTTACCTGATGTTTTTACAGAGTTTCGTAAAAAAATGGACGTTCATGCCAAAGTGAGACGTTTGTTCTCTCCCCCTAAAGAACTTAATCCAGTAGGTGATATTAGTGTTGGCAAAATTCCTTCTTTAAGAGATTTGGGTTTTGAAGAGACTGAAGATGAAATGACAGGCCAGTTTTTTAAAGGTGGAGAAACTGCTGCCTTAGAAAGACTTAATGATTTCATTTGGGAAACAGAAAACATTAAAACCTATAAAGAAACACGAAACAACCTTCTAGGTGACGACTTCTCATCAAAGCTTTCGGCGTGGATAAGTCTTGGCTGCATTTCACCTCGAAAGATATACACGGAGGTAAAGCGATTTGAGAAAAAAGTTATTAAAAATGAATCAACTTATTGGTTGATTTTTGAGCTTATCTGGCGTGACTACTTCCATTTGGTAGCTCTTAAATATGGTATAAGACTATTTAAGCGTAGCGGGATTCAGCACGATCTAAAAAAAACTTGGAAGCAAGATAGGAAGGCTTTCCAAAAATGGATGGAGGGTGAGACGGGCATACCTTTCGTGGATGCCAATATGAGAGAACTTAAGGCTACAGGTTTTATGTCTAACAGAGGCCGTCAAATAGTGGCCAGTTTCTTTACCAAAGATTTGAAATTAGAGTGGTGGTGGGGAGCTATTTATTTTGAGAGTGTGCTTATTGATTATGACGTATGTAGCAATTGGGGCAACTGGAATTATATTGCTGGCATAGGGAATGACCCTCTTCCAAACCGCTATTTCCATATTATGAAACAGGCTGAACGTTACGATCCTGATGGAGCATTTGTTAAGAATTGGATTCCAGAACTTTCTGGACTAAGCATGGAGCAGATAAAAGCTCAATATCACTCAGAGATGGGGGTAGGAGCTTACCCCGTACCGATGATGGAGATTCCAAAAGCCTAGAGTCCTAGCACCTATTCTCTATTAAATTAATTTTCAGCCGCTTAAACCTTTTGAGTTTGAGAAATCGTGGAGAATCAATACATTTGAATTGAGTAAAATTAACTAATAACCCCCTTTCAAAAAATGAAAAGATTAGGAACACTGGGAATCGTAGGTCTGCTACTTCTTTTTGGTATGTATGGTTGCAATTCTTACAATGGATTAGTAAAGAAAGATAATACGGTAGATGAGCTTTGGTCTAAGGTTCAGACTCAATATCAGCGTAGGGCCGATTTAATAGGCAATTTGGTGAAAACGGTACAAGGTGCGGCAGATTTTGAGAAAGGTACATTAACCGATGTGATCAACGCTAGAGCGGCAGCTACATCTGTGAATCTGTCCGTAGATGATTTGACACCAGAAAATATGGCGAAATTTCAGGCTGCTCAAGACCAATTAAGTGGGTCACTAAGTAGATTACTGGTATCAGTAGAAAGATACCCGGATCTAAAAGCCAATCAAAACTTCTTAGAGCTCCAAGCTCAATTAGAAGGCACAGAAAACAGAATTTCTGTTTCTAGAAATGATTTTAATGCTGGAGTAGGGGATTATAATCTTTCTGTAAGAACCTTCCCAAATAACATCATGGCAGGTATTTTTGGATTTGCCAAGAAAGCTTTCTTTGAAGCTTCAGCGGGTTCGGAAAATGCTCCTGATGTCGATTTTGATTTTTAAAAAGTATATTCATGCATTTTTTTTCTAGATCAGAAAAGGATAAAATTAGTAGTGCCATTCAAGAAGCAGAACTAAAGACTTCTGGTGAAATTAAAGTTCACGTAGAAGAGTATTGCCCAGAAGATAATCCGATAGAAAGAGCAAAGGAGGTTTTTTGCCTCCTTTCTCTCGATCATACGGCTCTCCATAATGGGGTACTTTTTTATCTGTCTATAAGGGACAGGCAGTTTGCTGTTTTGGGCGATAAGGGTATCTATGAAGCCGTGGGGGAGAAGCTCTGGGAAGAAGAAAGGAATTTGTTACACGACTACCTCCATTCTGGGAATACCGTTGTGGGGCTTTGCTTGGCTATTAACAAAGCGGGGGAGGCTCTATCGAAGCATTTTCCTTATCAACCAGACGACGTAAATGAAATTTCGAACGATATCTCGTTTGGTAATATCAAATGACCGAAAAACAGAATAAAACAGTATTGTTAAGAACGTATATTAAGTTAATACTTAGTTTGGTTTTACTAGTATTTGGCCTCTCCGTAAATGCTCAGGATATTCCTGATAAGGCTAATCCACCTAAATTGGTAAATGATTTCGCAGGGATTTTGTCATCCTCAGAAATTCAGAGTTTAGAAATGAAGCTTGTGGCTTTTGATGATAGTACTTCTAACCAAATTGCGGTGGTGATAGTACGTAGCGTAGAACCGTATGACATGAACTCTTACGCCGTAAAGCTCGGTAGAGAATGGGGCGTGGGGCATGACGGTAAAAACAATGGTATAGTATTGCTCTGGGCATCTGATGATAGGAAAGTATACATCGCCACAGGATATGGCTTAGAAGGAGGTCTGCCAGATGCCTATGCCAAAAGAGTTGTGGATAGAATCATAATTCCTTATTTCAAGGAAGCCCGTTTTTATGAGGGATTAGATGCTGGTAGCACGGCTATCATGAAATATGTTTCTGGGGAGTTTGAGGCAGAGGCTGGTGGCGAAAATGGTGAATTCCCATTTTGGGCTTTCATACTTATGATTGTCTTGGTCGTCACTATTATAAAAGCTATTTCTAAAGGCGGAGGTGGCGGAGGAGGTTTGACGAGAAGCGGTAGGTCACCATGGGGCTATACTACGGTTACTGGCTGGGGAAATCATTCTGGAAACTGGACTGGAGGTGGAGGAAGTGGTGGTGGCTTTGGCGGATTTGGCGGAGGTAGTTTTGGTGGTGGCGGAGCTGGAGGAAGTTATTAATTAAACCGTCATTATTGAAAAAAACACAAAAAGGCCTGAGCAGATTTTCTACTCAGGCCTTTCTTTATTTAGGAAGGGAGCTTCTTATAATTAGTTGCTTTCTGGATTAGTATAGTTCTTAGGTGTCCAAATGTTATTTCTCCCATTCACATCTGGTAGTTTTTCGTCTGGGTCAATCTTAACCATGATTATAGATGACGTCGAAGCATATCTAAATTTCCATTCAGAACCTTTTTGCCAAATCTCTACGGGTAGCTCTACCCGGCGTACCCTGCCGTTTGACTCCGTTACTTCTATCACCGCTGGCATAGGAAGCTGCTCTAGGGTAGAAATAGTAATGACACTTCCTTTGCTCGGATCTTGGTCTACGTACATGACATCATTCACCGCTTGATCAATTTTCCAATCATTGACTATCCAACCCTTCCAAAACCAACCTAAATCTTCGCCAGCAGCATCTTCCATCGTTTCGAAGAAATCAAATGGCGTTGGGTGTTTAAAAGCCCAGCGATTTACATATTCTTTAAAGGCATAATCGAATCTATCCGCACCTAGTACCTGGTCTCTAAGTAGTTTAAGTCCCATGCCGGGCTTGGTATATGCCGAAAGACCAAAGTTCTTTGTTTGAATAGCTTCAGGTATATTCATAATGGCATCTCTTCCGTGCATATATGAGGCATATTGACGTGGATTTATAGGGTCATAATACTCTCCATCATTGAAGGCTTCGCTAGATAGGTCATTGATAAAAGTGTTAAAACCTTCATCCATCCATGCATACTTTCTTTCATTAGTTCCTACTATCATAGGAAACCAGTTGTGGCCAAACTCGTGGTCTGTTACTCCCCATAGAGACTCACCTGAATCAGTAGCTCCGCAAAAAATAATTCCAGGGTATTCCATGCCAGAAACTACTCCAGCCACATTGGTGGCAATAGGATAGGAGTACTCATAAATGTAATTGGAATAAAATTCAATGCTAGCTTTTATAAATTCTGTAGAACGTCCCCATTTGCTTGCTCCTCCTGATTCTACTGGGTACACAGATTGAGCCAAGGCTTTTTTGCCACTAGGTAAGTCAATTTTAGCGGCATCCCAAACAAAGCTTTTTGAAGAAGCCCATGCAATATCACGTGTTTGCTTACACTTAAAACGCCATGTTTTAGTACCTGTGCTGCTTGAGACTAAGGCTGTTTTTACATCTGCAGCACTTCTTATCATCACTGTTTCATCAGATTTTGTGGCCTGAGCCAGTCTATTTCTTTGTACCGAACTTAATACCTCATTTTGGTTTACCAATTCACCAGAACCTACCACAATATGATCACTAGGTACGGTGATATTATACTCAAAGTCTCCATATTCTAAGTAAAACTCTCCTCCACCTATAAAGGGTAAGATGTTCCACCCTTCTATATCATCATAAACCGCCATTCTAGGGTGCCACTGGGCTAGCTCGTAAATAGTACCATCTTTAGCAGGGTATTTTCCTAACCTGTCTGAGCCGTACCTAGGAATCGGGAAACTGAAGTCCATAGAGATAGTGATTTTTTCACCTGTTCTCAAAGGCTCACTTAAACGGATCTGCATTCTGGTGTCACTAATTATATGTGCTTCGTAAGCAGATGTTGTTTTAAAGCGTCTTTTACTTACGGGTATAATTTTAGTAGCCTTTACCTCCGAAATGGTATAACCTCCTTCGAAACCCGTATTTCCATGTCTTCCGCCTTCCAAATTGGTTGCTTTTCCACCTTTAGAATTATCATTAAACAGATTTTGGTCAAGCTGAATCCAGACGAATGGAAGAAGGTCTGGGCTGTTATTAGTGTATATTATACTTACATCGCCTTCTATTTCATTCGCTTCCACATCTAAGGCTGCGTTTATGACATAATCGGCGGAGTTTTGCCAGTATTGTGGCCCCGGAGCCCCATTTCCGCTTCTATAAACCGTCCCGGGCCTGTAGGCAAAAAGGGGGTCAAAAGCCTCTTTGTGATCATAACTTGAGGCTTCCTGTGCCATTAGGCTAGATTGAAAGCCAAAGGTTAGTAGAGCGAGAAATGCTAAAATATTCTTCATTAAAGTGTTAAACGTTTAGTTTCATAAATTTTTCTAAAACAAGGACTAATATCTCTGAAATATCTGCAAAGAAACGGAATTATCCTGCTTTCGGGTGTGCCTGCTTATGGATATTTTTAAGTTGTTCAATGGAGTTATGTGTATAAATCTGAGTGGCAGAGAGACTGGAGTGCCCTAAAAGTTCTTTTATGGCATTAAGGTCGGCCCCTTTATTTAATAGGTGCGTAGCAAAAGTATGGCGGAGGATATGGGGGCTTTTTTGGGTCTGCGTGGAGACCATTGTTAAATACTTTTTGACTAATCTCTGGACAAAGACAGGGTAAAGACTTTTCCCCTTGTCTGTCACAAAGAGACTACTTTCAGAGGAGTCAAAGGCATTTGCTTTTTTACCTAAATACGACATCAGTTTTAACCTTAATTTAGCTGGTACAGGAATGATGCGGTACTTACTTCTCTTTCCCAGAACAGTTATTTTAGAATCAAACAAATCTAAATCAATCTCTTTTAAGTGTATCAGTTCAGAGAGACGAATGCCTGTTCCGTATAATAGTTCTAAGATCATTTGGTCTCTACTTCCTGAGAAATTATCACTAAAAGGTATGTTTTCAAGTAAGTGTTCCATGCCAGATTCGGCGATGAAAACAGGTGGTTTGCTAGGTGTTTTGAGAGACTGCACCTTAAGCATCGGACTTTTTTCAATCTTCTTTTTGCGTAGCAAATAGGCATAGAAAGCCTTTAGGCTCGCTATTTTTCTATTAATGCTGGTGTTGGCTAGTTCTTGATTGGACAGAGAAACTATCCAAGACCGAATCTCTCTAAAGCTGGCATGCTCTGGGGATGTGGTTTCAAAAGTCTCAGAGATATGACTGGAAAATTGACCCAAGTCTTTCTCATAAGCTATGACAGTATGAGGACTTAGTCGCTTTTCGCTTTTGAGGTAAGATAAAAAAGAATCGACCATTTCTGAGAAAGCACTGAATGAGTACAAATGTACTTTTCCATGAGCCTATAATCTCAAAAATGGTCGAAAAATATTCTAACGGCTAATAATTACTCGATATGATTGCCGTAAGTTCTTTGAATATACTTTGCTTTTAGTATCTCAAATCTTCTATCAACAGATTTCTTTGTGAATTGCTTACGACTACGTAATTGACGCAAAACACGAGTACGCTCAAACTTCTTCTTAAAGCGTTTAAGAGCTTTCTCTACTGATTCGTTTTCTTTTACTTTTATTTGTAGCATACTTTACACCTCCTTTTTTACTTCTTTTCGGGCTGCAAAGGTACTTATTTCGGCAGCAACACCAAGTCGAATGGGGTATAATGTTAAAATTTCTTGAACCTGCTTCGGTTTTTGTAAATCCAGATGGCAGAACCTAAGAAGCCAGCCATGAAAATATAGTAGAGCCCTGTTATTCTTACTTCGTCTCCAAAGAGCCCTAAGTCAATCAAAAAGAAGAGAAAAATAAGTACGGAAGTGAAAATGATGGAGAAAAGCGATAGCTTTTTAAGAATGTCTTCCAATGTCTTTTAAGTTAATTGAGCTACAAAACTACATTGATTTAGTTAAATTTGCTTCAGGTACATTAGAAACCCGATAAGATAGAGAATGAGTAAACATGACGAGTTTAGAGAATCCATAAACACTGGTTATACGTTTAAAGGAGATAGCATACTGCTGGGAGCAGCCAAGCTGGATGATGAAGTAGTTCCAAATACGGGTGTCAAAATTCCTTTAAAAACATTAAATCGTCATGGACTCATTGCTGGTGCTACAGGCACGGGTAAGACAAAGAGTTTACAGGTACTTGCAGAGGGACTGAGCGATAGTTCTATTCCGGTCTTATTGATGGATATCAAAGGAGACTTAAGTGGTCTAGCAGCAGCAGGGGAGGCAAAGGATTTTATAGTTGCCAGAACAGATGCAGCAGGAATAAGCTACAATCCCACGGGGTTTCCGGTCGAACTACTCACTTTAAGTGATGAAAAAGGTGCTCGCCTTAGAGCCACAGTGTCTGAATTTGGTCCTATTTTATTAGGCAAAATTTTGGGTTTGAATGACACACAAGAAGGTATTGTTTCTGCCATATTTAAATATTGCGATGATGAAGATTTAGCTTTACTCGATCTGAAGGATTTTATAAAAGTACTTCAGTTTTTAACAGACGAGGGTAAAAAGGAGTTTGAAGCGGATTATGGTAAAATTTCTACCACATCTATAGGTACCATCATACGTAAGGTTATTGAGCTGCAGCAGCAGGGTGCAGATACTTTTTTCGGAGAGGCGAGTTTTGATGTAGACGATTTAATGCGATTGGATGATAAAGGCAGAGGGGTGATTTCTGTACTCCGTGTTACAGATTTATTAGATAGGCCTAAGTTGTTCTCTACATTTATGTTGAGCCTTTTGGCAGAACTTTATGCTGGTCTCCCGGAGGCCGGAGATGAGGACAGACCAAAGCTTGTCATATTCATTGATGAGGCTCATCTCGTTTTCCAAGAGGCTTCAAAAGCACTGCTTCAGCAAATAGAA
>Ga0075117_1000942_pt1 | contig 18600 bp, 14 predicted proteins | sample AntAceMetag02UKJ_FD_69789 | JGI IMG/M metagenome (GOLD analysis project Ga0075117, IMG submission 69789) | Saline lake microbial communities from Ace Lake, Antarctica - Antarctic Ace Lake Metagenome 02UKJ | ecosystem: Environmental > Aquatic > Non-marine Saline and Alkaline > Saline | place... | reverse complement strand
CTTAATCCGTTATAAACTCTATTTGTATGAAAAACATCCTTTCTTCCTGTTAAGATTTTATGTCCATAAGCTTGATGGCCTACATCCCAAACCAACTGGTCATACGGTGTGTTATACACATAATGCAACGCTACGGTGAGCTCTACAACTCCCAAGCTAGCGCTAAAATGACCACCCCTTTCGGAAACTATATCTATAATATATTGTCTTAGCTCATTGGAAACTTGAACTAGTTCTTCATTTGAAATATTTTTCCTTAAATCTTCAGGAAGATTTATTTTGGATAAAAGTGGGCCGGCTTTGTATTCGCTCATATTGATAATAAAGATACTTAAACAAAGGTAAGTTCTAATAACTATGTATTTATCCCAGAATTGTGGGTGAACTCGTTATTTAACTTTCGTTATACTAAAGCCGCTTTTAGCATTCCATCGAAAATCTCACGGCCATCTGTGCTTGTAAGTTCGAAATCCGCAGCTCTTTCTGGATGCGGCATCATACCGAAAACGTTTTTAGACTTATTACAAATTCCAGCGATATTATCTAAGCTACCATTAGGATTAGAACCGCTAGTGACTTGTGCTTCTTCATTACAGTATCTAAAAAGAACTTGGTCGTTATCCTGAATTTCTTTCATCTGCTCTGGCGTAGCAAAATAATTTCCTTCTGCATGAGCAATAGGAATTTTATACGCTTTATATTCATCTAGATTTTCAGTGATAATCGTAGAACTAGAAGCTGGTTTCAGATGTACATTTTTACAAATAAACTTTTGGTTTTCATTGTGCCTTAACACTCCAGGAAGCAGGCCAGACTCACATAATATTTGGAACCCATTACAAATACCCATTACATATCCTCCTGAATTAGCGTGCTTTACTACCTCACTCATTACTGGAGAGAATCTAGCTATAGCACCACTTCTAAGGTAATCACCATAAGAAAATCCTCCAGGAAGAATAATAAAATCACACCCTTTCAAATCAGTGTCTTTATGCCAAAGCTCCTCTACAGGCTGCATTAAAACATCTCTTAAAACGTAAATAATATCTTGATCACAGTTAGATCCAGGAAAAGTAATTACACCAAATTTCATTTGTCTGATTTTGCTCACAAAAGTACTGCTATATGTTCAGATTTTAAAGAACTAAACCCTATCACATTTCAACAGTTCTTATGATGAGAAACCAACTTACATAAAACAGTTCAATTGCTTGAAACAAAAAAACCTCATTGAATCAGTGAGGTTTTAATAGAACCATTTTCCTGGCATATATTGCCTTGTTAAGCTAAAATCTTGAAATTTTTTTTACTGTTTTTTCCTTTCGTAGTTAGATTGACCACAGACACCATATAAAGTACTGTTGCCTTTTTCAAATCCAATTGAATCGCATTTCCGTTTCCTAAAACTCCTTTTTCTGAATTAGCCTCCCTTCCTAACTATCTATAAATGAACATTTTTGTGTTTAATTCGACATTAAGCGGTAAGCAATAATTCCGATTAAGATCAAATGACAAGCATTAAGCACTCCACTCAAGTACTTATTCGAGATGGACAAGTATGCTAAAACAGAGAAATAAACAATATTAGGGACAAAATAAAAGAATGACCAATCTTGACTGTATCCATACCCTGCAAAACTTACAAAAAGTTGAAGAATAAAAAAGCCAATCAGTAACACCCTTCCCTTTTCCTTTGCTTTATTACTCATCCCTCCTATATAAGAAGGCAAACAAATCAAGCCTAACATTGATAACAATGAATAATTTGCTATCAATAACCATGAAACTAATGGTACGCTTTGAATTTGAACACTTGGATAGAAACCAATCCAATCTTTAACTTCAGGCAGGTCACTTCTAAAAATGACCTCCATCAACACTAGAACGAAGAGAACATTCATCACTCCACAGATAAAGACCAAAACACCTCTAAATTCAATCGGTCTAAATAGGATTATAGCACCTAAATAAATAGGTATCGCTGCCATAGCGTATGAATCCAGGAGAATGGCTAAACCTAAGAAAAAACCCGAATTAAAAACAGAACTCAGCCGCCCCAATTCACCTAAACTACTCAGAAGGCTAGTTAAAGAAAATAAAATAAATGGCATACTAATCAAGGCCATGCTCAACCCCTCAGTATAGACCAGTGCTGCGGTATAAATGACGGCTAAAAGCGATGGTAAATAATTAGACTTATAGAGTAAGTCATGATTATTAATCAAATTATTCAATGCCCAACTTAAAAGTAAAGTAGATAAAGTACAAACAGCATAAATGACTCCTCCTGAATTAAAATAATTCCCTTCGAAATCTTCACCAAAAATCTTTAGTGTATTCCCTACGGAGATAACATCCGTATTAAACAAGACAGGAATAAAAATGAGGGCACTCAACAAAGGCAAGAGGTACTCTAAATAAGGCTGTGAAAAAACTAATCTATTTCGTGTCATTTTCGAGTGCTGAAATTATTACAAACTTTTGTACTTTCGCGTTGAAATTTTTAGTCATGAATTTGAACAGCATTTTAAGAGGAATAGGTGAATTACTTACATGGACTTTCGATACGGTCTTAGTTCCTTTAGGTCAGTTACCAAACTACGCATTTATAGCGGTAGGTGTATTTGGTTTATTTCTTTGGTTATCTATGCAACAGAAATATAACAAGAAGGCTAAAAGCAACGGAACGCTTAAGTAGGCGCCTCTATTCTAGCATTGTTTACCTATAAGCTATGCTTTTTCCTTTACTAAGTCAAAACCAATATCTTTTCTGTAAGACTTTCCTTTGAAATCTATTAAATCAATTGATTTATATGATTTCTTTAGTGCTCCCGGTATATCTACACCGTAAGAAGTCACAGCCATAACTCTGCCTCCATTAGAAACTGTTTTACCAGAATCTAATTTAGTGCCCCCATGAAAAACGATGGAGTCTTTAACATTCTCTAGTCCAGTAATACTCTCCCCTTTCTTATACTTGCCCGGATACCCCTGAGCCGTTAACATTACTGTAGTTACTGTTCGTTCATCTATTTCCACATCACACTCCGATAAAGTCTTAGTGGCTACACCATCCAAAATATGAAGTAGGTCTGATTTTATTCTAGGAATAATTACTTCCGTTTCAGGATCTCCAAGCCTGACATTATACTCGATGACATAAGGATCACCCCCAACTTTCATAAGACCAAAGAAAACAAACCCTTCAAAATCAATCCCATCTGCTCTTAAGCCTTTGAGCGTAGGGATAATTACTTGATTTTTTGCTTTCTCCATAAACTCCCTGCTTACAATAGCCACTGGAGAAATAGCTCCCATCCCTCCTGTATTCGGTCCTGTATCACCTTCTCCTACTTGCTTATAATCTTTAGCAGAAGGCAGTATTTTATATCCAGAACCATCTGTAACCACAAACATAGAAACCTCTATTCCGGGTAAAAATTCTTCTATAACTATTTTCTTACCTGCATCTCCATAATTTCCATTTATGAGCATGTCTTTCACTACTGTCTTAGCTTCTTTTAGTGTTTCACAAATCACCACTCCTTTACCTCCAGCTAAACCATCTGCTTTTATTACATACGGGGGTTTAAGCGTAGCTAGAAAACCAGAAGCTTTGGATTTAGTAGATTTCGTAAATGTCTCTGACTTAGCACAAGGTATATTATGCTTCACCATGAATTGCTTGGCAAAACTTTTACTCCCTTCAAGTCTGGCGGCTGATGCGCTAGGACCTATAACTGAAGTCTTTATTTCTGGTCGAGCTTGAAAATAATCCTTAATCCCTGCCACTAAAGGCTGTTCAGGCCCGACAAGTATAATACCAACATCATTGGCTTCAACGAACTCTGCAATTCCCGCAAAATCCATAGGATCTAACTCTACATTCTCACCGACAGTGGCTGTTCCCGCATTTCCAGGCGCTATATATAACTTCTCCATTTGAGAAGACTGAGCTAATTTCCAACTAAGGGCGTGTTCTCTACCTCCAGAACCTAAAACAAGTACGTTCATAACCAATTTATTTACAGACAAAATTACTCATCTCACGGGGCTGTTCAAACATTTCTTATTAACAAGAATGGCCATTTTTACAGAAGTTTTTATAAAATCATAAGGGATTACCTCAATAAATAATTCAGACTCCTTATTATTTGGTATAAGTTTTATACTATTGCCTTTAATGTATACCTCAATTACTGCCGTAATAATCACTAAAAACGAAGAAAAGAACATCGAAAGGTGCATCTTATCTTTAGCAGAAGTCGTGGACGAAATTTTGGTGGTCGACTCTGGGAGCACCGATAAGACTTTAGCTATTTCCAGAGAACTAGGAGCCTCTGTTTTAGAATCTAAATGGCTGGGGTACGCTAAGACGAAAAACTTAGGAAATACTGCCGCAAAAAACGACTTCATCTTGAGTATAGATGCAGATGAAGTAATTAGCCCTGCTCTTAAAAAATCGATCTTACTTCAAAAAGCATCAGGTCTAGAAGGTACCTATAGTTTTAACAGGCTAACGAACTATTGCGGAAAATGGATAAGACACTCCGGATGGTATCCAGATGTAAAAGTCAGAATTTTCAATAAGCGTGATGTTCATTGGACTGGGGATTTCGTGCACGAAACACTTCAACTTCCTGAGGAACTAAAGGTTAAACATCTTCCGGGCGACTTACTCCACTATTCTTATAACTCTAAAGCAGACCACATAGCACGCACTAAGAAATACGCAGACTTATCGGCCGAAAAAATGTTTCATGCGAAAAAAGCTTTTGGACCCTTAAAACCTATCATAAGCGGAACTGCTAAATTTATTAAAATGTATGTGCTAAAACGAGGTTTCCTCGATGGCAGCCTGGGGCTTCAAATAGCTAAGATATCAGCTCGGGGAGTACATTCGAAATACAAAACTCTTGCAGAAATAAAGGCACAAAAGAATTAAGTATTGCAACGCCTAATTACTCACTTTCATCTCTAGGCTTGAGCAAGAACAAGAGCCCTGAAAAAAAAGCTACAAAGGTCACTCCTGCCTGAGATCCTATAGTATCCTCTCCTAGAAAAGAGACTAGCACTATAATTACAAATGCTTTACCAAAGTTCACAAACTCGGCCGGGACATTTCTCCACTGCTGTACAAAAATCATTATTAATAAAAAGAGTGCCAATGGTCCGGCTAGAACTAAGTATGAAACATATTGATTATGCGGCTTTCTCCTTCTCTCATCTGGCAAGTTGGGGTAGACCTCATCATAATAACCTGCTAAAGCTTCTTTCATGTCTCCAGTGCCGGCTCCTATGATCGGAGAGTTCAGGTAGGCTCTCCATCCTGCTGTTTGGAAAACGATCTTCTCTGCTATAGAATTCCCCCTGAAATCTGTGCTAAACCTGCTCTTTTCTAAATGAAAAAGAAGCCCCCTTACTCTCTTAGAGAAACCTCTGTACTTCCACAAATCGGGGTAAGGGCTACCGAGCAGAATGCGCTGAAAATCTGCAGAATCTAACCGACTTATGCCTGCAGCATTTTTTTTAAGCCCTTTATTATTTAAATAGCGGATAAGTACTCCATAGTTCTCATTTCCATCCTTATTCTCAGCCCAAACGGACTGGCCTGTAGCTGCCTTAAACCCTTCATCTAACTCAGAAAAACTGACATAACTCCATAAGAAATTTCCGTTTTCAATAAATCCGTTTTCCAATTCAGGGTTATATCTTTTACCATTTTCGGTAAACTCCGGAGTAGCTTCTGGAAAGTTCGGATTATAAAAATCATAGGTAGTGTAAGCTAAAAACGCAAAAGCCATTAAGATAAGAGTAGAGAAAACGAATCTGAAATACTTAAAAGCCTGATTTCCAATTATGGTTAACACTCCAAGTAGAACAGCCATAGAAATGACAAAAAGCAAAATCATTCCTGTGAATGTTTGAGCGAGGAAAACGAACATACTCAAAACAGAAACAATTAAAGCCTTCACAACCCAATGGACACTGGAGTAGCAAACCCAAACAATACTCAACACTATGTATAAAGAAAGCCTGATGTGCGAAACGAATAATGAGATTTTTCTAGGGTTACCTAGAGTGAGCGTGCCACTGCTGACAGCCACGGCTATATTTATCAATACGGATAACGCTGTAGCCGCCACAAAGGCCCAGATCAATAGATTGATTTGCCGTTTACTTACAGATGAAATTCCAGAGAAAACTAAGGGGATCACCAAGAGTGGTATTACCTTTCTTATTACTCTAACTCCCGTTTTGATATCGGAAGACCAAAGGAGGGCGACTAAAAGTAATAGGATTAAGGCTATGATAGGCTTTAGAACTGGGTGATTCAGTTTTCTGAATTTCTCTTTAAACCCTCCTTCTAAAATATACACTACAGAAACTCCGATAGTTCCCATAGACATCATAACTAGAGAAAAAGGTATTCCTATGGCTATAAATAATGCTCCGGTCAGAAACAGTACATTTAAATGCTTAGAGGTAAGAAATGGAATTAATCCGGCCATTTATCCTATTGTAAAATAGAACTGTAATTCGAGTTGAACGTTTTTACGCTTTCAGTGATATAAGGATCATGAAGCAGGCTGTATTGGATTTCTCCTTTTTCAAAGAACAGTCGTTTCACTATTTCTTTCTCTAATACGGGAAGAATTTCGAACTTATACCTGTCTAAATCAGCAGAAATATTTGGGGCTAGCCTAGTAGACAACGCTCCTATTTCATTCTGTGTTTCGGTAAAGTAGTTTTCTTTTTTAGCTACTTCTATTAACTCCATCATTTTCTTGTAAGAAGCTGTGGAGTAATCAAAATTAGCGGAAGTAGCACGGGTCTTAAATCCATCATAATCCTCGTACTCAAAATTAATTACTGTGTCTGGCTTTTGAGCATTAGCCGCGTAGTCAGTAACATAATCAAAGAGCACATAATTAGTCTTCAGACTTTTTAATAGTTCACTCTCAACAGATTTCTCAATGAGAACATCGGGGTCTACACCTCTACCATCAAAAACGGGTCTGCCTTTTCTAGTTTCAAAAGGTTTTATTAATGAATCCGCTACGGCCGTAGCCTTTCCATCTTCTTTATTGGAGTAATCTAATCGTTGGATGCATCTTCCACTAGGGATATAGTATTTAGCGATAGTTAATTTCATCTTAGAATTGTAGACCAAATCTTTGGTCCGCTGAACCAGCCCTTTTCCAAAACTTTGTCTCCCAATCACTACGGCTCTATCTAAGTCCTGAAGGGCCCCACTTACTATTTCTGACGCACTGGCTGAATTCTCATCCACCAGGACGATTAAGGGCATGTCTGGAGCTACAGGAGCTGCTTTAGTTTCGTACACTTTATTCCAGCTCTCTATTTTACCTTTAGTACTTACTACTAGCTCTCCTTTATCTACAAAAAGACCTACAATATTTACTGCCTCCCTCAGAAGACCACCGCCATTCCCCCTTAAATCGAGAACTATTCTTTGGGCTCCGCTTTTAGACTTTAAACTTATTAAAGCAGAGCGAACGCTCATACTAGATGTTTTGGTAAAACTAGTGAGTTTTATATACCCGTCAGTTTCGTTTATCATACCAAAATACGGCACTTCATTTATCTTAATCTGTGCTCTAGTTAGCAGAACCTCTTTTTGTTCATTGGCTCTTCTATACGCAATGGTTAGAGAGGTTCCTACATTTCCTTTAAGCAGGCCGTCTAACTGATCTGGCTTTAACTCTTTGAGAAGTTGACCATCTATGCTGATAATTTCATCTCCCGGCTTTAGCCCTTCAGTCGCAGCGGGGAAACCTTGTAGAACTTCATTGATAATAATCTTATCGTCTATACTTTCAACATCTATTCCTATTCCTCCATACTGTCCGGTCTGCATGAAGCGAGCATCTTCTATTCTTGACTCTGGATAATACACGGTATATGGATCCAGAGATTCTAACATGGCGTCTATGCCTGTTTTCATTAACTCTCCTGGATTAGTCTCATCCACATAATAAAGATTCAGCTCTTTATAAAGGGTGGTGAATACTTCCAAGTTTTTAGAAACATCAAAATATTTAACGACAGCCGCTGATGACAGCGAGACTAGCACTAGTAGACCCAGCAGGTTAATATAAAATCTCTTTGTCAGCTTTCTCATGAATCTAATTCGATTTAATTAAACTTTCCTTTAGTTTAGACAGGCCTTTTATCATTTTCTTTTCGATGGTAGAATAAGGCACTTCGTCACCGGTTACTTGGATAATCATAAGATTAAGACTTAACCCTTCTTTTAAAGTGAACTCTCGCAAAGGTAACTTATTGAGCCGATACGATTCTTTGAGCTTTCGTTTAATTCCATTTCTACGAACAGCTAGTTTCTGCCTTTTTTTACTCACAGAAAAAAGCACTTTAATTTCAGAATGCTCTGAGCTAACCACCTCGAACGAAATAAATAAAGGGTAAGCCTTTATTATTCGTCCATTGTCAAAGATGGATTGGATTGACTTCTTACTGGAAAGAAGTTCTTTCTTCTCAAGTTTTCTAGGTGAATTCACTGGTTGTAAATGAAGAAGTAACCTCCTTTTATTTACCTGTTATGAATTGCTGTATAGCCATAGACATTGAAGGAGCCTTTGGGTGCGGAGCTAGAACATCTATTCTTAATCCTGCTGCTTCAGCTGCCTTTGCAGTCGTAGGTCCGAAAGTAGCCAACACTGTATCTCCCTGCTTGAAATCAGGGAAGTTTTTCATTAATGACTCTATACCTGAAGGACTAAAGAAAACTAACATATCATACTTCACATCTGCCAGATCACTCAAATCACTACATACCGTTCTGTACATAGGAGCTATGCTGTGGTGAAATTTATTCTCTATAAGCAGCTCGGGGATGCTCGGCTTAAGAAGATTAGAACAAGGAACTAAGAATTTCTCTTGCTTGTGTTTCTTCATAATCTCCACTAACTCTGAGAAAGTAACTCTACCGTGAAATATTTTTCTCTTTCTATACACTACATACTTCTGTAAATAAAAAGCTGTAGTCTCACTTAAGCAGAAATACTTCATGGTATCAGGAACCGTGGCTCTCGTCTCCTCACACATTCTAAAGAAGTGGTCTACCGCAACTCTAGAAGTGAAGATAATAGCCGTATGCTCAAGTATAGAAATTCTATTCTGTCTGAATTCCTGAGCATGAGTAGGCTCTACATGAATAAACGGTCTAAAATCAATCTTAAGCTTATGTTTCTTAGATAAAGCGGTATAAGGTGACTTATTATCGCCCTCAGGTTTTGGTTGAGAAATTAAGATCGTTTTAACTTTTTCCTTTACTTTAGCCTCCATCATTTTCTTGTTTTAGGAGCAGTACTATTAAGACCTGACAAGCAGAACTTTTAATAATACCACCGCAGGTAAAATTTCGAGCGTGCAAAGGTATAAAATAATATAGACAATAGAAATTCTGTTTGTCACCGCGTTTAACCAGCCTCGAGCCCATCTCCAAACTATACTGGCTACTATTAGAATCAGCCCTACCACTACCAAAACATCACTTGGAATGAATTTAGAATACGCCAGTAAAAGACTAAGCGGGAACAATCCGAGACCCGCAACCTTCAAAAGCAAGCCGTAATTAAACTCATATTCTCTAAGCGAATAATCCCCATTAAACAGGAGTCTCATCCCTCGGATTATTACTATTTTAACAAAGTAAATGAAAGTGATAATAGTCAATATCAGCAGATACTTTAAAAATCCTGAAAGGCTTACTCCAGCTATACCTATCTCATAATAAGAAAGAGATAAGTAAAAAAATACAGCTAAAGATAGATGAGACAGAACTATAAGCAACTGGCTAGTTCTGCTAGTCAAAACTATTTCTTCTCTCAGTATTTCTCTGAGCATGCGAATATTTATGACTGCATAAAAAATCTCTCTGATGTTCTTAGAATAATTCCACTGAGTACCCGCTGTTAACACTCCTATAAATATCAAAACATAAAACATCCACGGCTCTCCTAACAAGTAGGATTCCCTCAATAGCGGAGCGGGTATTTCGGTGAAATTAAATCTCATCATTACCTGTAAGCTACAGTGGCAGCAACCTTATACCCTTGTACATTTCCATCTAAACCAAACACTTCGAAGTAAATTACATAAATTCCAGTAGGAACTGCTCTCCCTTGATCATCTGCTCCATCCCAAAAGAAAGTCCCTTCAGAACCTATGAGAATATTGGATTTTAACGCTCTCGTTTTCACACCATCCTTGGAATATATAGTAACACTAGCCGCCTGAGAGTTAGCGCTAAATGAATACGAAATCTCTAGGTTGTTTATATCCTGAGATCCACCAGGAGAGAATACTGGAGGATAAACAGAAACTGCTCCTTCAGCAGTCGTTTCGGATTGGGTTTGGGAATTTCTGTATCCAGGAGATCCATAGTTTTCGCTTTCTGCTGCGCTTGACCAGTTGTCTGAGTTTTGTGCAGGCACAGTAAAGCTAATCCGCTCTAATGAGACTCCATCTGTGTCATCTAAAAGATCGAAATGATAGTCTGAAGAATACCCAAACTCATCGCTAATTTCATTATCTGGCAGTAGTAAAACCACATCTCCCTCATCATTACTGTATGCCGGCAAGTCCATTACGATGAACGTATTCACAGCCGCATTTGGGTAATTTTCTGCTACATCCTCCAGTGACTCCGTGAGCAGCGCATAATCTCCTGGAAATAGAGGAAGAGGGAACTCTGTGATTAATTCTTGACTGTCTATGAGGCCTGCATTTCTAGTAGCGAGCTGCCAGTTTTGAAGACTTATAATCTTGTTGGAATTGTTATAAACCTCTACATAATCCGAGCCTGACCCGCGTGGATTAGAAAGAACTTCATTTATGATTAAATCTCCTGCTTCTGCTGGTTCGGGTAGGCCTATTATTACTTCCTGCGTAGCAATAGCATTTCCCCAACAATCCTCTATACCAGAAATGGATAGTGTAAACTCTAGAACAGGAGTCAATCCTTCTTGAAAATTAACGATGATACTTCTTAAGCCCTGCGCAGTGATGCTGGTAGAATTCTCTCCACTCAATGAAATTACTGCAGAAGAAAAAGAAGATTCGTTAACCGGCTCATCAAATTCTATAAAAATGGAGTTAGAAAGAAAGGCATAGACCAATATCACTTGAGGAGCTTGAGTGTCCTCAGCTACAGAAAACACTGAGTTTAGCTCCGCTGGAGAACCACCAAAAACACTTTCTGAAGCTCTCCAATTGGCTTTATCACTGCATGGATGAGTAGGGTTAATTAACTCTAGTGACCAGCCTCCATCATCTTTACCGGAGTCTTGGTACCACGTGTTGTCATAAGTCACCTCATCTATCACTCCATTTGAAGTAGCTAGAATTAGCTCTTTACCAGAATTGGTAAGGAAAGTACTTCCCCACCCAGTCATGCCAGATGCTCCGCTGAAAATAAAATTACCAGCTATATCTTCTTCACTCATAATCACCCTATACTCCCCAGGAGCTAGAATAACAGAAGATGTAAATGTGGCTCCGCTAAAATCGGCATCTGAAATGTCTATAAATAAATTAGAGGCATTATAGAGTTCTGCATATTCAACCTCGGGCAGCCCTACCTGTGGAGAAGGGTCTGCCATAATTTCTGTTATAATAATATCTCCAACCTCTGCAGGAAAACCTGACGCTATTTGCCATTCTGTAATGGAGGTGTTTTCATTTCCTTCACAATCTGTAAGGCTAGAAACGGTGATGGTAAACGGCACACCTACTTCCACTGGCTCCTCTAAAGTTACCAGAATCCCATTGGCTGAGGAAGTCAGCTGAACAGCTGAGATTTCGTATCCTCCAGAAATAGAGAAATTTGTTATCTCTAAAACCTCGTTTAAGATTTCATCTGCTTGTAAGAAAATTAATGTCTCGTTAATTAAAGAAGCCGAAGTTATGGTAGGCGCTTCGGTATCCGGTGTTTCATCATTTACAGAGTTTTGAGCTCCTGGAGTTCCTCCGAGCAGAGAATTAGACGCTATCCAGTTTTGACTGCTGCTGCATAATGCGTTAGGATTTATACGCTCTAAGGACCATCCTCCATCTTCTTTTACAGTATCTGAATACCAGTCATCTTCATACACTACCCTGTCGATTACAGTTCCGTTATACACCAACGTAAGGCTGTCTCCTGAATTACTCAATGCAGTAAATGAGCTGGCAGAGGCGGTTTCTCCAAAAGTTTGCAACGCAGAGGTTCCGGCTTCATTAGAAATAATAACGTAACCTCCAGCAGGGAGGACATAACTCTCTATAGGGTTTAGTGTAGTGGTATTATAAAACTCCAACAGCGATATATCAAAGGCGTTTTCAGAAGTGTTGTGTAATTCTAACCATTCTGTATCTGGAAGCCCAACCTCTGGTGTAGGGTCTGCGAAAATCTCATTGATAATGATATCTCCCAGCTGCGGTTCACTGATTTCGAAATAGGTGAACTGCTCTTCTGTTGATGTAATTTCATTTCCTATAACATCTGTCACTCCTGTGACTGTTAGGGTCAATTCTTCATCAGATGGAAAGCTGGTTCCGAAGGTTAGCGTTACCAGATTAGGAGCAGTAAATGTGGCTGCCGTAGGATTATCTATTCCGCTGGATACTGAGTAATTAGAGAGTGTTTCTGCTGAAAATCCGTTTAAAGGCTCATTGAACTCTACTGTTAATTCTGAAGCAGAATCTACGGTGAGCTGTGTTAAAACTGGAGGGTCGTTATCTACCAAAGGCTCTCCTATGTAAACATCGTCTAGGAAAAAATTATCTGCATTACTGGAAGTGTATTTACATACCCAACCGAAGTAGTTTACAAAGCTATACGTGGCATCTGTTCCCGTGGCTTGGAGTGAGAATTCTTCTCCAGCATTAGCATCTGCCCAAATCTCCCAATCTCCTGAAGCTGTTCTTACCACTTTCACTGTGATTTCAAAAGAGCTAGACACAAAACCAGCTGTTCCTTCGGCTATATCGGTGGTGGTTCCATCTGAATCGTTTCTCACTAATCTCAAAGCATCATCTGAACCGCCCTCACCGAACTGAAGAAAATAACCCTGAACAGACGCACCGCCAGTTCCTGTGTAATCAAGGGTTGGCAAGCTAGACATCAAGTATAGTCTGGACGTATTATTATCTGAACCAGAGAAGCTCTGCTTTATATAAAACCTCCACTCAGTTTCTGCAGGAGCGCTTTGGCCTACTGGCGTAGAGAGGTATGACATTCCCTCTGCCGTATCATCTAGTTGGAGTTGGCTGCTAGAGTTGACTGTGAAATTCTCTGTATTCCCTTCCCATACAGGGTTAGAAGTGATGTTTCCGTCTTGGAAATCATCTGTAAGTATTTGTGCTGATAATGTGTGCGTTGCAACGCAGATAACAGACACAATAATTAACCGTAGGTAGATGTTTACTTTTTTCAAATCGCTGAACATTCTTGAGGGGTAAATATACTAGTTTTGTCTGCGTTATATCAATTATTTAAAGCATGAAAGTAGCAGTAGTAGGAGCCACGGGATTAGTGGGAACGATGGTATTAAAAGTTTTGGCTGAGCGTAGGTTTCCATTGGAGGTCTTGGTTCCTGTAGCTTCAGAAAGAAGTGTGGGGAAATTAATCAGCTATAAAGGAAATGATTTTGCTGTAGTGGGAATGCAAACTGCTATAGACATGAAATGTGATATCGCTATTTTTTCTGCTGGTGGAGACACGAGCTTAGAATGGGCACCAAAATTCGCTGAGGCTGGATGTACGGTTATAGACAATTCTTCTGCGTGGAGAATGAGTCCAGACCATAAATTAATCGTTCCAGAGATTAATGCCTCGGAGTTAACTGCTACCGATAAGATTATAGCCAATCCTAACTGCTCTACCATTCAACTAGTGATGGCTCTAAAACCTCTGCATGATAAATATGGAGTGAAAAGAGCGGTAGTGTCTACGTATCAATCCATTACTGGAACGGGAGTAAAAGCGGTGAACCAATTAGAAAACGAACGCGCTGGCAAGGAAACCGAAATGGCTTATCCTTATAAAATAGACATGAACTGTCTTCCTCACTGTGATGTATTCCTAGATAACGGCTACACAAGGGAGGAAATGAAGTTGACCTTGGAGACCAAAAAGATTCTAGACCCTTCTATTAATGTTACTGCTACCGCAGTGAGAGTGCCTGTGACGGGCGGTCATTCGGAGTCCATTAATGTGGAGTTTCTTAAGGATTTTGATTTAGGAGAGCTAAGAAAACTGCTTCATGAAACCGAAGGAATAACTGTTCAGGATAATACCGATACCAACACCTACCCCATGCCATTAATGGCCAATGACAAGGACGATGTATTCGTAGGGAGAATCCGCAGAGATGAAAGCCAACCGAACACCTTAAACATGTGGGTAGTTTCAGACAACTTGAGAAAAGGCGCTGCTACTAATGCGGTTCAGATTGGAGAATGGTTGGTGAAGGCGGGGTTGGTTTAATTGGAAAGCGTGGTTTAACGAACGCTAAGTATTTACAATCGCTTAATCTTGTTTTATTTACCCGATGTTCAGCCTGTTGACGGTTATTGTTCTTAAATTAGGCGTGCAAAACATATAGTGCGGATATGTGTACTAGTGTACATAACACGTACGTTACCAGCAAGCTGAAAAAACCAACGTACAGTCAAGCACATTTCATTTTGTTCGTGCCTTACAAAATAAAAAGAGCTTTCGCCTCCCCACTGCCACCCAATTCATAATTCCAATATTCGCCAGTTATTCTATTTACTGGCGTTTTTTTGATTTCTAGTATTCGCCAATTATTACTATCTTTGGCATAAATTAGATTTGAAATGCCGAAAATCATTGAAAATAGACTCATAGAGGAATTTAAGAACAGAGACACTTTCTCCAGAGAAGAGCTATTTAACTTTTTTAGGTATTTCGAACCAGACCTTAAAGAAGGCACCTTCGGGTGGAGGATATATGATCTTAAGAATAAGAATATCATTAAATCTATTCAAAGAGGATATTACACCATTTCACACAAACCCAAATACAAACCTGAAATTTCTGGAGAGATTTTAAAACTCGCTAAAGTAATTTCTGAGCGTTTTGAAGATGTAAAACATTGTATTTGGGACACTGATTGGATAAATGAATTTTCTCAACATCAATCAGGAAAAAAGTTAATTATCATTGAAATAGAAAAAGACTTTGTTGAATCACTCTATTATGAATTGAAAGATTCTTTTCGATTTGACTTCTATCTAAATCCAGATGAAACAGCAATTAACTTTTATATCTCAGAAAGTCAAAACCCTGTTGTCATAAAAAAACTTATCACTAGATCTCCAATTTCAAAAAGGACAGAAAAAAGAGTTGAATTCTATACTCCCCTACTCGAAAAAATATTGGTAGACCTATACACAGAAAACAAATTATTCTATTTCCATCAAGGTGCCGAACTGATGCACGTGTATGAAAATGCTTTAAAAAACTACACACTTAACTACACTAAATTATTCAGTTACGCCAAGCGCAGAGAAAGAGAACAAGACATCAAGCAGTTTATGACCAACAATATGTACCATCTAGTAAAAGACATAATCGAATGATAAAAGAACATTGTTTTACTGATGAATGGCTAGATTCCTTCAAGAAACAGAAAGAACATAAACGAATAGACAAAGCTATTCTGGAAAAAATGATTTATGCTTTGCATTTACTGGAACGCATCAAAACCAATGGCCTCGATTTTGTTTTTAAAGGTGGCACCAGTCTAGTTCTCCTACTTGAAGAAGGAAATAGATTCTCCATTGATATTGACATCATTTGCGATACGGACAGAGAAACTCTAGAAAAAATATTGAGCAACGTTATTGATTCATCACACTTCAAATCACTTGAATTAGATGAACATCGCAGTTATAAAGAGGGTGTTCCAAAAGCTCATTATTCTTTTTCATTTGATTCTGCAACGAAAGGAAAATATTCTGGAACCATACTCTTAGATGTATTAATCGAAGACTCTATATATCCAGAATTAACTGAAAAACCTGTTCAAACCAAATGGATAGAAACAGAAAACGAAACAAAGATTGTAGTACCAACTATTGATTCTATTACAGGAGATAAGCTTACAGCATTTGCGCCAAATACTGTTGGCATTCCCTATTTTAAAGGTAAAGATCAACAGCCATTCTCAATGGAGATTTGCAAACAATTATTTGATTTAAGCAAACTCTTCGAAAGAATAGAAAATATGGAGGTTGTTGCTAAAAGCTTTGAAGCCTTCGCCATACAAGAAATTGAATATCGAAAGACTGAAACATCCGATTTATCTACAGAAAAGGTGTTACAAGACACCATATATACTTGTGCAATTCTTGCCAAAAAAGGAAAAGGTTCAGCAGATGAAAAACAAAAATTCACTGAACTACAAAATGGTATAAGAGCTTTTGGTACGGGTTTTCTGATGAACGGAAATTTTAGAATTGATGATGCAGTTCCTGCTGCCGCACGAATTGCTTATTTGTCTGCTAAAATATTACACAAAGATTTATCTCCAATCGAATATTTTCAAGGAGAAGACATAAAGGAATTGAATATTGAAAGTCAAGATTGGAACTTCTTGAACCGACTCAAAAAACAACCAGACAAATCAGGTTTTTACTATTGGTACAAAGCCCTAGAGGTAATGAATTTGATTAATTAAGAATAAAAAAAAATTCCAAGAAACGTAGAAGTTAAAGAATTGCTAATTGAAAGAAAAAATAATGGCAAAATCAATAGAACCTCATATTGCAGACCTACCCAATGCCATTAATGGCCAATGACAAGGACGATGTATTCGTAGGGAGAATCCGCAGAGATGAAAGCCAACCGAACACCTTAAACATGTGGGTAGTTTCAGACAACCTGAGAAAAGGCGCTGCTACTAATGCAGTTCAGATTGGAGAATGGTTGGTGAAGGCGGGGCTGGTTTAGAACCAGACGGCTCACTCTAAGCTGGATTACCAAATTAGAAACCTTAGCTCATGTAGGCCTGCCAAACTATTAACACGAACTTTATTCCATAAGGTGTGGGTTTTTCTAGAAATCCGTATTCGTACACAAATTTATACTCATCTCCTTTTCTGTTTTTCCATGAATGGGTGGTAAATCTAGGATCGAAACCTTGAGCTATCAGATTCTCTTTTCGTGTAGTAGAAAGTTCTGACTTGTTATACTGTTTTAAGATCAGTCTGTTCTTATTGAGTTTTTTCCGCACATGCTCATAAAAAGGCTGGTCTTTTATGTTTTTCGAATATTGAAAAGCAGATCGGCAGTGTGAATTACAGAATTTTTTATCTGCACGTCCTTTTACTTCTGCGTTACAATGTGTGCATAATTTCAAATCCATTTTCCAATTGCTTATAAATACTTTAAGCGCATAATATACGTATATTATTCACTTAAAATGATTAGGCTATCTAAAGCACCCGATATTTAAAGATTATACTGATCCAAATGACTTCTACTCTTAAACAAATTACGCTCAGACATGTACTAGTAGAAAACAAAAAGTTCATTGGACTACAATTCTACCCTAATAAGGTGATTAATGCCCTCACTAAAGAGTTAACCGATATAAGCTGGTCTAATGAATATGACATGTTTCTGCTGCCTAACTACGCCAAGAACCTGAACGCCATTTTCAACACCTATAGAGGAGTAGCTTGGATAAACTGCAAATATTTCTTTCCAAACAGACCGGTTTCGAAAGGAGTAAATGAACCCATAAACATCAAAAGAAAGAAAGCCACAGCCAAGCCACTGGATTGGCAGCCCTGTCCTGAGAGTTATATTCAAAAGCTTGAACTAAAGCGCTACGCGCTAAATACCGCCAACACTTATATCTCACATTTCGAAAAGTATATAAATCACTTTCATCCAAAGCCTAAGGACACTTTAAATGAAAACGACATCCGTTCTTATTTAGAATCTCTTATAAAGCAGGGATACTCAGACTCCAGCCTAAACCAAGCAGTAAATTCCATTAAGTTTTACTATGAACTGGTGCTTGGTATGTCCAATAGGTTTTACCACATAGAACGCCCCAGAAAGAAACAAACTCTGCCTAAGGTTATAAGCAAAGAAGAAGCTAAGAAACTAATTAACTGCACTAATAACGTAAAGCACAAGTGCATAGCCAGTCTACTTTATTCTTCAGGACTTAGACGAAGTGAAGTATTGGAGTTAAAGATTACAGATGTAGATAGCAGCAGAATGTTAATCCATGTAAGGAATGCCAAAGGAGGCAAAGACAGACACACGTTATTGGGAAATAATTTACTTTCGGATTTAAGAAACTACTTTAGACAGTATAAACCTCAGGACTATTTATTCGAAGGACAGAATGGCGGGAAATATAGCCCACAGAGCGTAGCAAAGATCACCAAGAATGCAGGAAAAAAGGCAAAAATAAGATTAACCGTAACTCCGCATATTCTAAGGCATAGTTTTGCTACACACCTTTTGGAATCGGGAGTAGACTTGCGATATATACAATCTCTTTTAGGGCACAGCTCATCAAAAAC
>Ga0075117_1000940_pt1 | contig 18621 bp, 24 predicted proteins | sample AntAceMetag02UKJ_FD_69789 | JGI IMG/M metagenome (GOLD analysis project Ga0075117, IMG submission 69789) | Saline lake microbial communities from Ace Lake, Antarctica - Antarctic Ace Lake Metagenome 02UKJ | ecosystem: Environmental > Aquatic > Non-marine Saline and Alkaline > Saline | place... | reverse complement strand
ACGGGAATGTCTACATTGACCACTACTTTACATGTATCTGAGGGAGCTATTTCTATTTGACTGAAACGCAAGGAAGAAGTTCCTGTTAAGGCAGAATTTGTCCCACAAAAACCAGAAACAGTTCCGCCAGTGTAAGTCAATCCAGCTAACTCAGCGTCTAACTTATCTTGAAAATAAATGGAAGGGCTATTATAGAATGAGAGAGCAAAAGAAGGATGTGGATTTATAAATGAATAGGTCATTGCCATCTGATCACCTGGGAAAACAGGATTAGAATATTCCTTCTTTATGATTAAACCAATGACATCTAGATCAGCAGAAGCCGGAAGTCCTGTAAACGACCCATCCGTTAGGACCGATGTAGTGCTGGCGAATTGCCCCATTGCGGCATTATCTGGAACTTTAACTTTAATGTAAAACTTACAGGTATCTCCGGGAGATAATGAACCATTACTAAAAGAAATCGAATCAGTATTTAATCCATTTATGACAGTCCCAGAACAAAGTGTACTATTAATTTCAGTAGTCTCCAAGCTAATAGTTATTGACTCAGAGGTTAAGGAGCGAAATTTGTCTGTGAACATGATTCCAGTGAAGGACTGGGCGGCACTAGCGTCTAAAGAAAGTATATATTCCACTGTCAAGGTGTCTCCTGGTAGGGCAGCACCTAAAAAAGACTTTGTTAATTGAGGTACCGCACTTACATTTAGCACCTCATTAGATACTAGCTTACCATTTGTATTTACGCCATTTAGCTGGCCACTTAAATCAGTGATTTGAGAAGTATATTCACCTCCTTTTACCGTATTTGGCAGATCAACACCTACGTCAAATGTACATGACGCCCCAGCAGCTAAGGAGGCGTCTGAGAGTCTAATACCACTAATTTCATAAGAGTCGTCCCTACCAACGGCCATCTTCCCTCCTCCACAAAAAGATCCTGAAGACGGAAAGGTAAAAGCAGCAATTACCGCCAAACCATAAACATCATCCTCAAATTGGCCTAAAGTCATGGCATTCACAGGATCTGTATTCATCAAAGTATACCTTAAAACGGTACTGTCTCCTGGAGAAACAGGATTTGGGATTATAGTTTTTGTAAGTGTAGGTTTATATTGAACAGATAAATCTCTAGAAGTTGTAGGACCTGTAATCCCGCTTCCTCCTAAATCAGCAGAAATCGCTGAAGAAGTAAGCGTATAATTCCCTCCAACCGCACCAGGTGGTACAGTTAAATTTACACTAAAGGTACACGCCTGTCCAGCAGATAGCGTACCTCCTGAAAATGTCAAAACGTCACCACTACCAGAAGTGGTAAAATTACCTCCACCACAAGTTATAATTGGTAAGCCATTAGCGATTAAACCACTTAGTGCAGCATTTAAATCTTCCGTAAAGCTAATATTACTTAGATTCTGAGATCTATCAAAGTTTGTAATAGAATAGGTAAGAACGGTTTCATCTCCTGGTGCAACAGGGTTTTGGCTAAAACTCTTAGAGAAAATAATCCCATTTACAACGTTGGCTTTAACTTCTAATTGAGCAATTGCACTTACTGCTCCATCTAACTCAGTTACGGTTACCCCATTAGATGGGAAAACGCCTACAACGTCTAGAGCAATACTACAAGAATCACCTGAACCGACAAAACCACTACTCAACCCAACACTACTTTCTCCTGAGGAAGCTGTAAGTATATTTGCGGGTAAAACATAAGAGGGAAATGATGGAATTGGATTATATTCATTAGGGCATGAATTGACAACATTGAGAGGAGAAGCCAGAACTAAACCATCTGGCAGATTAGTTGAAAAATAAAAATCTTGGGCGACCCCCGAATTCTCTAAATTATTTAACGTATACTTTATTCTCGCATTTTCACCAACCAAAACACTTATTTTATAAATGCCTTACTGAAGCCTAAGTTATCAGATGACACTGTTAAGTCAGCTGTAGCTGTTCCACTATTTCCCAGGCTTGAAGTTAGATCGCCCGTTACGTTTGTGTATGTAGCTACAGTAGAGCTGGTTACATTTACTTTAATAGTTAATGAAGCTCCTGTTCCCAATTTCCCTCCACTAAAACTAATCGTACTTCCTCCATCCGGAGCGGTCACTGTGCCATCACTTTCAGTAAAAACAATGTTGGCGGGATTGGTTAAGCTTACTCCAGCTGGTAATGTATTGGTAAAGGTGATATCTCTTACAGTAGAACCAGGGCCATTAGTAACCGTATAACTTAAGACGCTACTTGAACCTGGTCCAATAGTGCTCGGAGAAAAGCTGGTTGTAAAAGTTGGTTGTGCGTAGGTAATTAAACCGGATAGCATTATCAATGCAAAGAAGAATAAAGAATTAATTTTCATAGTTATATATGTGTAAAAAATACAATCTAACGAACCATTCTAAGAAAGGCAAATAAACATTTTTATAAAAATACCAAAATTCTTCGAAAAAAAAATCAAGGCTTCAATTCCTTCGCTAGGTAATGCCCCGTATAGCTTTCTTTTACCTTTGCCACCTTTTCTGGTGACCCTTGGGCTACTATAAATCCTCCTTTTGTACCGCCTTCGGGCCCCATATCTACAATATAATCTGCCACTTTTATAACATCCATATTATGCTCAATAATGAGGACCGTATTTCCTTTATCGGCCAGTTTGTTAAGAACATCTAGTAGTTTCTGAATATCTTGAAAGTGTAAGCCTGTAGTAGGCTCATCCAAAATATAAATAGTCTTTCCAGTGTCTCTTTTAGATAATTCTTCAGAAAGTTTTACCCTTTGGGCCTCCCCACCAGAAAGTGTAGTGGCATGCTGGCCCAAAGTAATATATCCCAGCCCTACGTCGAATAGGGTCTGAACCCTCCTGTTTATGCGAGGCTGCTTTTCAAAGAAGATTAAAGCTTCCTCTACCGTCATGTCTAAAACATCAGAAATAGACTTCCCTTTGAAGCGTACTTCCAGCGTTTCTCTGTTAAATCTCTTTCCTTTACAGGTTTCACATTCCACAAAAACATCTGGCAAAAAGTCCATTTCAATTTTCTTCTTACCTCCACCTCTACAAGTTTCGCATCTTCCTCCTTTTACATTAAAAGAGAATCTACCTGCCTTATAACCTCTAATTTTAGACTCTGGCAATTCTGCAAAAAGTGACCGAATATCTGTAAACATTCCTGTGTACGTGGCCGGATTGCTTCTTGGCGTTCGGCCAATTGGTGATTGATCTACCTCTATAACTTTATCCAAATGCTCAAGACCCGTAATTTTCTTATGGGTCAGAGCTTCCCTTTTTGATCGATAAAAATATTTGTTTAAAATAGGAAATAGCGTGTCATGAATTAAAGATGACTTACCACTCCCACTCACTCCTGTAATACAAACCATCATTCCTAAAGGGATTTTCAGGTCTACATTTCTCAGATTATTCCCTTCGGCTCCTTTTAGAATTAGAGTCTCTCCATTTCCTTTTCTTCTTTCTTTGGGTACATCAATGGCTATTCGACCACTCAAAAAATCAGCAGTCTTACTGCCATTTTTTAAGAATTCTGTCGGCGTTCCCTGTCCTACTACTTTCCCGCCATGCCTACCTGCCCCGGGCCCAATATCCAAGATATAATCAGACTCCAGCATCATATCCTTGTCATGCTCTACAACTAAGACAGTATTGCCTAAATCCCGTAAATCTTTTAAGGCAGTTATCAGCTTAACATTGTCTCTTTGGTGCAGTCCAATACTGGGCTCATCCATAATATAAAGCACCCCTACCAGCTGTGTGCCAATCTGAGTGGCTAATCTGATTCTTTGAGCTTCGCCACCAGAGAGCGACCTTATTGGTCTATTTAATGTCAAATAGTCTAGGCCAATACCATTCAAAAAGCCAATTCTCTTTCTGATTTCCTTTAAAATTTCCTTAGCTATTTGATTTTGTTTTTGGGTTAAGCTGCTTTCAATCCCTTCAAACCATGCCGCCAAATCAGAGATATCCATACCTGCCAACTGGGCAATATTTTTATCTGAAATCCTAAAATGCCTAGACTCTAGCCTTAGCCTTGCCCCTTCACAATCTGGGCAAGTTTTTACAATCATAAAATCTTTTAGCCAATCTCTGATTTTATCATTATCTGATTCTTGCTGCCGCTTCAAAAAACTGATAATACCCTCAAACTTTGTGTTCCAGTCTTCTTCAGGATATTTCTTTGATGGTACTGCCACCGGCTCTTCGCTTCCATATAAAATAACCTTCAGGGCTTCCTCCGGAATTTTTTCAATCGGTGTACTGATATTCGCCTTGAAGCTCTTGAGTATGACAGAAATTTGCTTAAAAATCCAGAGTTCACGGTACTCCCCTAAAGCCACTATCCCGCCTCTACTAATGCTTAGTTTTTTGTCTGGAATTAAAGATTCCTCCGTAACTTCCTGCACATGACCCAAGCCATTACAAGTTGGGCAGGAGCCATAAGGGGAGTTAAAAGAGAACGAGTTAGGTGAAGGTTTCTCATAACTAATGCCAGACTCCGGATCCATTAAATTCTGAGAGAGGTATTGTAAATCACCATTTTCATTCAATAAAAGCATAGAGCCCTTCCCTACTTTTAGGGCCGTGCCTACAGATTGGCTTATTCTAAACCTGTCTTCCGCTTTTGGGGCAATCCTATCCACCACAATTTCTATGTCATGGATTTTATAACGGTCTACCTGCATCTTTGGAACTAGTTCTTGCACCTCGCCATCAATCCTGACCTTGGAATAGCCCATCTTGCGTATTTGAACAAAAAGCTCGCGATAATGACCTTTTCGACCTTTTACAACGGGTGCTAAAAGGCTAAGTTTTTGTCCGTCATATTCCGTAAGTATTTTTTCTACAATCTGATCTTGAGATTGCTTAATCATGGGTTTTCCCGTGACATAACTATAGGCTATTCCAGCCCTGGCAAAGAGCAGCCTAAGGAAATCATAAATCTCTGTAGTGGTTCCTACGGTGGATCTTGGGTTTTTTGAGGTGGTTTTCTGTTCAATACTGATAACTGGAGATAAGCCATTTATCTTATCTACCTCTGGTCTTTTCATGTCCCCAATGAAGCTTCTGGCGTAAGCAGAAAAACTCTCCATATAACGCCTTTGGCCTTCGGCATAAATGGTATCAAAAGCCAAGGAGGACTTGCCTGAGCCGCTTATGCCTGTCACTGTCACCAGCTTATTTCTGGGGATAATGACATCTATATTTTTAAGATTATGTTCGCGGGCACCGAAAACCTCGATTTTGTCGTGGCCGGTAAGTTCTATATCAGAAAGTGCTTGTTTTGCCAATATTGCAGGGTCTAAATCGTCAAACGGCAAAAGTACGGAAATTGACCTTAAAATGGCCTTTTCAATTTTATAAAACTAAGAAAATGAGCAGACTAATCTCTCACCACTTCCAGATAGAGGTCTTCCACTTTCTTTCTTGCCCAATCTGTTTTCCGTAGAAACTTCAAAGATGACTTTTTAGTCGGATTAAGATTAAAACAGTTAATGCGGATTATTTTACCTAGACCTCCCCAGCCAAATCGGTCAACCAAGGTATCTAACATAAAATCAAGCCTCACTCCATGAAGCGGGTTATTTGGTTGCTCTTCTAAATTGTTATCTCTCATGTCTGTCCATCGTATTTCGCAAAACTACGTTTTCTAATATTAAGGCTAGTTCATGAGCCTCACTTTTCCATTGGATTTGGAAAAGTTTTTTAGACGCCAAGAATCTCGTCCACTTTGAATTATATGGGGCAAATGGGGCCCCAATAAAAGCAGCGAATGACTCACTTTTCCATTTCTCCTCCCAACCAAACGCAATGGCATTCCAGTTTAAAACTCCTTCATGCTTCCCACCGAGTTTGATATAGGCTGATTGCAATAACACCTTATTCATCCAGACTTCCTCTTTGTCAAATAGAACCTCTGTAGTCTCAATTAATTCCAATTTGACGTCAGCAAAACCCTTTGGATTAAAGCTCCCTAACAAACGGCCATAGTGATACACGATTAATGGAACACTTCCATAGTGCCTTGAAACCCAAAAAGTATTATCAAGGTAATCCTTTGACTCCAGTACCTTTTCCAAAAACGCTAAGGTAGCTCTATCACATTCGTTTAGTGGTAAACCAGAATCAAGAATCAGACACATAAGATTGCAAAGTGCACATACATCATATTCTGTTGGCATATTTTGACCAAACCATGTCCCGTAAACTTTCGCATCACCAGCGTGCTTTTTAAGCTTGTCTTTCAGCCAGTCTATTTTCGATTCCATTACTATGTAAACCAGGGCCGTGTCGTCAATGCCGTCTGGTAACTTAAAATGCCTTAAGTGATGCATTAAATAGCCAAAAGGAAAGTGATTTGTTGGCCTTGTGGTCCAAAAGTTATACGTCTGGAGACCATCTTTGTTTTGATACGGCTCAAAACTAGGGATGAGCTTTTTCAAAATAGACGACACGCCCTTTAGATTTTCACCCTCTAAATACGGTCTCAAACCTTTCAAAATTAATCCAACAGAGGCGGTCGCGAAAAGATTATTGTCGGACCTTTCGTAAAAAAAGAATCCGTTCTTTCTCAGAGAAAGAAAGCCTCCCTTAGGAACTTTTCCATTCTTAAAAGATTGTAAAGAAGCAATACGGCCTATTAAATCAGAAACCACTTAGATTGATTCGGTTTTAGCTGTCTATTTTTTAGCTTTGTTCGAAATTAGTAACAAATCTATACTTAGCATATTAGAATGGAAATTAGCGGAAATATTATTCAAGTTTTAGCATTGCAAACTGGTGAAGGAAAAAATGGTCAATGGAAGAAACAAGAGTTTATCATTGAGACTGAAGGCACCTACCCAAAAAAAGTTTGTGTAGCAATGTGGGGAGACAAAATCAATGAAAGTTTGATTAAAGTAGGCTCATCTGTAACCGCTTCTGTGGAAGTGGAAAGTAGAGAATATAACGGCAGATGGTACACAGATGTGAAGTCTTGGAGACTAGAAGGCAGCAGTGCCGGAACAGCACCCGCAGCGGCGGCACCAGCAAGTGCACCAGCAGCAGCTACAGAAATACCTACGGCCCTAGAGGGTGAGGATGATTTACCTTTCTAAATAAGAAATAAAGCCTTCATAAATTATCATTTTGAACGTTTATGAAGGCTCTCTTTCCTAATAAAACATGAAGTAAACTGCCTTCTTCCACGGCTTACTGTTTTCTAACAAAATGCCTTAATACCTCGTTAGCCTCAGATAAACGGGGCCATCTCAAATGTTCATACCTATCTTTTAGATGGGACAACATTCTTTTGGGAACCTGGGGGTAAAGGTGTCCTTCTTAAGTTCTAGCCCACTTAATTTATGGGTCTAGTAATCCTGTGATAGAGCATCTGGCAAAGATACTCGGCGAGGCAGGAGATAAAATGGTGGTACTGGCCATTTCAGACGAAAGAAAAAGTTCTTAAGCATCTGTTAAAAAGCCCAGCTTCACTCCAGGTGCCATTGTTGAGAGAACAAGTAAACTAAATAAACTGCTTAGTTTTTTTCCATCGATAAAAAGTAAAGACCATCCAAGAAATGCTCTAGTACTAAAGGAGCAAACTAATGTTCTTTGAAAAATCAGGGAAAGGTATCTCAACGGATGAACTGAGTCAAAAACTAAACTCAGACCGTCTTATTCCTTTATCACCTTTCACATAAAACAACAATCCGACTTTAGCCCAGAATCATTCAAAACAGTAAGGGGGGCAAAAGGTTGTCTTGCTTAACAAGTACCTGATATTAAGCCTAGTACCAGTGCTAGATAGTTCCAAAAACACTGAAAACGTTAAGAGATAAAATTAATTTTTGTCCACCATTTGTTAAAGTTAACTTTATACTTATCTTTGCAGCCCCATTTGAGGACAAGATATTATAATTATATAAGGCAATGGCTAAAAAAGGAAATAGAGTTCAGGTAATTTTGCAGTGCACGGAACACAAGGAGTCTGGCAGGCCTGGAATGTCAAGATATATTACGACTAAGAATCGTAAGAATACGACTACTAGACTGGAGTTGAAGAAATACAATCCAACTTTGAGAAAGTACACTGTACACAAAGAGATTAAATAACCATTAAACAAGAGTAATCATGGCAAAGAAAGTAGTTGCGAGTTTGCAAGATAAGTCTAAGCTTAGAAGTTATGCTAAAGTTGTAAAAGCAGTAAGATCTGCTAAGACTGGAGCCTATACTTTTAAAGAAGAAATGGTACCTGCAGACCAAGTAGATAATTTTATAAAGGCGTAATAGACTTTAGATCTTATTAAGATTAGCCCTTCCGATACTGGATGGGCTTTTTTATTTTTGACTATGCCCAAGCCTATTATTCATACTTTTGCGGTTAAAGTAAAGCCCCAAGACCTAGATGAATTAAATCATGTGAATAATGTGGTTTATATCGCTTATTTACAAGAAGCTGCCATTTCTCATTGGTATAGCTCAGTTTCTCAAAAAGTATCTGACAAAATAAGATGGGTAGTGAGAAAACACGAGGTGGAATACCTGAAACCAGCCAAAGAGAACGACGAACTCGTCATACATACATGGGTTTCTAAATTTACCGCCATTAGCTCTGAAAGGCACTACGAAATAAAAAGAGGTCAAGAATTGCTAGTGAAAGCATTTACCCTTTGGATAGCCTTGGACGCTGAGACCATGAAACCCAAAAGGTTATCCTCTGAGATTAGCGAATCTTTTTTTGAATCTTCTGTGTTATAAAAAGAAGCGGGAGGTAAAAGAACTTATTTTTGTGAAATGGCCGAATAAAAGTCAACATAGAGGACAATCTACATGAGCATATTCAACTTTTTTAACAAAGAAAAAAAAGAGACTTTAGATAAGGGATTAGAAAAGTCAAAAAACGGAATTTTTGATAAGCTTAGCCGTGCCGTTATTGGCAAATCTACTGTAGACGAAAGCGTCCTAGACGAACTAGAAGAAATTCTTATCTCCTCAGATGTAGGTATAGACACCACCCTCAAAATCATTAAGCGAATAGAAACTCGTGTAGAAGAAGATAAATACACCTCAGTAAATGAATTGGATAAAATCCTTAGAGAAGAAACCGCAGCCCTTCTGGAAGAGAATAACTCCCAAGACGTTCATAACAGCTTTGAGACGAAAAACCTTCCTAAGCCATATGTCTTAATGGTGGTAGGTGTAAATGGTGTTGGTAAAACAACTACCATTGGGAAGCTAGCTCATAATTTCCAAAAGAATGGCAAAAAAGTAGTCCTAGGTGCTGCAGACACTTTTAGGGCAGCAGCGGTAGACCAGCTAAAGCTTTGGGGTGAAAAAGTAGGTGTAGTAGTGATAGACCATGGAATGAACACCGACCCTTCTTCCGTAGCATACGATGCCATTAAGGCTGGAATAGCACAAAATGCCGATGTCATTATCATTGATACGGCTGGCAGATTGCACACTAAGGTAAATCTGATGAACGAACTCGGAAAAATCAAACGAGTGATGCAGAAAGTGTTACCAGAAGCTCCTCACGAAATCATGCTGGTTTTAGACGGCAGTACGGGCCAAAACGCTATGATACAAGCTAGAGAATTCACTAAAGTGACAGAAATAAATTCTTTAGCCATCACGAAATTAGACGGGACAGCGAAAGGTGGCGTGGTTATAGGTATCTCTGATGAGTTCAAGATTCCTGTGAAATATATCGGAGTAGGTGAAAAAATGGAAGACCTACAAGTCTTCAATAAGGCCGAATTTGTAGATTCTCTATTTAGCAGAGACTAATATCCACGCGACACATTTTTTAGTGCCTTGGCAATTCGCAAAGGTAAAAATACATCTCGCTTCATTTCTTCTAGTACACATTCTCCATTTACTTAAAAAGAAAACAAAGCACAAGTTCTTTTGCGAGACTACGTCTATATTAGAAGGTCGCTAGTATGAATCAAAAAATAAAAGAAATCATTGGTGCTTTTAGGCCGATAAGCCTTCAAGATATGGACGAAGTAGCTTTAATGAATAGGGCTGATACTAAGTTTATATTGCCTCTAACCAAAATTCCAGAAATACTTACAGCCGTTTTAAATGATTACAGCCTTTTAGAAATAAACAAAGACCGTATCATGACCTATAACTCGCTTTACTTTGATACGCCAGAACATGATTTTTATCAGTGGCATCATAACGGCAAACTAAATAGGCTGAAAGTTAGAATCAGGAATTACATAGAATCTAACCTTCACTTTTTAGAAGTAAAAAGAAAAAACGGTAAAGGAATTACTAAGAAAACTAGAATCGCTCTTGATGGGTTTGAAACAAGCCTTTCTACAGAATCAAAACAGTTTATTAATCAAACAACCAAGTGTAAATTTAACCTTGCCCCCATACTGGAAAACAGGTTCAACAGAATTACCCTTGTAAGCAGAGCAAAGAAAGAAAGGGTCACTCTAGACTTTAATCTAAGTTTCAGAAATAATACTAATGAGAAAGCCTTTGAAAACCTGGCCATCATAGAAATTAAACAAGAAGGCGTAGACCGCAGATCACCTTTTTATAGAGCTCTAAAAAAAAGGCACATATTACCTTACAGCATCAGCAAATACTGTTTGGGAATGGTGAGTCTTTATGACAATATTAAGTACAATGCCTTCAAAAAAGTACAATTGAAAATACAAAAACTAACTGCTTAAATATGGAATTTTTAGACATACCCTTATTTGATGATGATTTTTATAAAATGATATTTCGGTTTATTATCAATATATTTTTTTTAAGTATAATTATAAGAGAACTCTACTTTAAGTCTAGCGAACGAAAGGACTACCTTTTTACCTATTACATGATTGGTATCATTGTCTTTTTCTTGTGCTTTACCTTAAAAAAGTATGAGCTAGATATAGGTATGGCATTAGGACTATTTGCCATTTTTGGCATCATCAGATATAGGACAGATGCCATAGCCATTAAAGAAATGACTTACCTCTTTGTTGTTATTGGCGTTTCGGTTGTAAACTCGCTGGCTAATAAGAAAATGAGTTATGCAGAAATTTTCTCTATTAACATTCTTATTGTAGGTGCCATATATATCATGGAGAGGCTTTGGAGAGTAAATAATGAAATAAGTAAAAATATTGTCTATGAGAAAATAGAGAACATCAAGCCAGAGAACCTAGATCGGCTCAAAGCAGACCTAGAAGTAAGGACAGGCTTGAAAATTAAACGCATGGAAATCCAAGATGTAGATTTCTTAAAGGACACCGCAGATATTATTATTCATTACGATAAGTTATAATTGATTTGAAAAAGTACGTTTTCATTTTTTTCCTGCTATGCGTAGGTAAAGTTTACGCTCAGGAAAACACAAGACCAGACTTTAATACTTGGTCTTCCATTGCCATAGACTATAAAGCCAACTCTAAGCTTAGCCTAGAACTTCAAGAGCAATTAAGATTAAAAGAAAATAGTCAAACTATTGACTCCTATTTTACGCAACTATCTGCCGAGTATGAACTCCTAAAAAACTTTGAACTCGGTTTAGGTTTACGTTTTGAGAAAAATAATGACAACCAAGGCAAAATTCAAGGATATGAAAAAAGGTTCAGGTATAACCTAGACGCTGCATATGGCTATAAATTAAGCCGGGTTTCCTTAAAACACAGGATACGTTATCAAAACAGAATGGATTTAGACGAAACAGATGCCCTCGCTAAACAGCAAGTCCGTTTTAAGACTGGAGCGGGCTATAACTTCCCTAAATGGAAGCTTGATCCAGAAGTAGCTGTAGAGCTTTTTTATCCATTGAATGACCTCGAAAAAAGCGGTCTGAATAAATTTAGATTGACATTAGGCACAGATTATAAAATGGGCTATTTTGGAAAACTAAAAGCCTTTTTTAGAATAGAACGACCGGGAAGGTTAGATTCCGTTAGTGCCAATATTCTAGGAATAGGATACTCCTACACTATAAAAAATAAGAAGTAGGCACAAAAAAGGAGAGCAATTAAGACTCTCCTCCAAAATAAAACCCCTTTTATTTTTTACTCTTTACTAAACTCGCCGTTAGCGTGTATAATTATTTCTCTTCCTACTGTCGTACCAGACTCTGAACCTACATTAAAATCGAACCGGTCTAAGATACCCGTAGCCTTTATACCTACCATCTGCTTTTTGCTTCTTTGATTTACAACAGGGCCCTTTAACGTTACATCTAGGGTTATTGGCTTGCTTACTCCTTTTAACGTAATACTTCCTGTCATAACATATTTTTCGCCACCTATATGCTTCAAAGACGTGCTTTTAAAAGCCATTGTTGCATATTTCTCTACTTCAAAGAAGTCGGCACTTCTAAGGTGGTTATCTCTTCGCTCAATTCTCGTGTCTACGCTAGTTACCTGAGCGGTAAAACTAAAAGCCGCATCTGAAAAATCCTCTTTCTCTGATGTAAAAGATGCATCTATGTCATTGAAAGTCCCATCTACCTCCGATAGCAAAAGATGCGTTACAGTGAAACCGACATTTGAATGAGACTTATCTACAGACCATTTCTGAGCCGAAGCTCCCAATGTAGCGATAAAAAGGGCACTTAATAAAATTACTTTTTTCATAAAAAAATATGTTTTGAATATTAAACTTCGCAAGGAATACGAATCAGAAAGCTATTTAGTTTAGGAAATGACGTTTTAACATACAACTATTCGACACTTAGGCTAAAATTTCCGATGTTTCACCCAAATCAATTTATCAGGAACATTTCAATTATAATTTTAATGAGATTCTAGACATCCTCAATCTGGACGGTTAAGAACCATAAGAGGTTTAAACTGCTTAACAAGTTGACACATATAAATATAGCTCCGCCAAGTTCATTTCAAAATAGACCTAGATAAATGGATTGATACAGGTGACCAAATGGATGGAGACGGCGACCAATATTTAACCCGATAATAAACCTATATTTATCTTCACAATGTCTCTGATTATCCTTTGAACTTGACTTTGAAAAATTAAACCACTTTGTTTATATCAATTGTATGAACATCTCTCTAAGAAATAACGAATCTGGAAATATCTATAAGATATTGTTCCAAGCCCTACTTTGGATTTTTTGGCTTGGCTATCCACTTATGAATGATAATGATTTAAGCGATCCCGAGAGGATCCAAATTATTCAGATGGTTTTTGTGGTGAGATTTATTGAGGTTCCTTTCTTCTACTTAATCATAAAGTACCTTATTCCAGATATATTTAAAAAGCATGGCGTCACCTATTACCTTATTATTCTTATTGCCATCTGTATATCGTACATGTTTGCAGAATTATATATAAGAGACATTATGACTCCTGGACGTGATACCTATAGCTTCTTCATTATTTTCCCCGTCATATTTATAGCGGCCATGGGGACCGGCTACGGCCTTGTGATCAGCATCATAGATGAAGAGGCTCACAAAAGAGAAGAAGGTCAACAAAGATTAAAGTCTGAATTGTCCTTTTTGAGATCCCAAATAAGTCCTCATTTCTTATTTAATGTACTCAATAGCATTGTGTACCTAATACGTTCCAAGTCCGATATGGCAGAGCCCGTTACCATACAATTGTCGGACATGATGCGGTACATGCTCTACGAAACAGATAACAAGCAAGTAGCGGTCAGCAAAGAACTAGAATACCTTAGAAATTATATTGACTTACAAAACGTTAGGTACGGAGAAGATGTAAAGATTAATGTGGCCATATGCGGCAACGACAGCAGCTTAATCATTGAGCCCATGCTCCTCATACCGTTTGTAGAAAATGCATTTAAGCATGGCGTGGGGATGGTTTTGGAACCCCAAATTGATATTACTCTTGATTATCAAGGTACTGACTTAACCTTTGAGGTCAAAAACAAAATAGGCCCTGAAACCGAGGAAGAAAAAGACAGTGGTTCCGGCATAGGTCTAAAAAACGTAAGGAGAAGATTAGAACTCTTGTATCCTGATAAGCATTCCTTGAATATCGACGACAACGGAGAACAATTTGCCATCAAGCTAAATATTAATCTTAAACGCCAAAACAATTAAAGATGTCTGTACTTAAACTAAACTGCATAGCAGTAGATGACGAAAGTTTGGCTAGAAAGCTTTTGCAACAGAATATAGAGCAGGTACCATTTCTCAATCTAATAAAGACCTGTAAAAATCCTTACGAAGCCATGGAAGCTTTACAAGAACATAAAATAGACCTTATGTTTTTGGATATCCAGATGCCCGGAATGCTAGGCACCAAATTCTTAGCGAGCCTCATAGATAAGCCCATGGTTATTTTAGTAACTGCTTATGATTCATATGCCTTAGAAAGCTATGATTTAGACGTTATAGATTATCTCATGAAACCTGTGAGCTTTGATAGGTTTTCTAAGGCCGCTCACAAAGCCTTGGATTTTCATAAAAAGAATGGACAAAAAGTGAAGACGACTGAAGAAAAAACAAATACCGATACGGCGGATTTCTTTTTTGTGAACGTAGAATATTCTCTAGTAAAAATTGTTTTTGATGATATCTCTCACATTGAAGGGCTAAAAGACTACATCAAAATTTTTATAAAAAATCAGACTCATCCTACGCTAACCAAATCTACACTAAAGGGAATAGAAAAACGCCTTCCATACAATTTCATGAGGGTTCAGAAATCCTATATTGTGAATCTAGATAAAATTCAGAGCATTAGAAATCATCGTATTAGCATAGATGGATTTGACATCCCAGTGAGTGACACCAACATGGAGGAGCTATTAAAAGCCATTAATTACGAGAAACCTTAAGCTATACTAGTGCTCTAAAAATCGTCCTTTCAGGTCTGGTGTCGGAATTCTACAAGTCTCTCTTTGTCCAAAAAGCTTATATCTATTTTTTGCTACAAAATTATACACGAAATCTCTTATGCCTTTAGGTATTACTTTAAGAATCCTCAGCCATCTATACCCCGGCAAAACCTCAGCTATTTTAAAAACAGCATCTGACTTTTCAAAGAAGCTTTCGCTATCATAAAAGACAACGCTATCTAAGTCATTCGGCCTGTCTTTCAGCAGCTTTTGAGCATAAGCTGATTGTAAAGAGGCAAACTTAAATTCTTTTTTTTTGTCTCTATCAATGATGAAGTTTACAAACCCATTACAGAGGTTACAAACGCCATCAAATAGAATCAGTTTCATTAAAACAGTTTTTCAAAAGGTAGCCTACTCAAAACGATAACTAAAGCCAAACTATAAAATATCATGGTGCTTTTAAACTTTTTACCGTTTCCTATAGCCTTTTTACTTTTGACATTTCCTATAGTTACCAAAACTGCGGCTATAATACCAATCGCAGGGTGTTCCATGTATTGTTTTCTTCCTACTGAAGTTTTAATCACGGCTGCCATATCTGCATTTCCCATAGCAAGGACAAGCAAGGCAATACCCAATAAAAGCATGGTATGAACAGCTATTAAAGCAAAAAGATTAACCTTTCTATGGTTATTTTCCCAAACCTTTTCAGTGTTAGTTCCGATGACCCCATTAATAGTAGCCCAAGCCAAAAGAATGAGTACGGCAAAGGCCAAATAGTGATGAATACTAAGAAGAATTTGATGCATAATATTTCAGTGTTTCCCCAAATTTAAGCCCGAAAATCTTACAAACGAGCCTTTTTATCAAAAACTTCTTCTAGCATAAAGAGGTTTCCAAAGCAAGTGCCCATGCCAATAATCAGGACCAAAATACTTGCTAAAAGATACCATTTAGCAGTTGCCTTGTTTTTCACAAAAGCATGATAAATGGCTAATATTAGTTTGGTTGCAAACTGAAAAGCAATTAAAAACTTAAGCCCAAAGGCTACCGTCAGTGGGTCACCCGTTAGCAGAACAAGTACATTACCCAGAACTAGAATTATTAAATTGGTTTTAAAAATTTTCGACATTCCGGCTTGGGATTAGTACCTCTTCTAAGTATTTCTTCTTATCGTCTCTATAAAAGAGATTCATGGTTTCAAAGGGAATGATTTGATTGTCTTTATTCACTATGTGAACACAAGATATCTTAATTGCTCTCACATCAAAATCATAGGCATCAATGAATGGTATGATGATAATTCTAAACAGGTTTTCGCAGCCTAAACTGTCAAGCACTTGAATTTTAGGCAAACAGCACATAATTTCCTATAATTCTTTAGAAGCAACCCCCTCCACCGAATTTCCCGTACTAAAAGCTGAATCATATGCTGATGAAGCCCTTGGTCCTTCTCATAAAAAATGGTGTTTCTAGAGTTATCTAGCAAATCCGAAGGGTCGATATACCTCGTCAATGGAAAAGCTTCTCCATCTACTTTTAAGGCATAAGCCATAGCCAATGCCTCTGGGTTACAAGAAACAGGAATGATATCTTCAGGACGAAAAATGCCACTTTGGTCAATGATATCTTGACGGCATTCTGTTAAGGTATACCTGTCTGTCGCTGGGTCAAAGTTCTCTAGCCTTCCAGCCACCTGAACCAGCTGAACCAGCTGAAACGTAACACCTCGGACACATTTCTGCTTCACACAATATTTTACTATCTCTCCTATTTCATCGGTATTTTACCCCTTTTGAAGCGTTAACACGAGCGTCGTTGACAAATTATATTTATTGAGATTTCCAATGGCTTTAATTCTCGTTTGCCGCAGGTCTTCTCCTCCTATTTGCTCCAGAACTTCCTTCTCAAAAGAGTCAAACTATAGATAAACTTCAAATTTCGGCATATAAGACGCCAACTTTTCCACAAAAGCCTCATCCTTGGCTATTCTAACACCGTTTGTATTCAACATAATATGCCAAATAGGTTTAGTTCTTCGCTAAGTCCAATATCTCAAAAAACTGAGGATGCACCGTTGGTTCTCCTCCACTTATCTGAACTACATCTGGCTCCCCCTCATTAGCCACGATGGTATCCATTATCGCTTCTATTTATTCTAAGGTTTTGGCGGCCATAATGTGGCAAAGGCATGGCATAACAGCTCGGACAGGTTAAATTACATCTATCCGTGACTTCTAAAACAGTCAGGCAACTATGCTGTTCATGGTCCGTGCATAGCCCACAATCATACGGACAGCCATGGTCTACTTTGTTCTGAAACTTTAAAGGCATCTCCGAAGCCTTAGTATAGTTTCTGGCATTTCGGTAATATTCTATGTCTGTCGCTATTAAAACCTTCTCTCTCTCATGTTCTGGGCATCTTTTAACATGAACACATTGCCATCTTCGAAGTCAATTTAGCATCTAATCTTTTTAAACATGTAGAGCAAAGACTTATCGTAAAGTCATAATAAACGTACGGCCGATCTGGCATTTTTAGTTATGGTTGAATTTGACATCAAATCTGCCATCCGTAATTTCTATAGTAGCTCCCACGGCGGGGTCAGAATTTATGAGCGTACCGTTGAAAGTACCCGAAGCAATATTTGCGGTAGTATCAAAGCGAGTAAAAGTAATTTCTAAAGGGTAATTTTCTTGGGCACCATAATACATGAAGTCATTATCATCATAGAAACTGGCACTGTTTCCCTTGCCGGTTATCGTATATGATTTTCTTGTTTAAAATGGCTCTGTTTCGCTCAGGTAGAGACTTATGTTTTTCTGAGTGCCAATGTAGGTCATCTCTGCGTTCATTTGAAATCGAATGGGCCGCAAAATTATCATAAGACGTGTTATTATAAGATGACGATAAGCCTTTGATTTTAGTAGGTATGACTAAAATGACTTGCCAATAGTTTTTGTTCTTAAAGTTCTCCCCATTTACCAAACAGCCAAAAGTATTTTTGCCCTTCATGGTGGCCTCTGGAAGTTTGATATTCTTGGGTTCGGGAAGTTTTATTTTATAACAGTTCCCATAAATAATTAAGGCTACCAGTCCTAATAGTACTATCCAGGCAGGACGTTTTTGTCTTACCATTTTATTACTTTTTTGAAAAGCAATACATAATACCCAATCCCAATCAAAGAAGCCATTTGGATGGCTCCTAAACCGTATATGTAAGCATCGATGGGTTTCAGAAACTCAATTAAAAATCGGAAAACGAAATGAGCGAATAGGAAAAACTGAAACCTAAATCCGTTTTCGAAAGTATAGCGTTTTTCTAACCAGCAAATTGAGAATGCCAAAAGTAGGGCAAACAGAAGCTCATAAAGCTGAGTAGGGTACCGTCTAATGCCGTCACCAAAGTCAATAGCCCATGGCAAACTATAAGCCACGCCAAAAGTCCCATCATCTAAACCCTCCAAAAAGCAGCCGATACGTCCAATAACCAAGGCTAAGAGCAATGGATAAACCATTAAGTCCCCAGAAGAAACACGAACAACTAACAGCTTTTTAGCGAATTCCACAAAGAATAATCCTCCCAAAATGCCTCCTAAAACCGTTTTATTACTAAGAACCTGAGTTCGATGTAAGAACAGCCTTTGAAGCTCCAGAGGAGCGATATATATGTAGCGAGGGGTAAAGCTCCTCGCAAATGTGTTAGAGAGTGCTCTTGTTTAGTGGGATTTTGGTCCATAAAGCCAAAATCGTGACAAACGCATTATTTAAGATGCTTAAAATTAGTGAGTTAACTAATTTCCTTATGTCGA
>Ga0075117_1000938_pt1 | contig 18625 bp, 14 predicted proteins | sample AntAceMetag02UKJ_FD_69789 | JGI IMG/M metagenome (GOLD analysis project Ga0075117, IMG submission 69789) | Saline lake microbial communities from Ace Lake, Antarctica - Antarctic Ace Lake Metagenome 02UKJ | ecosystem: Environmental > Aquatic > Non-marine Saline and Alkaline > Saline | place... | reverse complement strand
GCCTTGACAGTCTCAACGACAGCTGGAGTCTCAGGAGCTGATGGGATTTCTGCTTCGGGGAAAGCTTCAGCGGCCGGAGGCTCTGCTTCGTCCGTCTCGGGGCTGGCCTCTTCCTCAGCCTTGATCTCAGCCTTGATCTCAATGACTGCTTCTTCAACTGCTGGAAGCTCTGGTTCCGCGACGGCAACTGGAGCCTCAGCTTCTATCTCGGGCTGAACGACCTCAGGCTCAGCCTCAACCTCGACAGGCTCTTGCGCCGCGATGTCAGTCTTGGTGACCTTATCCGGGATATGCTTGATATCACGGACTTTGCCCGGATGAGTCTCACGGATTGGTGCAAGGTCGTCGGGCTTAGGTTCTGCTGGAGCCGCGCTGCTGCCGCTGCCACCCTTGACATGGGCTACGATCTGGTCACGCTCTTCTGGCGTAATTGTAGCCAGCGCGTTGCGCAACTTGACGCCTGCCTCATCGGCTAGGCCAAGTAAAACCTTGCTGTCCAGGCCGAGTTCTCGGGCCAAAGCAAAGATACGAATCTTCAAAACAACTACCCCTTCGACGCTTCGCGATCGGTTACTCACGCAGGTGAGAATCGCGGTCGATCAGGACCGTCAGTGTCGGTAGGACACTGCGGTACATTTCAACGTGCTTCGCAGTTTTTGTAAACGAACATGTAAATAACGCTCATGGTATTTCTGGCTCGGCGTCTTGGTCGAGCTACGATATTAGTTATTGATTGAAAGCCATCTCCGTTATTTAGTGCTGTTTAGTCCCGAGACGACTGTAATGTCATCCCGGTGGGAATTACTGCTATGAGTCGGTGGTTTCCGGCTCTTTTGTGGGCGTTTCAGCGACTGCAACAGACTCTACGTCTGCGGCAGAATCGATCTCGCCCGATTTCGTTTCCGTCGTTTCCGTCGTTGCCGTCGTTTCTGCCGTTTCAGCAACTTCCGCAGCGGCCGGCACCGGCTCCGCAGTTGCTTCTTTTTTGGCCGGGACCCGAGCGGCGGGCTGTGGCTGAGGGTTTAATTTGCGGGCAGCCGCTTCCGCGATTTCTTCTTTTTCGATGCGTAAACTTTCCGCATCCGCGAATTCAATAATTTCGTCAACATCTGCCTGCGACAGTCCGCTCATTTCTTGCAGTTGATCAGGTTCGATCACTGACAGGTCATCAAACGTAAAGAACCCCTGCGACACAAGGTTTTCCACAAGATCAGACGGCATTTTGGGAACCACGCTGAATGCTTCAATAGAAATATCTAGCTGTTCGTCCAATGATTCTTGGTTCATCACGTTGATGTCCCACCCAACGAGTTTCGAGGCCAAGCGAACGTTCTGTCCCCTGCGGCCAATTGCTAATGACAGCTGATCTTCTCGCACCAAGCAAATCACCTTGCCAAGCATCGGGCACAAGATGACGTCTTCGACTTCCGCCGGTTGCAGCGAATTCGGCACCAAAATCTGTAAGCTGTCGTTCCAGCGAACAATGTCGATCCGTTCGCCGTTCAGTTCCTCGACAATACCCCGAATTCGTGCTCCGCGCACTCCAACACACGCACCCACGCAATCGATTGTGGAATCATGAGACGACACGGCCACTTTTGAACGGTGTCCGGCTTCTCGAGCGATGGAACGGGTTTCAATGATATGATCATTGACTTCCGGAATTTCGACTTCAAACAGTCGTCGCACGAAATCTGGATGTGTGCGAGACAAGATAATTCGGACTCGGGAACCAGCTTTCTTAACATCCAACACGATCGCACGAACGCGATCGCCGACACGATAGCTTTCCTTATTGATTTGCTCACTGCGAGGCAGGATGGCTTCCAGTTTACCCAAGTTAACGATGACTGTCCCGCGATCAACTCGCGTCACCGCTCCTGTCACCAGCTGACTCTTCAGGTCCAAGAACTCATCATACTGAGAATCACGTTCGGCTTCACGAATTCGTTGAATCATGACCTGCTTTGCGGTCTGAGCCGAAATCCGCCCCAGTAAATCGCCAATCAGGTCTGGTTCCAACATGGCACCGTCGCAGGTGAGTGACGGTTCTCCTGTGGCTCGGTCAATGCGCACTAAAAGCTCTTCTTCTTCGGAGAAGTGCTTGCGGGCAGCCGAAAGAATAGCCTGCTCGATCCCCTCGAAGACGATGTCCTTGTCGATACCTTTGTCGCGGTGAATCGCATCGACAATGCGTTTGATTTCGTCGCCGTTCATTTACCGAAACCGTTTCGTATGGACGTTATAATAAAAAAAGTGGGACGAGGTCCCACTTTTCATCACTGTCACTTGCTTCCAAATGACAATAGAACACGCCGTGTCTCCGATCGTGTCCTGAAATTCGATTTCAGGTCACCAAGAGCCGGAATGGGTGTACTCAATTACCTGTGCATGTTCATTTCCTGTGTGTCTGCATCCCGCAAGGGAGATCGACAGTTCGGATAAGTGAGCTGTACAGTGGATGCAAAGGAAGGTCAAATGCATCCAATGCTGCGGACGATATCTGGCCATGATTCAGCTGTCAAGCACCAACGTCGTTGATGGCCGTAATGTCACGGATCGGGAAAATGTTCCCAATGCACCACGGGCTGCAAAGCCAGCGAGCTGCTATGTTTGGATGGATTCCCGAGCCAATTGGCGGGAGCATTTGTAGGCATGTTTCAGCGTGAACACGCGAGATTCGATTTGTTCCGCCGTAAAGTAGCGGCCAATTTCGCTGTGGGGCAGCCCTGCAAGAGCAAGCGTGAGTGGCAGCAGGTCAAGGAATTCCTTGTACTTTCGTTGCTGATCCGATGGTTCAGGCATCGCAGTCTCTTCCGATCTGTCTGTGCGGCTGGCAGGCTGTATTTTCGTTGGTCGGCGGCGGCTACTGGCTGTTATCCCCCAGGCCGTTTTTGCATGTACTGCTTGATGATTGCATCAGCGGTTTGGTTGGATTTTTCCGCAGTGGGTTTTGGCTCTGAACCGTCGGCAGACTTTTCTGCCGGTGGTGGCGGAGTGTCTGCCTTGGCACCAGTGGTGGTTGGGTCGGGCAGGCTGACGTCAACGGAAGGAGCTGCCCGTGCCTTTTCCGGGGCTGGTTCAGGAGCCGTTTCTGCGGCAGGCTGTGGTGCTTGCGGCATCGGCATTTGCTGTGTTGGGAACGGCTGAGCAAACTGTTGGCCGGGATACTGCTGGCCTTGGTACGGTTGCCCTGGGTAGGACTGCCCCGGGTACTGCTGTCCTGGGTATGGTTGACCGGGGTACGGCTGACCGGGATATTGCTGTCCCGGATACGGCATCGGCATGCCGGGGTAAGGTTGTTGGCCATACATTGGGTAGCCCATCGGTTGATAGGGCATCTGCCCCGGCATCATAGCTTGCTGCGAGATGACCGTTGTGTCGCCCATGGAACTTGGCTGGTCAGGCATCGCAACCGACTCAGGGGGCGCATCCGGTGCCGATGCAGCCGATGTCTCTGGTGGCGTGGTGGCAGCGATTTCAGCGGCGGTTTCCGGTGCGAGCGTGGGCGCTGATTGGGGTTCGTTGGGTTGCAGGGGAGTCATTTCTGACAACGTCTCTGAACCTGCCACAATCGTTTCGTCTGTCGCAGCAGAAATACTGCCCGTCTTCGCGCCTGCCGCGAATTCGTTGATCACGATTTGGAACTGCAAGCTGCCGACCGTCACGTGGTCACCTTGGTTTAGGACAACCTCCCGACGGATGGTTTCTCCATTCACCGAAGTTCCGTTTGTACTGCCGAGGTCACGAAGTCGCACGGCGTAGTCATCCACTGTAAAAATACAGTGATGTCGGCTCACGAGTTCTGTGTTCGGTCGCAACTGGCAATCCTGCTCACGACCGATCAGGAACTTTTCACGGTCCAGAGGGATCGTTTGCCCGTCATGTTTTCCGCCGACGACCTTTAATTCAGCACTGATCATATTCTTGGTTGCTCCTCACAGATGCCCCGCTCAAGCATCACGATACGGTGTTTCTCGGCGACTGGCCTGAATCGCCGGATTGACCTTCTATCAGTTGAAGTCGACAACTTCCACCTCTCATGCGGTGACGTCACCTTGAGAAATTTATAATTCGACAAAACGGATTCCGAAAATACCCGATTTGGGGCAGAAAAGCTGCATCGAGCAGGACAATCCTTACACTATTTGATCGGTGTCGAACGCCAATGTAAAGCACCGTAAAGATTCGAGTGTCGTAATTTGCGGCAATGTTGCGAATTCATGCAACATTGAGGGATATTCTGATAGGTGCCGATTGGTACCTGATTCTTTTTTAGGTCGTTGCACCGGCGATGTCAGGCGACCTACTCCGCGATGTTTTGTCTTTAACGCAAATTGCTGAGTCTGATCCGGAGCTATTCTTGATCACGAATAATTCGCACGTCAATGCTTGTCGAAATGGCCCGGCCGACCCGTTCCGGCAATTGTTGCGAAAATAGTGACTGGTCGAAGCCGCTGGCGAGATCGCAGATTCCAACGACTTCAGGCGTTAGCGGTGAAGCTCGCAGCAAAATGCTGCCATGCTGCAGGATCGTTCCACGCCGCCTGCGTTGCGCACTTCCGACAATTTTGTGCCCTTCGAAGACCACATCTCGAGGGTCGGATCGCAAAAAGCAGAGGAATGGTTCATTTGCGGTCGCGGTTTCTGTTCCATTCGGAACATCACTGCGCAGCGACGCAGCGACGCCCATTGACCTCAGCAGTTCTATAATGGCTGTGTGGACTCGTTCATAGAGCTGAATCGGATTGCTGCGAACCGGGTGAGTGGCTGGGACAATGCACGAGTACGTCAGTTCTTGGTCGTGAAGGATCGCTCCGCCGCCAGTGATGCGTTTGACTCGGTCGCATTCGGCGATCCGAGGGTCGATTGAGTCGTCCATTTTTTGGAAGTAGCCTAATGACACCGTGGGCTCGGACCAGCGATAGATTCTGACGTACGCTTGGCGGTCATCCGTTGTCACTTTGTGCAACAAGGCTTCGTCTTGCTGCATGTTGCTGTGGCCCGTGCGAGCTTCCGAGTCGACCAAGACTGAGCATGGCATCACCTGATCGGTCACGATTCCGCGTTCGACTCGGTTCCTGCCAGCGGCGTCCCGGCACCGATTTCGATATCGGTTATCTTCTGAAGTCGACGCGCGTGGCGTCCCGATTCGAATTCGGTCTTCAGCCAGATTCGCAGGATTTGATCGGCCAGTTGATCGCTGAGTTGGTCGGCGGACAGGCACACGACGTTGGCGTCATTGTGGAGTCGACTAAATTCCGCAGTCACGCTGTCATTGCAGTTTGCGGCTCGAACACCAGCGAATTTGTTGGCGGTGATGCACATCCCGATGCCTGTCCCGCAAATCAGGACACCACGTTCGATCTCTCCAGAAGCGACCGAAGACGAAACTCGGGCCGCGTAATCTGGGTAATCAACGCTTTCCGTCGACTGAGGACCGCAGTCCTCGACGTCGTGGCCAAGGCTCTTGGCTAATTCAATCAGGCGACCTTTCATAAGGAAGCCGCGATGATCGCTGGCGATACCGATTTTCATAGTTATTCGGTGTCTTTCTGAATGCAGTCGTCTAACACAAGTTTCAAAGAACTTGTGATTTCATCGGCACAACGCCGATATTCTTCAATTCCATAGCCAATCGGATCCGAAATTCCTTCACCATCCGGTTTCAGTAATTTCATGCGAGACGCCAAGTCAGGTCGTGCATTCTGCAGAATGCCAAGATGGCCCGGTGTCATCGCCAACACAAGATCCGACTTCACCAGCATCTCATCTGTGATCTGCTGGCTAAGATGTTCCGAAAGATTCACACCACGTTCGCGAAGAACTTGTATCGATTCAGGTGATGCAGGAGAACTATCAGCAGCCGCCACCCCCGCAGACAAGACGTCAACATCGTGGCTTAACAGCTTGTCTTCAGCGCAACCCAAACGCTCGCTTGCCAGCCGACGAAACAACGCTTCGGCCATGGGACTGCGACATGTATTTCCCGTGCAAACAAAAAGGATTCTCAAAAAAACAGGATCCCAAACTTCGGCCACGATGACCTGAACGTGAAATTCGACACGGACATCTTTGCCCGTCCCTCTACGCCTATCATTGCGTCCGTTCGTCAAAATCTCAAGGGGCAGCTATCGATGATCGCCATTCCGCTTCATTTCGCGGACCAAAATGAACAGGTGGTGGATTGCGCAAGTGCTTATCGTTGAGCGTGTTGCGCAAAATGCCTCCAAGGTCGGTCAAAACCAGTCAGCTCCGTCCACGAAACCGGAAGGGGCAGTCCGAAGCACTCGGATGCTCCGCCTTTTGCCAGCCTTGACTATCCTCGTCTGCGAGCCACAATCGCGGTGCGGGTGAGTTTTGCCGGCAGATGACGAATTCGAAGATGTGTCGACATCAGTTCACAGCCTTCGTCTTCGATGATTCCGCTCATTTCCTCCAGCGAAATATTGCGATACCGATAGCGGTTGGAAACAAAGCGACCGGTCGGGCTTTCGTTCATTTCCATGTTCAGCAAGTGTCCGCCGGGGGCCAGCATGCGAACCAGCTGACGGAGACTGGTTTCCGTGTCATTCGCGTAACCAATGACCGCTCCAACGCAAATCAGATCGAACGTGGCGTCTTCGAAAGTTTCGACGACCCCGTATTCAGTCGTCCAGCAATTCGGTGCAGAAATATCACCCACACCCACGGTCACCCGATGTCGGTCGATTCCACGTCGCTCAGCGTTGGCCAGTGTGGCGTCCAAAAAACCCTGCTCGATATCTGTCGCGTACAAGCTGGAGTTCACAAACCGTTCCAGAAAGTGCAGGCCCAGAATTCCAGTACCGCAGCCCGCATCCAGAATACGACATTCAGGCCGACAATGGATTTCAAGGTAATCCAGAAAGCGATCAATGCTGCCTTCGTAGCCCAAAGCCTTCATAAAGAAGTCGTACGTGCGACCACTCTTATACATTTTCGGGCTGATCATGATCTGTGTTGACTGAATGAGGAGGGGGAGCCAGCAGTTTCGAATTCTGCAACACGCGATGCAGAAGTCAAGCTGCGGACAAACTTTGACAAAGGTTTGACTTCCGCGTTGAGTTTTCGTGGTGTCGAATTTTCCGGTTGGCTAAACCGGGTACCGAACTTGACTCCAACCTTCAGCCAGCTCGCACAGCTGCCGGTTGATGTCGGGGTGCTCACTGCACGCCACAATCCCCGGAAACCGCAGCATGTCCGCGCGGTCGTCCATCCAGAGTTCTCGATAATGCACGGGTTGCTGATTGTGGGCCCACAACGCTTCTCCTCCCAATAGTCGGGCAATGTGCATTGAGACCGGGAAGTCGTAGATGTTCGGCGAATGAATCAGCGATCCCGCATACTCGGCCGTCGCCATCAATGGATAGATGCTGCCCTGCATTTCGTCCGAAGTACGTCCCGACAGGCCAATGCCATCCACCATGCGCGCGCATGCGGCGTCTCGATCCTGAAAACCGATGAGATAAATTCCCCGCGCAGCGGTTGAGCGGTTTTGACGTCGATCGGGCAATCTGTCCAGAAGCTGTCGAGCTGGCACGGAAGTGTCGTCTGCACCACATCTCAGGATATTACGACCGACTTCGACCCAAGTGCCGGTGGCTCCCATTTCCGGAGCAAACACCAGTGAGTAGTATGGTGTTTCGTCGTCGTGCAGGTGGACGATGATCGAATAGCCATTCCCCGATCGATCACGGTACTGCTTGGTTCCATCAATCGGATCGATCGCAATCGACAGTTTCGCGGTCTTCGAAAACAGGACCATGTCACCGGTGGATTCTTCGCCTTCAATGCGGCAGCTGCGCAGGATCGGATCGGCATCACGCAATGCGGCCACCAGAAGTTCCTGAACCGACAGGTCGGCGAGTGTCAGTGCGTCGGTGTTGGCGCTGCCAGAAGATTTGCCTTCCACTGCGATATTAAATTGTCGCAGCCGTTTGGCGACAGCGCCGCACCAACGCATTACAGGCGGCAGCGATGTCGACAGAGCGGCAATGATTTCGTTCAGGTGTTCGTGCATAGTGCAAGTTCAGATCTTTCTTTCAGTCGATTTGTTGTGTGTGCGTTCCAGCCAATCGTAGAAGACCGCCAGCACATCGATATCGCAGGTCTTCTGAATATTGCGCCATCCGGGCACAGCGTTCACTTCGATGATGACGGCTTGGCCCTCTTCGTTATACATCAGGTCGATGCCGGAAAAAACGCACTCCGTGACTTCTGCGGCGCGTTTGGCCAGCTCAACTTCCAGCTCACAGGGATTCCAGGCCGTGCAGTGGCCCTGCTGAGCCGCGTTTGCTCGAAAATCGCCCGCCGCCGGAGTTCTCTTCATGGATGCGATGGGCCGTCCATCCAGCATTAAGATGCGAATGTCTTCCAGCGGCCCTTTTAGGAATCGTTGCAGGTAGATTGTGGCGTTGAGTCTTTCCAGTGTCCGAAAAGTTCGCAGTGCCATTTCCGGATGGTCGACGCGCAGAATTCCGCGTCCTTCGGCTCCGAAGATCGGTTTTACCACCACGTCGCGGCCCAGTTGCTCGAAGGCTGCCATCGCGGCTTCGCTGTGTTCGCACACGATCGTGTCGGGCACAGGCAGGCCTGCCAACGCCAATTTTTGCGTCGTCAGATATTTGTCGACGGCGCATTCCATGGACTTGGGTGAATTGACGATCTGCACGCCCAGTGCGACCGCGGTCGCCAGAATGTCCATTCGCAGCACCACCTGTTCCAGCGAACCGGGAGGCATCGTTCGGACCAGCAAGGCATCGAAGTCAGTGATGCGATGTTCGCCGATCAGCAGTTCTGTTCCGCCAGACAGCACCCGACCGCTGATTTCGGGAAAGCGCAGTGGCGTGGCCGTGTGACCGCGTTTGCTGGCGGCTGCACAGATCTGATCGACGTACCAACTGCCGTCGTTTCCAAGGACTCCAATTTTCACGACGACAGCCCAAACGAATGACGCAGCAATTCCGGAACCAAGCTTCCATACCGAAAGCTGTTGCCGGTGTTCAGGTTATGAAACACCACCACGGCCGGACTAAACAACGCTTTGTCGAGTGCATAGAAATCGTGATTCGCAGCCTTGAATAAATCCAGAAACAGCTGGCCATGTGCGTCGGACGAATTGGATGGTGTGTCCGGTCCGATCTGCTCAATCAGCGCATCCTCACAATCGACCCACAGGTTTACCACGGCACCGTACAGGATCGCGTCGTTGGTGCGGCCAATGCCGTGCAGGTCATTTTTCGCCACCGGCGGCAACGGCGCGCTGCCGCAGCCGCTGACGACGGCCTGTACGGGAAAATGCAGTTCGTGAAGTTTGTGCATCGCCGTTTCCACGCTGCGAGCGACCACCTGCATGTTACCGGCTTGTGACGCTGTGGGAGCCACCGCGATCGACAGCGACGCCACATCGCCCACACCTTTGCGGATCGCCTGCAAGGCTGACGCCGTTGGCAGCGAACCGGCTTCCAGCACGCCGATACAGGCCGTGCGTTGTTCCGATGTGGGGAATTCCTTGAACAGATCTTCAGCCGCCGCGATAGCTCGCATCGGGCCAGACCCCATCGCAAAAAAGTCATCGGTGGCGATTTTCCAGCCCGCATACTGTGACAGCAGGCAAGCTTGCAGCGGGTGGTCGGTTCGCACAAACACGCGCGGCAAATCAATCGTGCCATCCGCCGCCTGCAGTTCGACGGTGCCCAGTCCGGACATGCACAGTTGAGCCAAAGACAAACCGGCTGATAAGCTACCGGCAGTGTTGACGCCAAAGTCCAGCACTTCTACATCATCGATTTGTTGGATCACCACACGTTGCCGGTCAGCCGTTTCGCGGATGTTCTGCAGCAGCGTATTGGCCGCGAGATTCAGTTGTATGTCTGAGTTCATATTTCCGAAGGTAAACTGTGGATTGTTGCCATTTTTTGCCTGAAGGTTGTTTGGGCGTGCAGCATAGCGTCGAATTCCGTGGCGGCTACCGCCCAGACATGTCTGGAATCCCCGATTTTCTAAGCACCCGTGGATAAGCTTTCGTACAAAACGATTAAACTTCGTGGTTAAAGAAACCCAGCAGATCGAATCCGGGAGTGTCAGGACATTTCTGGAACGGTGATCTACAATTTCGGTCCCCCACCGTTTTCGTTTTTCAGGAGAACTCGCACCGTGTCATTGAAGCTCGAACTATTGAAGTCCCGCGAATTCGTGGGGAACGTGGAATGGATTGGCATCGCGACCGCGCGCCGGCAGCAGGTGGACACGCCGCAATCGATTGAAGTGCTGGCGGGACAGGGAATAGTGGGCGAGCATCATCTGGGAAATCAGCAGCGGCCACACCGTCAGATCACTTTGATTCAGCACGAGCATCTGGAAGTCATTGGCCGACTGCTGGGCCGCGAACCTGTCGACCCAGGCCTGCTCCGCAGAAACGTGGTGGTGTCTGGCATCAATCTCGCCACGTTACGGATGGCCCAGTTTTCTGTCGGTGAAGTCATCCTGCAAGGCACGGGCGATTGCGATCCCTGTGCCTTAATGGACCATAATCTCGGAGCTGGCGGCTACGCTGCCATGGTGTCTCACTGCGGAATCACGGCCACGATCGAATCCTCAGGCACGATCGCGTTGGGAGCGGAAGTTCGAGTCCGCCAATTTCCCACCAGCTAAAATTCGTGTTCTGCCAGTGTGTTCGTTGAACCCGACTCGCAGAGGAGGCTGGCTGCACAATGTGCAGTCGGCCAAAAGCCTCCTCTGCGAGTCGGGTTAAACTCGATTTTCGGGCACGACTGCGATTCAGCCACGGCAGTGGCGAAAGACTTTTGCCGGTGACGAGAGTCACCGGAAGCTCCACTGGACTCAGGTGGCGCTGCATTGTGAGTATTCCGTGTCTTCCGTGGTCTGTTTGCAGCTGGTCATTACAGGTCGAGTTCAACCGCAGACGAATCTCGACCGCGACTGTCCAACGTGAGATCACTCGTTCGCCACAGTCGCCTGCAACACGGTCACACTCAGAAAGCCGATGCTCTCGCGGCGGAAAATGTCCTGATCATCGGTGTAAGCTTTGATGATTGCACCTCGAGCTTCCGATAGGCTCAGGCTGAACACGCGAACGTTGCCCACCATCGGCAACAGAACGTCTCCGTTTTCGTCCACCGCATAGGGCGTTCCGATGGCTGGTGGCATGTTTCGCTCTTCGGGAAACGTGACGGGTGGCAGCGTGGGGAAGTGTGGTTCCCCTTTCCGCTTGGTTGCCAGATCGTCGATCCACAGGCACACCGTGTCGCCGTGGTGAATCCGGTATTTCGTGAGTATTTCGGTAATCTCAGGTGTGCGACGTTCCAGCAGTGTCACGACGACTCCGCTGGAATCGTCGTTAAGGATGTTTGCGGTGTCTTCATAGAATGCGGTGATCGCAGCTGCGATCTCAAGCATCGACTTATCGGTGACGTCAATGGAGCATTCGAACGGCAGTTCAATCCGCCCGTTGTCCTGCACTAACACTGGCATTCCCACGGCAACCTGACCAGCGGAATCTCGCGAAGTCAGCTTCATCGGAACAGGTGCCGCAGATGCCGACGTGATATGCGAAATATGAATCCCCAGCAGATCGCCGGGGCCGAGTTTATAGCTGGCGAGGTTGATGTCGGCGTGGAACCCGTTCGCCGGAAGTTCGCTGACAGCATCCGATGCCTCGGTTTTCCCTGCAGGCTTGTCGCTATCCTTCGGCAGCGGTCGGAAGTCCGGGTTCCATCGCAGTTTGTGAGTTTTCGCCTGATCGCCGTGTTCGGCCAGAATGGCTTTCAGTGAAAGTTGGATTGGGTTCGTATCCGGAACGGTCACTCGATACTCCAGTTTGTTGAACTGAACGTAGCCTTCTGGAACGTCCCATTCATTCAGGACATAGTTCAGAATGATTTTGTGTTCTCCCGGTCGTAGCGCCTTATGAAACGGTGCTTTGCTGATACTGAATGCGTTCACGGAAATGTTCTGCGACGGATAGCCAATCATCCGCAGCTTTGCGTCGGGAGCATCGTCCAGGACTTCCACCAGTGACTGATCTCGCAACTGCAGTTCGTATTCGTCGATGACAATCTCCGTTTCGGGTTTCTTGACATCGAAGTACGTCCGCCACTCTCGCCCGTCCATTAAAATGACATGGATCTGGATTGCCGTGCCGCTCAGTTCCGGTTTGAGGTAGAGCTTCGTTTCCGTCGGGCTCATTTGACTGCTTGTTGAACCGCCTCTGTTGATCTTCAGTTCGCGGACTTCGCCCCAATCCGGATGCTTCAGGATAACCGGGTTGTCCATCGTGCTGTCAGTTGCTGAGCTCTTTGTGGGGTGTATGGTCGGGCCGATAAACAGCGGCGAAGCTGGATCTGTTAAGCCCCAATAGGCAAGGAAACCGAAACAGCAAACTGCGACAACCGGCAACCACCACTTTGGCGGCGATTTGTGTTCCGAAACTCGGAGTAACAAAGCAGGCAACAGGAACATCACGGCGACGCCCAGAGCCCCGAATGTAAATGACTGAATTTCCATGGGCGGAAACCCAGCGATCTGCAACCAGCTCGCGCCCTGCGCCAACGCAATTAGACCCAATACGCCACAACACAGGATCGGAATCCCGATCCACAGCAAAACGTTGGATATACGAAATCGCGATGGCAGAACAGGCGTTGCCAGCCAGCTAGGCATGGGAACACCCTCGTCTGGATGTTCAACTGTTTTCGGGTGTGGTAGTGGCTGCGGGCCGTCAGCTACTGGCACCTGCTGATTGATGACCGAATGACTGCCCGATTTCGTGGGGTGCTGAATGCGTGACAGATGCTGATCCAGAATCGCCACCACGCCTTCCGCACTTTGAAAACGTTGTTCGGGATTTTTCTGCAGCAGGCAGGTGATGATTTCAATTAGCCACGGCGGGATTTCCGGATTCTGATCGGCGATCAGGCGCGGCGTATCCTGAGTGACGCGCTTGATCACGTGAACAATACTGTCGCCGCGAAACGGGCTGTGGCCGGTACACATGGCGTACATCACGCAGCCCAGACTGAACAGATCGCTGCGATGGTCGACTCGTTCGCCGCACGCTTGTTCGGGAGACATATACTGCGGCGTGCCGCTGACTTCTCCTGTGCGAGTCACCGTGATGTCGTCGATGGCTCGCGCTAATCCGAAGTCCGTAATTTTGACTCGTTCCACACCGTTTTCCAGCAGAATGTTGGCGGGCTTGATGTCGCGATGAATCACGCCCTGCTTGTGAGCGGCCGCCAAGCCTTCGCCAATCTGGCGACCGATGCGCAGGATTTCCGCCAGCCGCAACGTGCCGACTCGATCCAGTTTCTGCTGCAACGATTGCCCCACCACGCATTCCATCACCAGATATGGCGGCACGGGTTTGCCGTTGGCGTCTTCGTGAGAATCGTCGACCGCGTGAATGGTGACCACCTGCGGATGACTGATGGCGGCGGCCGCTTGAGCTTCTCGCAGAAACCGACGGCGTGAATTTGGATTGGCGGCCAGTTCCGGCAGCAAGGCTTTCACGGCGACGATACGGTTCAGCTTCAGGTCGACGGCTCGCAGCACAACGCCCATTCCGCCGCGGCCAATCACTTCCAGCACTTCGTATGGCCCAATGGTGCCGAGTACGCCTTCTTTGTTGATCGGTTTTAGAAAACTGAGCGACACTTCGTCTGGAGGCCGCGGTCCACTGGCGGGTTCTTCCAGAAAGCTGCCCGCGTCTTCGTAGGCTCGCAGCAACGCGGTGACTCGCAGGCGGCGTTCTTTGTCATCGCAGGCATCGTCCAGAAACCGTTCACGTTCTTCAGCCGATGTCATCTGCAAAGCGTGTAGAAACAATCCTTCGACCGAATTCGGCGAAATGGACGGGCTGGCCTGAGCTTCGGTGCTGCGAACGGTGTCGTCTGACACTGACGCACCGCCATCCGGCTGCGGATTCTGAGTGTGTTCGTCGTCTGCCTCGTCTGTCATGAAGGTGCTCCGGGTAGAAGGTAATCGCTCTACCAAGTAATGCGACATCCAGTTGTGAAGCGCCTTACGGAATTTTAGAAAAACTGCGACACGACCAGCAGAACGTCGGTGAGTCTCTTGAAATGATTCCGTGTTTCGTGGCCGTGTCTTCGTTTAACCCGACTCGCAGAGGCGGTCAAAAGCCTCCTCTGCGAGTCGGGTTAAACGATCTGCCGTTCGCCCTAATCGCCGTCCCGCACCTTCTGAAACAGCCACGCCTTGGCGAATGTCCACCAGCGGGATGCGGTCGCTCGGGAGATATTCAGCGTGGCGGCCGCTTCTGCTTCACTCAGTCCGGCGAAATATCTCAGCCGGACCAGTTCCGCTTTTTCCGGTTCTGTCGCGGTGAATTCCGTCAGGGCTGCGTCGATGGCTAGCAGGTCTGTGTTCGAACCGACAGCTTCGGCAATGATGTCGATATTCGACAGGTCGGCTTTCTGAAATTCACTGCCGTGTTTGAGTCGATTTTTGCGCCGAGCCTGTTCGACCAGAATGCGCTGCATGGCCAGCGCTGCGGCTCCAAAAAAATGCCGACGATTCTGCCACGTGGCGTTGCTGTCTCCGACCAGTCGCAGGAATGCTTCATGAACCAGTGCTGTGGCCTGCAGCGTTTGGCCGGGTGATTCTTGCTGCATGTTGGCGGCGGCCAGCCGACGCAGTTCGTCGTAAACCAGCGGCAGCAGAGCGTCGCTGCCGGTGTTTCCACATTCAATCGCGTTCAAGATGGCGGTCACGTCAGTCATGGTTGCAGTCTGGAGAGGGTGGTACCGGACAGGATTCTAAGTTCGTATCACCGCGTGGGCAGCGCCCCGCGCTCTGGACTCCGAAACGCGCGGACCGTCGCGCAGGCGGTTAGGCCTATTTTCCAGATAGATGTTGTATTGTAACCCGAATGCGTAAGCGAGGGATATGTGCGCCGATGAGTGTCCCTCGCTTATGCGTTCGGGTTACGATATCCCTGCAAAACACGGGAAGATCATACCTAACGGCGTTGCGTTGCGCTGCCCGGCTTTCTTTATGAGATGATGTGTTGGCAAACTGACGATTCGAAGGCTTATTGTAACTGGAATGACTTGCATGAAGGACAAACCGATTTCTGATTCTCCCACTGCTTTGTCTCGCCGTGCCGTGTTGGGTTTGGGGGCGGCGTCGATTGCAGCAACCGTGCCTGCTGCTGATGTTGCGCCCGAAAAGAATGAGTGCAACGGCGAAGCTGTGCAGCAGGCCAAGTGGATTTCGGGGCTGCAACTGACACAGCAGCAGTGTGAATCGACCGCTGTTGATCTGCAGCAGCAGCTGTCAAAGGTTCGGCAGTTGCGAGCGATCCCGGTGGACTATGACGTCTTGCCAGCTCTGCGGTTTGATCCGGAAATGGCGGAACCGGGGATTCTGGAACGAACGTCGAAGTGTCCAGCTTGGCTAACGCCGATCAACGCTACGGCGGCAAAGTTATCGTCGGCGCGACCCGATGATTTGTCTTTTCTGAGTATTCGCAGGCTAGGTCAATTACTTCGAGAGCAGCGGCTGACCGCAGTCGAACTGGCTCAGCACAGTATCAATCGTCTGAAGCTTCATGATGAGAACTTGAAGTGTGTGGTGACACTCACGGAAGAACTCGCACTGCAACAGGCTGCGGTGGCTGATCAAGAACTGGCCACTGGTAAAGATCGCGGACCACTGCACGGAATTCCATGGGGAGCCAAAGATCTGATCTCCGTCGCTGGCTATCCCACGACTTGGGGAGCACCTGGGTTTCGCGATCAGATCACGGCACAATCGGCGACTGTTGCGAACAAGCTGCAAGCCGCCGGAGCTGTCTTGGTGGCGAAGTTGTCGCTGGGTGCCTTGGCGATGGGCGATCGCTGGTTCGGCGGGCAGACGCGAAACCCTTGGAACGCGGAGCAGGGATCTAGCGGGTCATCGGCTGGTTCCGCGTCAGCCGTTGCGGCGGGACTGGTGCCGTTTGCACTCGGCAGCGAAACGCTCGGAAGTATCGTTTCGCCGACTCGCAGGTGTGGAGTCGCCGGCTTGCGTCCCACATTTGGCCGGATCAGTCGTAGCGGTTGCATGCCATTGTCGTGGTCGATGGATAAGCTGGGTCCGATTGCAAGGCACATCGACGATTGCGGTCTGGTCTTCGACGCAATTCATGGTTCGGATTTTCACGACCCTTCCGCAGTGGATCGTTGGTTTCGGTGGCCCATGCAGGTCGATCTATCTGGGGTGCGTGTTGGTCGAGTGGACGGTGTTCGGTTATCAGAGCCAGACGAAGTCACTCTGAATGTGCTGCAGGATCTTGGTGCGCAGGTTGTGTCCGTTGAGCTTCCTCACGAGTTTCCGGAATGGGCGATTGCTTTGATGCTGGATGTGGAAGCCGCCACTGTGTTTCACGACTTGCTGGCGAAGAACGATACGGCCGGCTGGAACACTTGGCCCGCTACGTTTCGGGCGGCCCACTTTTTGTCGGCTGTGGATTTCCTGCATGCCGCTCGCGTGCGATTTCAGCTGATGAAAGCGATGGCGAGTGTGTTTGAAAATGTGGATTTGTATGTTGGTGGCAGTGACCTTGGTCTGTGCAATCTAACAGGTCATCCGACGGTTGTGATTCCCACCATGATGTCGCCAGCACAGGACCATCCCCAGCCACTGTGCAGCACGCTAACTGGGCGATTACACGACGAAGCAACGCTGCTGGCCGTCGCTCGCTTGGTGGAAGAGCGTGTTGGCATCACTGGCAACGTTCCGCTGCTCGGCGAGCAATTACCAGTTGAGTCCGAATAGAAGATTCCGAAATCGAAAGCTGGTGTCTGCGCGACTGACTGTTCAGTCGCGATTTTCGTCCGAAATCGGTACGGAATCTGCTGAAACTTGGAATTGCCTGTCACGCGGTGTCCTGAATTGGCGTAGATAATCAGGAGCCGCAGAGTTACTCAATCGTGTTAGGTTAGGTGATCTCAGTCGTCTGCAAATCGGTGGGATCTGTCTAATTCTGCGGAATTACTGGCTAATTTCCGCATCTGATGTCCGTTCTGATGGGTGGCGAACTGACTTAAAGGATTGAAAATCACGTGTGGTCGGTGGATACTAGCGGTATCCAAACTTTTTACGGGCGAGGCAAAATGCTGGAATTCCTACGTTCAATGCTGCAACGGCACACTCGTCGTCGCCCTGCCGATCGCACAACTGTGCTGATCAGTGTGGACGCATTGGAACTGCGTCAGCTGCTAAGTGCGGTCACCGTAGAATTCGCGGCCAGCAGTGACACGTCGATCTATCAGCAGGATGTCGATGCCAGCAATGGGGCTGGTCAGTTCATCATTGCTGGCGGTGACGCTCGCGGCTTAGTCAGGTTCGACCTGTCGATTCCCGCAGGTTCGACGATCATCGATGCCGTCCTGACGCTCAGCGCCGGTGCAACCGCCGGCACCGGATCGGCTGTGTCCGTGCATCGTGTGACCACGGGCTGGGGAGAAGGTGGCTCGGATGCTGATGGAGATGAATATTTCGGAGCCACCGCCAAGTTGTTTGATGCGACTTGGCAGTATTCGTTCTTCGATGGCGAGCAATGGGAAACACCGGGTGGAGACTTCGGCGGATCGTCGGCAGTCGCCGCTGTGGGTGGAGTCGGGGCGTACGAATGGATCGGCAACGGGTTGATCGATGACGTCCAGTCGTGGGTCGATGACGCCGCCACGAATTTCGGTTGGCTGTTGCAAGGGGCTGGCAGCGCGATTGCGTTTTTAAGCAAGGATAGCCCTGGAGGTTTTGGGCCTTCGCTGGAAGTCACCTATGAGCCTCCGCCGGGTCCGCCAGCTATCGTCGAAGGTCGTCTGTGGAATGATCTGAACGGTGACGGTCGCCGCAGTGATCCTTTGCTGAGTCAACTGCAGCTGAGTGCCGTGGCCGGAAACACGTATTTCAATGTGTTCGGCGGAGAAGAACACTGGTTCCGATCTGGCAGCCATGGCCGTTGGTATTTTCTCACCGCTGATGGAACGTTGACGAAATGGAATGGCGTCGGAAACTCACTCTCCGGGGCCGCCGTCGGAACGATCGACAATATCTATTATCTGCAGCCGAGCCTAGTCACAAATCAAACCGGCGAAGCGGAACCGTGGTTGAATGGCTGGACGGTCGAGTTGCTCGATTCACTGGGCAACGTCGCTCAAGCCACGACGACCGGAGTTCGCGGCGGGTTGGTCTCGGATGGCGGTTGGTACAGCTTCACCGTGACAAGCGATGAATCATACACTGTGCGACAGATCATTCCTCAAGGCTGGACGGAAGGTGTGCGGATCGAAGTCGACGGCTCAGACCAAAACGAAGAAAGCGTGAACCAGCTCGATCTGCACTTCGCGGGTTCTTTGTACGAAAACTGGGGCGGCAGAAACGAACGCTGGATGAAAAGCGATCGCGATGGTTGGCACTATGTCACACCGAACGGCTTGTTGTATCGGTGGGACGGAAACGCGGTGTCAGCCACGGCACCGTTGAATGGCACGCTGATCGTGGATGTCGGGACGGTCTACTATGCCAACCCCACGTCGGGCCCCATCAATCCGGTGGATTCCGTTGATCAAAACGAGTT
>Ga0075117_1000935_pt1 | contig 18654 bp, 16 predicted proteins | sample AntAceMetag02UKJ_FD_69789 | JGI IMG/M metagenome (GOLD analysis project Ga0075117, IMG submission 69789) | Saline lake microbial communities from Ace Lake, Antarctica - Antarctic Ace Lake Metagenome 02UKJ | ecosystem: Environmental > Aquatic > Non-marine Saline and Alkaline > Saline | place... | reverse complement strand
TAAGTCTTACTTATTTAGAGGTAAACTCAAATGGCGAAATCAATCTGGATGATTTAGAATCAGCTGTTACTAAGCATACAAGATTGGTTTCTATCCTGCATGTTAATAATGAGACGGGCGTCATTTTCCCCCTAGCTCAAGTTCAAGAAGTCTGTAAATCAAAAGGGGTTTTATTACATGTAGATGCTTCCCAGAGTCTTGGGAAAGTTCCTTTTCCTACAGAGGCCGATTTAGTTAGTTTTTCTGCACATAAAATTTACGGGCCTAAGGGTGTCGGTGTTTTGGTAGCTAAAGGGCCTTTAGACTTAAAGGCACAAATTCACGGAGGGAAACAGCAACGGAATAGACGTTCCGGGACTTTGAATGTTCCTGGGATTGCAGGTGTTTATAAGGCTGTCGACCTTATAGATTTGTCGGAAAGTAAACGATTAGAAAATCTTCGAAATGGATTTGAGCGACGCATTGTAGAGTCACTAAAAAACGTGATTATTAACGCAGTGGACGTTGAGCGAGTTTGTTCTATTTCTAATATTACCTTTAAGGGATTAGACGGGGAAGAGCTGCTGATGAGATTACATAAAATAGCGGCCTCTAATGGTTCCGCATGCAATACTGCTTCTACCGAATCCTCCTATGTTTTAAGGGCCATGGGTCTTAGAGAGGAGTCCGCTTATAGCTCTATTCGCTTTAGTTTTGGTAGATTTACCACAGAAAAAGAAATGGCAATGGCGGCGGATCATGTCATTAAAACAGTAAAGAATTTATGCTCATAGATAATCACGGAAGACCTATAAGTTATTTAAGATTGGCGGTAACAGACCGCTGTAACCTTCGCTGCTTTTACTGCATGCCTGAAGAGGGGATTTCCTTTTTGCCAAAACCTCATTTATTGACTTTTGAGGAAATGCTCAGAATGGTCGGAATTATGGCGGGAATGGGCATAAGCAAGGTTAGAATCACCGGCGGCGAACCTTTCGTAAGAAAGGAACTCATGCAGTTTTTGAGAAAGCTGGTGGCCATTCCAGGGATAGAGAAAGTCAATATCACCACCAATGGCGTACTTACAGAACCGTTAATTCCAGAGCTTAAAGCTTTAGGAATAAATACCATAAACCTCAGCCTAGACACCTTAGATAGGGAGCGTTTTAAAGAAATGACACGTCGAGATGAACTGCCCACCGTTTTAAAAACCTTAGACGCTCTTTTGGCAAACGACATAGAAACGAAAATCAATGCCGTAATTATGGCGGGTAAAAATGACCAAGACATTCTACCTTTGGTGGGGCTCACTAAGGCCTTGCCAGTATCTGTAAGGTTTATTGAAGAAATGCCTTTTAACGGTAGTGGCTTAAACGAAGAGGCTTTTATGAGTTATCACAAAATCGTGGAGAAAATACAGGAAGCTTATCCTTCATTAACCAAAATTAAGGATGAAGCAAGTTCTACTTCCTATAATTATAAGATAGAAAATCATTTGGGCAGTGTGGGCGTCATTGCGGCCTATAGCCGAACTTTCTGCGGCACTTGCAATAGAATAAGAGTGACACCTACTGGGACTTTTAAAACATGCCTGTACGATGATGGCGTATTAAATATTAGAGACTTATTGAGACAAACCTCTGATGACGGACTCATTAAAGAAAGGCTTACTCAGGCATTTACACATAGAGCCAAAGATGGTTTTGAAGCCGAGGCTAGTAGGAGCTCCTTGGTGACAGAAAGCATGACCACCATCGGCGGTTAAGATCAAGAAACTGTTTTGATTTTCTTAGCCACAAAAAGACTTATTAACAACATTACCATAGCAAAATAGCCTACTAACTCGTAGTTTTCTAAGTATCTGTCTGAGCGTTGGACCAAGATAGAGCCACCAATACTAGAAGCAATGGCCTGAGCCATTAGCTGCACAGATGAGTTAATAGCCATAAAGCCACCTCTGTTTTTTGGAGTGACCACGCTTGAAACCATAGCTTGAGTGGGAATTAAACGACCGTTAGAAAAGATAAAGAACAATCCAGAAATAATCAAAACCACATAGACAGGTACCGGAACGAGATTGGTAATTAAATAAATAGGAATAAGAGAGAGCAAAAGGAATACAACAAAAACAGGGTATTTTCCTTTTTTGTCAGCCAGCTTACCCACGATAGGGGCAGAGAATATAGTTAACAATCCACCTATGAGGTATATAAGGTAAATGTCTTCGTCCTTATAGCCAATATTAGAAACCAGCGTGGGAGCTATGTATGGAATAATACTAAAATGCCCTAGCATAATAATTGCAGAAAGGGCTAGTGCCCATAGCTGATTGGGCGTGTTCCATATCTGTTTAATAACAAGACGTTTACTGGTTTTCGGTTCGGAAGCGTTTAAATGACCGTCAATTTTAGGTACCAGAAACCATATCAAAAAGATTATAATCATTCCCATCCCACCTACGGTAAAGAAAGGAGCATGCCAGCTGAATAGGTTGGCCAAGTAAAGTCCGCCAGGTACGCCAATGACAGAGGCGAGTGCAAAAGCTGCTGAAATAACGCCCATAGCTTGTCCACGCCTTTCGTAATCAAAAGTATCGGCCACGATGGAGAGAACCTGTGAGCCAATCATACCTCCAAATAAGCCCGCAACTGTTCTGGAAGCTATAAGCGTATAAAAAGACGGTGAAACAGCACAAGCAAAAGTCCCCAAAACAAAACCAATATAAGCGAATAGGAGGACTTTCTTTCTATCAAACCTATCGGCGAAAAACGCTAAGCTAAACCCCGAAATGGCTGCTGCCACACCATAACTGGCTACCATAAAGCCAAATTGTTGTGCATCGATTTTGAAAATATCCATTAATTGGGGCCCTAGTGGCATCAATATCATGAAATCCATGATGTGAGTAAAATTCACACAGGCCAGTACAAAAAGGAGTAATTTTTCTTTTGAGCTCATTCTAAGATTTTTACGCTTCTTTTATTACAATATATGTCTATGTATCGTTTCAAAATTGGATAAACTTAATTGTACTATTCGTTTGATAGCATGGTCATAAATCTGTTAAAGTCATCTACATATTTATCATGATATTCGCCGGTCCCAGGACCGGAAAAACCTGTATGAATCTTTCTCACTTTGTGGCTTTTATCTAAAAATATGGTAGTGGGAAAACTTAAGATTTGATTAATTATGGGTAATGTTTTCTGAGCTTCCACTTTATCGTACAAGCCGGCTAATAGTACTTCATAAGGCATACCAAAACGGTTCTTCATTCTTTCTATCTTTGGAAAAGCAAAACTAGGGTCAAGGCTCTTTTCGAAAGCTAATCCAATAATTTCAACATTGGCATTTGGATTTTCACTTAACCATTTGGCGTAGAATTTACTCTCGTCCATACAGTTTGGGCACCAGCTACCTAATAATTGTACCAGCACTATTTTGTCTTTATATCGATCATCAGAGAGAGATACCATTTCGCCTTTGGTGTTTGAGAATGAAAAGCTAAAATCATTATACCCTTCATTCAAAAAAGTAAGGCCATCAGCATCTGGCAAAGCCGCATTTTTATCTTTTACAGCGTCCCAGGTTTCTTGATAAAGTAGGCTTGAGGTAAAACCACCGCCTACCAAGGAGTCCCCTTTGATTTTGGCCTTAAACAGGAAAATATGAGTTCCATCAAAACATGAAAGCATGAGGCTGTCGTTGACCACATTGCCATCTAAAAACCTATAATCTCCTGTGGTGGTTAAGAAGGTCCCTCTGACACTATTTCCCAACTGACTAAAAATACCAACGGCCTCATAGACGACACCTTCTGGTTCAGTGAACGTGGTTTGCCATTTTCCTGAGACATCATTTTTAGCTTTCGTCGCCTTTGGTACAAACCTGAACGTTTCACCTAGCTTAGCATAAAACTCCCCCGTTCGGATACTTAGATCCCCTAGCTTTTTTGTATAAGCCCCGTGCATTTCTCCAGAGCCAACCTTAGCCACTATTTCTGCGTCAAAGATCTCCATAGTGATGTGAAGAGAATCGTTTTCAAAGTACGCCTTATCTAGCTCTAATCTCTCTATACCATTAATAGCATATACCTGAATGCCCTCACCAGTAGTTGCTATTTCTAAGTTAAAAGGAACAGGACCTATTGCCGTAGGAACTTCTGCCCGCCAAATCCCATTTATTTCTGGATTTTGTTTGGTCTGACATTGCGTCAAAATGAAAAGTAAAGGAAGAAACAGCAAAGTTTTTTTCATAGAATAATCTAGTATGAGAAATGTAATAATAAATAGAGGTTTTGAAACCCTAAGTTTTGAAAGAACTACCTTTGTAAAATCATAATAATCCCGTTTAAGTTCAATGTCAAATCCAGATTATCACGTACCTGTTATGCTCTCAGAATGCTTAGAGGGCTTGGCCATAAAACCTGATGGTATTTATGTAGACATTACTTTCGGAGGAGGAGGACATTCTAAGGCCATAATGGATCAGTTAGAAACGGGTCATTTATATGGTTTTGATCAGGATGAGGATGCCAAGGCAAATGCTGAGGGTTTTGACAAATCAAAGTTCACTTTTATTCAGGCCAATTTCAGGCATATTAAGAAGTTTTTGAGGGTGCATGGCGTTAAAAAAGTGGATGGCATATTGGCCGACTTGGGGGTCTCGTCTTATCAAATAGACACTGCAGAGAGGGGTTTTTCTACACGTTTTGATGCAGACTTAGATATGCGAATGAACCGAAAAGGAGGGCTTACCGCAAAAGACGTGGTGAACACCTATTCGGCACAGGACCTCCATAAAATTTTAGGAATGTACGGCGAAATCAAGAATGCGAAGACTGCTGCACAGGCCATTGAGATGTCACGTGTGGGGGCAGAGATAGGTACTATAGATGAATTAAAGTCAGTTTTGAATAAAGTGGCTCCTAAATTTAAGGAGTTTAAATATTTTGCTCAAGTCTTTCAGGCTTTAAGGATAGAGGTGAATGAAGAAATGAAAGCGTTAGAAGAGTTTCTATTTCAAATTCCTGATCTATTAAACCCCGGCGGACGATTAGTGGTGATGTCTTATCATTCTTTGGAAGACAGAATGGTTAAAAACTATACTAGAAGCGGTTACTTGGATGGGCACTTGGAAAAGGATTTTTTTGGGAATGTGCTTAAACCATTGGAGGCTGTTTCTAGAAAACCCATTACCGCTAGCCCTGCTGAGCTGGAGCGAAACCCAAGATCACGTAGTGCTAAATTGAGGATTGCCCAGAAGCCTATTGAATAGGATTTATCACGCCTATTCTGTTTTGGGTGTAAAACTACTTGAAGAGCTTCTCTAAAATGATTTTGGTTAATTGAATAAGGAATGTTTAACTTTGGTTAAGTGCTTTTAAAATAACATTCCTAATAATCTAACATAATCATGGCTTTCAACGTCCCCAAAGGAGAGCGGAAAGTGCCATTCTGGTCTAGAATGGCTAGCAAGCTCAATATTTTTGACTGGATAGAGGAGAAACTTAACATCACAGAAGAGCTTCCTACGGGTATGCTTCGTAAGGTTGGTTTTGCCTTTTTTTTGGTGATCATATATATATATTTCCAACATAATTTTGATAATCTTATAAGGCGTTTGGATAAAACGGAGAGTGAGATTAAGGAAAAAAGAGCGGCATATATTTCACATAAATCGTCCTATATGTTTGAGAGTAAACACTCTCAGGTTTCTAAAGCCCTAGATTCAAGGGGACTGAATAGAAATATTGAACCCCCAATAAAAATTGTAACTGAGCAATAAACTCCAGATAGTATGAGCAGTATTAAAGGACAGATACAAAACAGGTCTCTCTGGATTTTCGTCATCATGGGTGGCATTGGTCTTAGTATCCTCTGGGGTATTTGGAGAATTCAGCACAATGAAACTTTGGTGAATAAAAGAGTAGAAGAAAACCTCATTTATACTAAGGATACTCCAGCGGTTAGGGGCAATATTTACGCCTCAGACGGGAAGAGTTTATTGGCAACCTCAGTGCCTTATTACTATGTAGGTATTGATGTAAAACAGGCCAAAGAAACGCTATTTAACGAGAGCATTGATGAGCTTTCTAGGGAGCTATCAAATCACTTTAAAGACAAAAGCTGGAACCAGTATAAGGCCATTATTATAGGGAAACGTCGGTCTAAAAATGGCAGGTACTTGAGACTTTCTACTCAACGAATCTCTCACCAAGATAAAATGAAGATATCCGAATTCCCGCTTTTTAGGGAAGGAAGGTATAGTGGAGGTGGAGTCTTTGATAAAATTTCTACGCGTTCGTTGCCTTTTAATGACATGGCTAAACGGACCATTGGAAGCCTAGACAGGGAATCTAAAACAAAGGGGCTCTTTGGGATAGAGTTTAGTTACAATAATTATTTGGCTGGTCAGAGGGGAAAGTCTCTTTTTAAACGACTGGCAGGTGGCGTAAACCTTCCCTTAAATTCGGAGGATAATGTGGAGTCTGTGCCTGGCCTAGATGTTGTGACCACTCTTGATGTAAATTTTCAGGACATGGTAGAAAGTGCCCTGAAAGAAAAGGTGATGGAGACTAATGCTGATTTTGGAACGGTAGTGGTCATGGAAATAGAAACAGGAGAAATTAAGGCTTTGGCTAACCTTTCTAGGCGTGTCAGGAATGATAAATTCATCTATCTGGAGGATATGAATTATGCCGTTTTGGAAGCTACAGACCCTGGGTCTACCTTTAAGTTGGCATCTATGATGGCTATTTTAGAAGAAGGAAATATGCAGCTGACAGATTGGGCGGCAAATTGCATGGGAGTTATCATGCATAGGGGAAAGGAGTTTACATGCGACCACCATCACGGTAATATAACCGTAGAGCAGGTCTTTGAGAGATCATGTAATATTGGGGTTTATAGGCTTATTGAGAAGGTGTTTGGCCCAAAGGGTATCACGGAATACCTGAGTTATATAGAAAACTATAGGCTCGACAAACCCATTGGCTTTCAGCTTAAAGGCGAAAAAAAACCTTACTTTAAGACGATAGACGATAAAACCTACAGCCAGTTTACGCTGCCTTGGATGAGCATTGGGTATGAAAGCCAGATAGCTCCTATTCAGATGCTGGCTTTTTATAATGCTGTGGCCAATAACGGCTATTGGGTAGAGCCTTATTTAGTTAAGGAAATAAGGGACGGAAGTCATGTAGTGGAGGCATATAGCAATGTTAAAGTATCCAGAAGAATAGCCTCAAAAAATGTCATAGAAATGGCACAAAAAATGATGCGTGGCGTAGTAAGTGACGGGACTGCGAAAGAAATTAGCAGTGGTTTTTGTCAAGTAGCTGGAAAGACCGGCACAGCTCAGAAGCTAGACAAAAACGGCTATAACAAAGGACGATATTCTACCTCCTTCATTGGGTTTTTCCCAGCGGATAATCCAAAGTATACGGCAGCTGTAATCATCGATGAACCTAAGGGAGACAAGATTTATGCGTCTCAAGTTTGTGCCCCCGTTTTTAGGAAAATAGCAGACAATATTTTTGCTTATGACGTGGCTATTCATCCCGCTTCCAAAAATCAGAAAGAAGTGAAAAGAATAGCAAAACAAGAAAGGAGTGGTATGCTCGCAGATTTTCAAGAAATAGCGGAGGAGTTAAACATAAGCATGAATCCAGTAGACGGAGAAATGGTAAAACTAGTAACTGACCGTCAAGATTCTATTTATTGGAAAGCGATTAAAGATTCGGACGGTATTCCAGATATATCTGGGATGACCCTAAGAGACGCCCTGCCGCTTTTAGAAAACAAAGGGTATCGTGTAAGGCACAGTGGATTTGGCAAGGTAGAGGACTATGCTTTAGTGAGTACGGGTGTAGTGAGTTTGGTATTAAAATAAAGAGGTATTGACTAGCGAAGAATTATTTTCTGTTTTTGAGCAGTGCAAAAATCTTTTTTTTACAAAGAGGAGGTTTAAGCATGGTGATGTAGTAAAGCTTTTGGAAGGCCATTCCTTTGAAAAAGAGGTCGTTGGTCAATCTTTTGAAGGGAAAGATATTTTTAAAGTCAAATTAGGCCATGGGAAAAGGCATGTTTTGCTCTGGTCTCAGATGCATGGAAATGAGGCCACCGCTACCATGGCTATTTTTGATATACTAGGGTTTTTCCAAAAAACAGATAATGCTTTTACTCAGCAAATCTTGAGCGATCTCACCTTGCATTTTGTGCCCATGTTAAACCCCGATGGGGCAGAAAGGTTTATTCGAAGGACGGCTCAGCAGATAGATATGAACAGAGACGCTGTCGCGTTGGCCTGTCCAGAAAGCAAGCTTTTAAAGAAACTGCAAAGCGAGTTAAAACCGGAGTTTTCTTTTAATCTTCATGACCAAAATGTAAGATATTCTGCAGGACAAACGAGAAACCAAGCGGCTATATCTTTTTTGGCTACAGCTTATAATGAAGCCACAGAATGGAATGAGAACAGAACCAAGGCTATGCAGGTTATTTGTGAAATGAATGCTTGTTTGAGTACAATAATTCCTGATAAGGTTGGTCGGTTTTCTGATGAATTTGAGCCAAGGGCTTTTGGAGATAATATCCAAAAATGGGGAAGTAGCTTAATGTTGATAGAGTCTGGTGGCTATGGGAATGATCTTGAAAAAATGTACCTACGCAAGCTCAATTTTTTAATCATATTAAAGGCCTTTGAAAGCATTTGTTCCAATAAGTATGAGTCCCGAGTTTTGAGTGAATACGAGGATATTCCTGCCAATGAGAAATGCTTGTTTGACCTCTTGATACGAAATGCGGAGGTAGAGGGCGTACAGATGGATATTGGCATAAACCTAGATGAGGTGAATACAGAGCATGCTACATCTTTCGAGTTTATGAGTGTTGTGGAGGATATGGGCGACTTGTCTACCTTCTGGGGCATTCAAGAAATTGATGCTAAAGGCATGAAGGCAGAACCTTTAAATAGGTTTTTAGAAAAATTAACAAACTATAGTCGCAGTATAGAGGCGATTGGTCGTTTAGAGTTTGAGAAAAAGGCTAATTTCGCATTGACGCAAAACGGCATTCTACGTCATTTGATAATAAATGGTGAGCAAGTGCCTGTCTAAAGTAACATTGACCAGAAAAACCAGTTTAATTTTATTACTCCTCTTTTTTGGCTTAAGCTCAAGGGTTCAAGCTCAAAAACTATGGTCTGTTTATGGGAAGGTTTTAAACTCTCAAACGGAGAAACCTCTCAAATCCCTTAAGGTCATTAATAAAAGAACAGAGCATGTGGTGGTCACGAATAAAAGCGGTGATTTCTATATCAGAGCGGCGGAAGGGGATTCATTAATAATTACAGGAATAGCATTCGGCAGAACGGCTATATTTTGGGATAAGTCTGTGGGCAACCCTACTATCGGGATAGAGCAGCAGGCTATTGCCTTAGAAGAAGTGGTGGTCAGAGATAAGCGTTCAGAGACCATTGAAAGAGAGATAAAGAATTTTTTAGAAAATCCAAGGAATGCCCAAACTATGAAAAGAGACATCGTGGGCAACTTAGTAAGAACTAGTTCGGCAGGAGGACTTGGAGGAGGTGCCGGTTTATCTATTGACGCCATGTATGATCTCTGGAGTAAAGAAGGCAAGGCCAACAGAAAGGCTGCGGAGTTAGAGTATCAAGACTTAAAGAGATTTTATATAGAGCTGAGATATAACAAAAGAAAGGTGGCTAACATTACCAATCTAAAAGATCCAGACTTGGAAGAGTTTATGAATTACTGCAAACTCAATGATGCATTTATTCTAGAGGCCAATGACTATGACCTCACCTACCAAATAATGATGTGTCTCAGGGAGTTTAACAATACTGCAAGTTTTCCCGTATACAGAAAGACTCAATAGTTTGCTCTTACTTTTAGTAAAAACTGAGCCATTTCCTGTCTTACGTTGTTCACCGATTTTGTGAAATTATTATTCATCACAGCAAAAGCAAGCGTGCGGCCAGAGCTCGTCGTCAGATATCCCGACAAATTATAAACACCACTCATGGAGCCAGATTTGGCATAAATAAAGGTTTCTTCATCCTCATTAAACTGGCTCAAGGTGCCTTCTTGACCATTTGAAGGTAAAAAGGCAAAAGTTTCAGATGCCCCTAACTTATTCCTTACCTTTTCCAAAAGAAATACAAGATCCTCTGGGCTAAATAGATTATACCTAGATAATCCAGAACCGTCTACCCATTTAGGTTTTTGAGGGAGCAGAGAAAGCTCATTTTTAAGCATGTAATTAATGGCTTTGGCTATTTTTAAAGTGTCAGACAACTGCTGACTACAAAGTAGCAAAAGCTGTTCTGCAAGCATATTGTCACTATAGCGTAACATAGGAAATAAAAGGCTATCTCTAGAGGAGGCAAAAAAAGTTTTAGCTTCTTTGGGTAAAGGGAATTTTTGATAGGAAATGTCCGACTTTAGGGTGTCTGCTAAAAGTAGAGCAGTGAGCTGTCCGCTGGTTTTATATGGAATATGCGTGTCTCTTTTCATAGATTCGGTTCCGAAGGAAAACGCGTTCTTATCTTGGTCTCTAATTATATGGCTGGGTCCATTCACCGTACTTGTCGAGCTTCTAAAATAGGGAGGCTTTACGACTTCGGACTCAAATTTGACCAGATTGCCATACATGGGAAAAGGGGAAACTTCTGTTTGATAAGCCTCTAAATTATCATCCCACATCCAGCCTTTACCGTGAGGGTTTTCGTCAAAATTACTATCAGAGAATATAAGGCTTTTATGGAGCCTACTTTTAAAGAAATCAAAGGCCTCTTCTTTATGGAAGCCTTTTCTTAGAAAGCTTGGGTCGCCTGTACCCCAAAAAATCAGAGAATCTGAGGTTTCTTTATATCGGAAAGATGGAAGGGTATCCTTTAAAAGGATTAGGCTAGTATACCAAGTGAATAGTTTAGTGGTGCTGGCAGGTATGAAGTACTTGTCGGCGTTTTTTTGTCCAAGAGTATCCCCAGAGTGAACATCAATAAACAAATAACCAAAATGGTGTTGTGCCTCCTTATAAGGTTCAAAAAGCGTTTTCGATACGTTTTGAACCTTGCATGAATTCAAAGAAAAAAGAAGAGCTATGCCAATGGCCAAGTATTTCATCCTTTAAAGATACATTAGCAGTTTGGCTCGTCAATGGCACATGCTTCTGCTTTTTCTAGTTCTTCTTGCTTAGCTTCTATTTCTTTAATTGCATTAATAAATACTTCAGGAGGCTGGGCACCACTAAAGGCGTATTTGTTGTCAAAGATGAAAAAGGGAACTCCGGTAACTCCCATTTTCTGATAATTTTTAATTTCTTGACTTACCAAATTGGCAATTTCCGTATTGTCTATCACGGACTGTGTATATTCCGGTGACCATTCATACGCTACCATAATATCAATTAGAGCTTGGTCTTTCGAAAGGTCCGTACCTTCTTCAAAATAGGCCTTCAGGAGCCTTTCTTTGAGAGAATCGGCGAAATTATTTTGGCTAGCCACTTGGAGCAATTGGTGCATTTTCATGGTGTTAGGAACGGTAGGGTTTCCCTTAAAATCAAATTTAATACCCACGCCTTGACCGGCATCAATAAGATTCTCCGCTAACATTTCGTAGCGTTCTTTACTGCCAAATTTATTCTTAAAGTAAGTCTCTCTTTCTATTCCAGAGGCTGGTATGGTAGGGTCCAGCTGAAATGGATGCCAATTAACTTTGGCCTCATATTCTGGCAGCCGGCTCAATGCTTCTTCTAAGCGTCTTTTCCCAACAAAACACCAAGGGCAGGCCACGTCAGAAACTATGTCTATGTTGATTTTCTTTTTCATATGTACTTAAACATTCTTGCAGGTCATTAGTTCATTGAGATGTAAGCTCTATTCCCGATATTGAGGCTAAGAATATGAGAGAGAAATTAAAGAAGTATTACGATGTGGGCATCGTGGGAGGTGGGCATAACGGATTGGTGGCCGCATGCTATTTAGCAAAAGCAGGTAAAAGTGTGATTGTGCTAGAGAAGAACAATTATATCGGAGGGGCTACCACTTCCCAGAAAACATTTCCAGAGTTTGAGGCCTATTTGTCTAGATATTCTTATTTGGTGAGCCTTTTCCCAAAAGAGATTGTGGAGGAGTTGGGCTTAAACATTAATCTACTCAAAAGAGAAGTAGCATCCTTTACACCATATGGTTCAAGTGAAGGACTTTTAATTAGCAATCTATCGGATGAGGTATCGAAAGCCTCAGTTTTGGATCTAGGTTTTGGGGTCTCGGAATGGGAGGGCTATCAAAAAATACAAGCTCTGCAAACTAGGTTTGCAGAGCTTGTATGGGAGTCATTCTTGTCGCCACTAAAAGCTAAAAGTGAGTGGAAGAAGTGTTTTGAGCGGCACGGTGAAGCAGCCTTGTGGCAGGCTATGGTAGAAAAGCCCATTGGAGAGTTAATAGAACACTACGTCAAATCGGATGTTTTAAGAGGTGTTTTATTAACAGACGCCAAAATTGGTGTGGAATCACATGCTCATGACAAATCTTTACTTCAGAATAAAACTTTTCTCTATCATATCGTAGGAAATAAAACGGGAGAGTGGCGTGTGCCAGAGGGCGGTATGGGAGCTTTGGTGGCAGAATTGTATAAAAAGGCCATGGCCTTGGGAGTGGATTTTGAAGTAAATGCTGCTGTTGAACAAATAGAAGAACATGTTGTTTTAGTAAATGGCCAAGTCATCAAGTGTGACCATGTCTTATTAAATGCCGCTCCACAATTGCTTCAAAAGCTAGTGCCAGAATTTCTTAAGAAGAAGTACGGTTTTCAGAAATCTATGTATGAGGCTCAAGACGGAACGGCTTTTAAGATCAATATTTTATTAAATCGTCTTCCTAAACTGAACGCGAACCTGAGCCCAGAAGAAGCTTTTGCAGGTACTTTTCATATCAATCAAAGCTATTCTCAGCAAGAGAAGGCTTATTTAGAAACTTTAGAGGGAAAGATACCGGAGACTTTCTCCTGTGAGATGTACTGCCATACACTAACGGACCAGAGTATCCTGTCTGAAGAGCTTAAACTTATGGGCTATCATACCATCACGGTTTTTGGTTTAGATTTGCCCTATAGATTTTTTGATAAGAGCAACAATGAAAAGCTAAAAACTATCGTTTGGGAAAAGTTCTTGAATGGTATAAATTCTTATTTAGAAGAGCCTTTTGAGAGTTGCATAGCGGTTAATTCCCGAAATAAACTGTGCTTTGAATGTAAAAGTGCTCTGGACTTGGAGCATGAATTGGGCTTGCCTAAGGGCAATATTTTCCACAATGATTTAAGTTGGTTTTATGCAGAATCAGATGCGGATATTGAAAAATGGGGCGTAGAAACGGTGTTCCCTTGGATTAATATTTGTGGCTCGGGAGCAAAGCGGGGTGGAGCTGTAAGTGGTATTCCAGGGAGAAACGCTGCGATGAAAATTCTAGACAAATAAAAAAACCTCCCCAGATTTCTCTAGAGAGGTTTTTATTATGGTCGAGGGTGCTTTTATTTAAGTTCAGCACATACTTTGCTGATTCTTTCAATAGCCTCTTCTAGAGTTTCATCTGAGGCGGCGGTAGAAATTCTAATGCAATTTGGGGCTCCAAAACTTTCTCCGGCTACGGTGGCCACGTGAGCTTTTAGCAGCAAATACATACTGAAATCATCGCTATTGTTTATGGTCGTTTCTCCGTTTGATTTTCCAAAGAATGCACTAATATCTGGAAAGGCATAAAAGGCACCGTCAGGTACATTGACTTTAAAACCTTCAATAGACTTAAGGCCCTTCACCACTAATTCTCTTCTGACTAGGTAGGCTCTTCTCATTCCTTCAGATGCCGACATGTCGTCCCAGGCTACCACCGAAGCTCTTTGAGCAATATGGTTTGTGCCAGAAGTTACTTGGCCCTGCAATTTTGTGATTCCTTTTACTATCCACTCTGCGGCTCCGATATATCCTATTCTCCAGCCCGTCATGGCAAAACCCTTAGCCATGCCATTCACTGTGATTACGCGGTCTTTTATAGCAGGAATAGAGCCAATGCTGAAGTGACCCTCGTCCATGAAATTAATGTACTCATAAATCTCATCAGCCAAGACAAAAACGTTTTCGTGTTTGGCTACCACATCAGCAATTGCAGTCAATTCTGTTTTACTAAACACCGCACCTGTAGGGTTTGATGGTGAGGAAAACATGATAACCTTAGTTTTGTCCGTAATCGCGGCTTCTAGCTGCTCTGGCGTAACTTTAAAGCCACTTTCAAAAGAGCCTTCCACCACTACTGCCGTGCCTTCTGCTAGTTTTACCATCTCAGAGTAACTCACCCAATACGGAGCAAAAATGATAACCTCGTCTCCTGGGTTTACCATAACCTGAAGGGCGTTTGCCAACGAATGCTTCGCACCCGTAGAAACTACCACATTGGCGGGCTCCCAATCTATATTATTCTCCCGCTTAAACTTATCAGATATAGTTTTTCTAAGTTCTGGAATACCAGGAACTGGTGTGTAAGAGTGAAAACCAGCATCAATAGCTTTTTTAGCAGCTTCGCATATGTGATCCGGCGTTTTAAAATCAGGTTCACCGATTGATAGGTTTATAACATCATGACCCTCATCCCTTAATTCACGAGACTTTTGAGACATGACAAGCGTAGCTGACGCTTCCAGAGCTTGGATTCTTTCAGATACTTGATGTGCTGCAGACATTGGTTTAGATATTTTTTGGTTAATACGTCAGTAGAGGATTATGGATTTAAGCAGGAATAAGTAGGAACTTGAGTCTAAATCGGCACCTCTTTATTTCTGTATATTTTATCAAAACCTCACTTCACTTGATAAAAATCGGGGCAAAAGTAGGCTCTTATAAAACGATATGAAACGTATTATTGAAGTATTTTGTGAAATCTAAGTTATTCAGCAGAAAGCTTTCTAATCAGTTGTTTAAACGCGTCTTAAAGAGAAAACAGGTAAAGTCCTAAAACAACAACTATGAAATAAGGCACTATACCAGACGCCCCTCCATAATCTTTGGCAATTCTTTGACCAGCAAAAAGGCTCAGCAGACTGGCTGAAGAAAGGAAAAGTGCCATTAATGCCAAATCTTCTTTTTGGTTAAAACACATTTGTAAGCCACCAATTAGGGCCACAATACCTGTTGCAACTTCTAAAACGGTGATACTCAAAAAGAGGAGGCCGCTAAAACTGCCTAGCACTGTCTTTTCAAAAACCGATTTTATGTAGGCCTTATTACCATTAAAGTCGAATATTTTATCTAAACCTGATTGTAAGAAAAGGACGGCCATAAAGACTACTATACTTAGCTTGGCATAAAATAGGATTTCAAAGTTTTCCATGAGTGATGTTTTGCGTGTAATGCTATGAGTTAAAGGTAGGCAATAATGAGAAAAGATATATTTCCAAAGAGCCTTTAAAAGAAAAACTCTACAGGAGACCTGTAGAGTTTAACCTTAAAGCGGAGTGAATTATAGTTAATAACTGAGTGAGAGTTACTAATGACTGCCCAAATATTGGTAAAAGGACATTAACTTTCAAAAGTTATTGTACCACTAGCTTTATTGGCAAGATGTATAATCATATTACGCCTACTTTATAAAAGGGTTTTAACGAAATGGCGACTCCTATGAGCTGGTTTCTACCCTTGAGATTAAGTTTGTTCATAATATTAGCCCTATGATTGTTGACAGTCGCTGGGCTAATAAGAAATTGTTGTGCAATTTGCGGAGTTGTATTGGATTCCGCCAAAAGCTGCATAATTTGTATTTCTCTTGGTGTAAGAGACTCCAAAACAGTCGTGTCTAATTCTGCTGACTCTAGCTCTCTTTTAGATAACGTATTTATCTCTTTTTCTATACTGGAGGAGATATATTTCCTGCCACCTTTGACCTCTTGCAGAGAAAAAAAGAGCTCACTCATACTGTCGTAAGTATGAATGAGCCCATCTACGTTTAAAAACCGTAAGACTAAATTCGATTCATTGGCGTTTTGAGATAAGAAAATTACCTTAGCAGTACTACCAGAATCTTTCAATCTCCTAAGCACTTCTAACCCGGAAATTCCTGGCAACGAATTGCTTACAATGACTAAGTCAGGTTTGTGACTTTGAATTTTATTCTGGCCCTCTTCTCCAGAGGTTGCGTACGAGTCCACCGAATATCCTCGCTGTTCTAAAGATTCACGAAGTACCTCACAAATGAGATTGCTTCTGTGTAAGATAAGGATACTCGAGGTTGGTAATTTTTTCATGTTGCTTATTACACTTCAATTACCGTGCCAATGCTATCCCGGCCATGTAACCGTGCTATAAGACTTTGAAGAATCCTTTGAACACTTAGTCAATTTGACTACTGTTGTTTTTCTGATTTGAAGATCAATTTTTTTCATAGTGAAAGATAATTATATATGTGATTAATGTTAACTAGTATAAATATGGATTTTAAATGTGGGTTAGTAAAGGAAATGTGACAAAAAGATTGATTGGCTATATCAAAGGCCACTCGAGGCGTAAGATAATTATAACATAAAGTATAAATAACAGAGGAGACTGTATGAGTAGAGTAAATTGGAAGGAATTAAGAACGCATTTAATAGCTTGGTTAATCTTTTACATCGTAGACTTTGGGTTTGTTTTTGGCTTCACTAAAGAGATCTCTCAGAGTTTCTTTTGGACCTATTTTAGTACTGCTTTTATCTATTGCACATGCTTCTATTTGATAGTAGAAGTTTATAAAAGGTATTTGCCTAAAGAGAAAATTAATGGGCTAGTTCTGAGTGTTTCTACTCTTTTAGCAAGTGCCTATTTGAATTTATTGTGGGATGTTTTTGCTCTCAATAGTCCAAAATCGGTTGATGGATTTCAGACCCAGCCAATTACGATTTACATTTTTGAGGTTTGGCGTTTCTCCACAGCAGCGTTATATGCTTTTGCTTATTGGATATATTTGCAAAGAATTGAAGACCAAAAGCTTAGAACACAGACCGAAAAGATGTTACACACTGCTGAGATTGCTTTTTTAAAAGCTCAAATTAACCCTCATTTTCTATTCAATACACTAAACTTTGTTTACGGAGATATTGTGGGAAAAAGCGATCTCTCTGGTAGGGCGATTCTTTCTTTAACTAAACTGCTTAGGTATTCTGTAGAGAGTACAAAAAGCGAAAGCAGTAGCCTAAAAAAGGAGGTGGAGGCTATTTCAGAATACTTGACTTTACAGAAATTAAGATTTAGTCAGAAGGCCTATGTTAAGTTCGAGAAGTCCGGCTTCTTACCCATTTTCGCCATTCCTCCACTCATATTACTGAGCTTAGTAGAGAACGCTTTCAAGTATGGTATCATAGATGATCCTGAAAATCCTATCGTGATCAAACTAGTGGTGGATACGGATAAGTTAATGTTCTCTTGCCTCAATACTAAACGGCTGGACTTTAAGGATAAAGAGACAATATCAGTTGGTTTAGCCAACATTAAAAGGCGAATGGATTTGGTCTATCAGGATGATTATAAGTTACTAGTAGATGAAGATAAGCATACCTATAAGGTTTCATTAGACATACATTGGAAGAAAGGATGATTCATAGGAAAATCGGAATTATCTGCTTAAAATTGTCCAAGTAAGTTTTAAGGAAAAACAAAATTTTTACAGGGAAATGTTATTAAGCGTAATTGTTGACGATGAAGCCGCAGCCATAAAAATATTGGAGAACTATATAGCTAGGCTTCCGTATATAGAAAATATAGCCTCTTTTTCAGATCCCGTTAAGGCTCTCACCTTTGTTAATGAAAACAGTATAGACGCGGTATTCTTAGATATTAATATGCCACACCTTACTGGTTTTGGGTTTATGGATTTATTAAAAGTAAGAACTAAGGTAGTACTTACCACTGCTTATTCTGAATATGCTCTAGACGGATATAAATATGATGTTGTAGACTACCTAACAAAGCCGATTCCTTTTGATGACTTCTTAAAGGCAGTTCAAAAAATTCAGAATAGATACACTAGTTCGTCTAAGCCAGAGTTAGGAGAGGATATCAATGACTATATAATGGTGAAAACAGAGCATAAAGGGAAGTATGTTAAGATTAAATTTGATGAAATCTTATATATAGAATCACTCAAAAATTATGTAGCCATAAATACTACCAAAGGAGATAAAATTATCACACTACTCACTATGAAGGATTTGGTAGATAGACTACCCTCAGACTTTTTCATAAGAACGCATAAGTCTTACATAGTTTCTTTAAACCATCTAAAGTTTATAGACGGCGGAGAAATAGTTCTTGAGTCCGCAGAGGATAAAATTCCTTTAGGAATAACGTATAGAGATAACTTCTTCGAACTTTTAGAGCGTAAAATGATGCACTAAATTTTTCTAGCAAGACTTGATTTATATTGCCGAAATAGAAAATCATATACAAATAGTTCATGTTTCCTAGCGTTGTTAGTCATTATCCTATTGATGGCCATATGGACTATACTAGCTACAGCGGTTGATATTTCGAGCTTTGATAAATTAAGATTTTCTAAATTTATTTTCTTTTTTTCTAAAACAAACTCCGCCTCTGATGAATTTCCTTTTAAAAACTGTTCTATATCTTTTCGAGTAGCCCGAAA
>Ga0075117_1000933_pt1 | contig 18678 bp, 16 predicted proteins | sample AntAceMetag02UKJ_FD_69789 | JGI IMG/M metagenome (GOLD analysis project Ga0075117, IMG submission 69789) | Saline lake microbial communities from Ace Lake, Antarctica - Antarctic Ace Lake Metagenome 02UKJ | ecosystem: Environmental > Aquatic > Non-marine Saline and Alkaline > Saline | place... | reverse complement strand
CCAATTCATAAAAACATCCCCATCCATTTCCAAATGCAGACAGCGTGTCACCCCGGTACCTCAACAACAGGACCGAGAAAGAGCGGAAAGCTGCCTGTGCAAAAATCAGCAAAGACAACAAATAAAAACCAGCCAGATATTCTAAGCAATGGCAACCAAGGCACAGAGATGAAAATCCCGAACTGCACAAATCTCACATATATCCACACCATAGCAAGGTTAGAAATTTGCAGGGGCGGACACATGGGTCCGCCCCTTGTATCTTACTGTTGACTGTCTGCAGTTCTTTGTTCTGATTTAATGCGGTCCCGTAAGATATCAGGACAACACAGAATCGATCCACAATCATTATTTGCAGCCATAAAAAAACAGGTTCCACTCGCAAGAGTAGAACCTGTCATCAGCGTTTCTATTTTGGAACAGTGAAACCAAAACCGAATTTATTTGGCTTTGGAATCCAAATCGAAGTCAAACGTATTCTCACCTGTTTTCACTTCTGCGGTGAGTTTTGATGTTTGATTGAACTTTGCAGGAACCTGATCCTGTGTATCATTCGGAGAGCCAGGTTCCCCCATCTTACTGATGCGTACCGTATGTTTTCCCGTCACAGCACCCTGATGGTCCTTGTTGTAAGCCAGCTCATATTTTCCCGTTTCATCTGTCATGCCCACGGAAGGGGCACCCGTCTGTGGTTGGAAAGTAATATTCGCTTGTGTGAGTGGTTTCCCATCGAGAGAAACCGTGCCTGACACCTGGCCGAGTGGCGGGGCATCAGGACCACTACCCGAGCAGCCAACCAGCAGGCTGGCTGTCAGGAGTGACATCACATGAATCGATTTGAGTTTTTGAATCCACATTTTTTATACCTATTGATTATCTAATTGTTAAAAATCGCCAACCACTTCGTTGCCATTGAGAGTCTGCACTGCTCTGAGCAGATTGACATCAATATTCTCGCTGACAAAGCGAACTGCTCCATCTCCCATCAGTGCATGGCAACCACCAACGTGTGCACTTCCAGGTGACCCCCAATAGGCAACGGGATTGGTTGCAGAAGTCGGATGATTAATTTTTCGATAGGGGGCTGCAATGATCGCGCTGGTGGCCACAAAGGTCGACCAGAACGGGCCACGAATCGGAGAGTCCTTTTCCATCGGGGTTTCCATCATCAACATCGTAGTACTGGAACCGTCTGTGAAATCGCGTAGTCTGGCAGCACCATTACGTCCAAATGCTGTTTTGACACCGGTAGATGCCCCATAGGATACATTCGCCCCATAGGTGATATAAATCGCGGTGTAACTCGTGCGATAATCCTTTTCAGTAGAGTAGGCAGTGTTAGATGTGTAACCGTAAGGACCATGCGAGTGTGGATCACTGGGACATTCGAAGACCGGGATGGAATGCGATGTGGCATCAGTCTGGATACCAGCTGAGGGACCAGTACAAGCACCATTGCCGTCACTTAATCCCGTGGCCATCGAAAAGTTGATGTTATTGTAAATATTCGCCTGACTGAACGGTATGGTTGCGGGTTTCCTTTGTACCCAGCCAGGCACATTCGTACCCACCCGCGTTAATATCTCCCGGAGGAAGGATTTTATGACTGTCGTGATAGTTGTGCAGAGCCAGTCCTAATTGCTTCATGTTGTTTTTACAGGTACTTCTGCGTGCAGCTTCGCGCGCCTGTTGTACTGCAGGCAATAAGAGTGCAATCAGAATAGCGATGATGGCAATCACCACCAGCAACTCAATCAAAGTAAAACCTTTTCTTTGCGGTCGCTTCATTTTTGTCTCCTGAACTAGTAATTAAAAAAAGAATGATAACTAAATAAAACTAACACCCGCCTGCAAGCCAATTGCAAACAGAAATGCCCGTCACATGGAAAAAGAAGGCTCAAACTAAAATTACTTTATTGTTAAAAGTAATTAGTCCAAGAAGTCGTTGATGAAAATCGTGGGTAGGAAAAGACGACAGTGTTAATAATAGGCAGGAAATACGACTTAATCAATTACTGGTCTTCTGATGATCAACAACAGGATTTACCGAAATCCTATGGTTATTATACATTACGAAAACACGAATCGCTACTGTAAATTCACTACTGTTAATTGAATGACAACGACTCTCTGGTTCTATGTTGATCCAGAAAATGCCACTTACAATAATCCTGATAAGCCATCCACCTGCAGCACAAAAGCGCAGTGCAAATATTCAGTCATACCGCCTGCTGATTCTCTATCAACAGGCGGTATTGAATTGCCTCAATTCGAACCGCGAACTGTTCGTGATATCACTGAACATCACAGTGGCACATCAGAGCGGCATATTACAGCGTCCAACCTTTGCGGTATTCGCGTTTGATGTACTGGGCGGCTTCGGGAACGTTGTTCGTCACCTTCAGGTTTTCCGCATCCCATTCGAGTTTTTTCTGACCCGCACGATAGGAGACGTTGCCCAGCAAAACCGTTTCCGTCAAAGGACCTGCATAAGCAAAGTTACTGCCCGTGGGTGTACCATTGCGGATGGCATCCAGCCATTCGATGTGATGGCTCTTGGGACGTGTCAGGAATGGCTTCACGGCCTTGGCTTCTTTGCCAGCTTCCATGAAGATCTTATTCGTGCCGTAATCTGCCAGTAAACGACCATCGTCGCCTTCAAACAAAACGGCATTCCCTTTTTCGTACACTTCTGCGCCTTTTGGCTTCCAGCCACCATGATACCAGGTCATGTGGACGGGAGGCAGCTCTTCGCGTGCCGGGAATTCATAATCGACACGCATTTTGCCAGGACACTCATTCACACCTTTATGTGCTTTTTCGCCGACAGCAACAACGGTTTTTGGATACTTCAACTTCAACGCCCAGAAAGGAAGATCCATGTAGTGACAACCAAAGTCGCCGAGCTGACCATTACCAAAATCCCACCAGTAACGCCAATTGAAGTGGAAGTGTGTTTCATTATACGGACGGAAGGGAGCCGGCCCGATCCACTGGTCATAGTTGACATATGCCGGCGGATTATTTTCCTTTGACCGTTTGCCTTCAACGCGAACGCCGCCACCTAACCAGACATGAGCGCGTCTGACGTTGCCAATCACGCCGGACTGAACCATTTCCACAACCGTACGGTAGTTATCGGTGGCGTGAATCTGATTTCCCATTTGAGTCGGAACACCGGCTTTCGCTGCCAGATCGGTGAGAAAACGTGCTTCGTACACAGAGTGAGTCAATGGCTTTTCACAATACACGGGCAAGCCTTTTCGCAGGGCGGCTGCCACAGCGGGGGCATGCATATGATCGGGCGTACTTACCAGAACAGCATCCAGGTCGTTACGATCAAATACCTTGCGGTAGTCATCGTAGGTATCTGCTTTAGGAAACTCTTTGGAGGCTTTGGCCAAACGTTGTGAGTCGATATCACACAGCGCGACAAAGTTTTCTGATTTCGTGCCGCTGATGTTGGAATAGGCTCGCGCTGCCACACCAATGGTCGCCAGGTTCAACTTTTCATTCGCACCTTTCTTTTTGACGGCACCCTCAACGGTTGAGAGGGGCAGAGCGGTCGCTAATGCGGGAACGGCGGTTCCTGCGATCAACGCTTTCTTAAGAAACTCGCGACGGTCGACAGAATCAGACATGAAAATTCTCCTTGTGGGGCAAACCGGGGTGCTTGTGAATCAATCATGGAATAAAGGGACAGTCTGCCTCCGGGAGTGGCTCGCACTCACCTGCTTTGACTACCCATTCATGGTGGGAACAATCTATTATTTTACTTTTTCAATATATCGCATCAGAAAACGGAAATCGAGCCCATTGTAACGAAAGCAGGAATTTTGAATTTCTCGCATGCTGCACAACTGCTGTGTCACAGCATGAAGAAAGTGAGGGGAGACGTGATGATTAGTTGGAAATTTCAGGCGTCCTGTCTTCGGCAATACTGACTGCCTTTTCCACACCAGTAATCAATTGATCGAGGCGGAACGGTTTATAGAGTACACATTTCAGTCCCAGTTGACGCGCCTTCACGATGGAATGCGTGGGATCATAGCCGAAGCCGGTCATCAAAATCACAGGCAGATGCTCATGAATCTCCCGGATCTGAGCAAAACATTCATAACCATTCATGTCGGGCAGACGAATATCGGCGATAACCACATCGTAATGAAAGCTGCGAACCATCAAAAATGCTTCCTGGCCATCATGGGCAGTTTCCACTTCACACCCCAGCCGTCCTAGCAACTCGTGCGCAGCCCGCCTGACCGAGGCATCACTGTCAACCACAAGAATCCGTTTGTTGAGCAACTTGGGATTCACCTGTCTCATCGTGGGCACATTATGATGATGCGGAGTCTGTGGCGCGATTTCTTCTCCCACCTGTTGAATCAGTTGTTTTATGTGTCGCGTGTCTTTCAGGATACGCTGCAAGCGTTCGCAAACACTTGGTTCGTGGCCAATATAACGCTCCAGAATCCAGGCCGCATCGTTCAGGATCTCGTCGACGGGATCGACGACTCCACGCATAATCAACTCGGAACTGGCAGAGGCCGTGGTTAACTTTTCGACAACCAGTAACTCAAGCGTATTCAAGGCAATGGCGACTTCTCGACTGAACAGCTCTAGAAAATGTAAGTCATTTTCATCAAAGGCCCCCGCATGGGGACTTTCCACATTGAATGTCCCCAGGACTTCATCGTGCAGGTGTAAAGGAACCGTTAATGAGCTTCGGGCATCGGGAGCGCCGGTCATATACAGTGGATCGTGTGTGGTATCTTCGCAGAGGTAGCTTTTTCCTGTCGCAGCCACAAAGCCAGTGACGCCGTTGCCTTCAGGTTCTGCAAACAGCTTACGATCAGCGGCGATCTGTTCCATCCCCACTGCGAGCAGCACATCCAGACGATTCGTTGCTTTGTCCAGAATACGAATTTCCACCGTTTCAAATTCCAGCAGATCCTGCGTGTAGTGCAGAATTTTGGCTTTTAACAATTCGATACGATCTTGGACGCTCATGTCGAAGACTTCTTCAGGAGTAAGATCGCCTAACTCGAGACCAGCCTGATAAATGGCATTCAGTTTTTGCCGTTGTAGAACTTCCCCGGAGATATCTCTGACACTGGCTACCAGATGAACTGGTTCCTGTTCGCCTGTTTGATCAGTCAGTACGGGCATGACTTCAACGTGGTAGTAGTCCTTATCACCGACTCGCAAACCACTTCTGGCGAGCGCCCGTGTAGAAAACGCAGTATGAAACGGGCTAAAGTCCGGCCCTAAAATTTCGGGAGCACCAAAGGCATCATAAAATGAGCGTCCAATTAATGAACCCGGTTCACCACATAAATCATTCAGCTGATGATTGGCCCAGAGAATCCGTAAATCGACATCCAGGACCACGATAGCATGCGGTAAATATTCGAGGAGCGAGCCCGACTGAATTAACGCCAGGGGCAATGCCCGGGACGTAGCAGGCACTACAAACGCAGATACATTTCCCTGATCAAACTCAGAAATGCCTTCCGCTAAATTTTCCGGGGTCATCACCAGATAATCCTTTTCTGAGAATTGTTCTCGTAACTCAGAAGTCTGGTCGTCGGGTGGCCCACAGAAGAGAATTTTTTGCGGATTGGTCACTACGAAATCAGCCTTTGTCTACTAAGACATTAAATGCTTGACTTGAAATTGATCATAACAGAAATACCCTTGCTTGATTCCACTGGTTATGAGGATCAAACCAGAAACAATCGGTAACAATGATTATTACGTATTTCCAGTTACGATTGATAACATACTTGCGTCGAGTTCTTCTACTTTTTGCAAAAAACTTTCACGACAAGAAAACTATCGCTCTATCGTACCTATGAAATCGGCTTTCTGTCAGCCAAAATTAAGATTCAAGATGAGGATTCTTCAATTTTTTGAAACTTCTAATCCATTTTGAATTTTTTTCCTCAAGTTCAGATCAATCGAAAGCCGGACAGACGACAAGATTGTCCTCATCCATTTCCAGACAGAAGAACGAAGCATTATGTCCAATCCCTGGGTTGCCATCCAACGAAACCCGACTTCCGGTAAGGGAAATCGTGCCTCTCTAATCAAGGATCTAATACATCATCTGCGGCTGCAGGGAATTCGTCCGCGTCTCTTTTCCAATCGTGAGCGAATGCAGGCGCAGTTGCAGGAGAGATCCGTCGAAGAGCAACCTTTGTGCATTGTGGCAGCGGGTGGAGATGGGACAGTTCAAGAGATGATCAATCGCTATCCCGATCAACGCGTCGCCATTCTCCCCCTGGGAACGGAAAACCTGCTCGCCCGTTACCTGGGCATCCCGAAATCAGGTCAACTTGTCGCAGAGATGATCTGCAAAGGGGAAACACGCAAAATTGATCTCTGCCAGATAAATGACCGCAAATTCATATTAATGGCAAGTATCGGCTTTGATGCGGCGGTTGTGCTCGATCTCTCCCTCATTCGCAAAGGGAATATTTCCCATTTGAGTTACCTGAAACCAATCTGGAAAACGATTTGGTCCTATTCCTATGAACCACTCCAAATCATCACAGAGCAGCAGGAATTGACGGCCTACCATGTGATTGTCGTGAATATCCCCGCGTATGGATTAAATTTGAATTTTGCCCCCCAGGCACAGGACCATGATGGGCAGTTCGACCTCGTTCTCTTTGAAAAGAAAGGGCTCTGGAATATGCTCAAATACGTATTTCAGATCATACGTGGGACTCATCTCAATTCAGACGGGGTCCAGGTCCTGCACGCGAAAGAGATCCAAATTCAATCTGCTCATCCAGTACCTGTTCAAACAGACGGTGATGCGACTGGTACGACGCCAATCAAAATCAAGATCATTCCATCAGGAGCCCAATTCATCGTCCCTTGCTCAACACGTGTGAATGTTCAATAATTCATCAATACTTCCGATTCGATCTTATAAACAGCAGGAAAGGATTCACCCGTGCCTCAAAATCCCGTCACCATTGGAAACATCCAGTGTGGTACCAATCTTCCCTTAGTCTTTATCGCAGGACCATGTGTGATCGAAAGCGAAGAACTGGTCCTGACAACGGCAAAACGACTAGCCGAGATTGCTGCAAAAGAAAATCTGCCTTTGATTTTTAAATGTAGCTTTGATAAAGCGAATCGAACCAGTGTCGACAGCTTCCGTGGTCCCGGCCTCGATAAAGGGTTGGAAATTCTGGCCAAAGTCAAACAGGAAACGGGTCTGGAGGTCACGACCGACATCCACGAACCAAAGCATGCAGCTCCCGCGGCTGAAGTCTGTCGAATTCTACAGATTCCAGCATTTCTCGCGCGTCAAACAGATCTGCTGGAAGAAGCGTCCAAAGCCGCCTTGAAATATCAGGGTGTGGTCAATATCAAAAAACCACAATTTGTTGCTCCGGAAGATTGCATACACGCGGTCAATAAATGTGAAGCGTTTGGCCTGGATCAACTGATGCTGACGGAACGGGGTACGACTTTCGGATACGGCCGACTGGTTAACGACATGCGTTGTATTCCCATCATGCAAAGTATGGGAACCCCGGTGATCTTTGACGCCACACATAGTGTACAGACTCCCGGAGGGAAATCCACGGGCGGACAGCGAGACATGATTCCTTACCTGGCGAGAGCAGCGGTCGCCTGTGGTTGTGATGGAATCTTTGCGGAAACCCATCCCGATCCTTCGGTGGCACTCAGTGATGGCCCGAATATGTTATCTTTGGATCAATTTTCGACTTTTGCCGTCAATTTGCAGAAATTTCGCACTCTGGTTAATGAAATCGGGGGCTTGACAGAGATTCCATCTGAGTGAAAATTAGTTATATTAAAGAGATAGATTCTCATTTTTTTATTCAGTATTCCTTCAGAGAGACTGAGCCGATCCTTTCATGACGCATTTCCACTGAAAAGTCAGCGGAAGTGGATCACATCAAGAGATATTCTTCATTATGACTTTGACACCTCTGCCAGATCGAACGCATCGCTTTCGCCTGCCTATGCTGTTGGGCGTTTGCTTCCTTGGTTTTATTTGCATGCTGCCTGGTTGTAAAAAACCAGCGCCACCCAAAGCGAAAACTGCAAATTCTGCAAATCAATCCAATAATCAAACTGTAAATCCGGAAACAGAGCAGGTTGATGCGGACTGCGATAGTTACATTGATAATTCCATAAGTATGTTGGAACCAGATCGGCTGGGCATCAGTTCTTTTCTGGAACGCGCTATGGATTTACTGAATCAATGGACTTTCAAGTGTGGGAACTTTGACACCAAACCACCGGTGATGACAGATTCGCAAAAACCGTTCTTTAAAAAATATCTGGGTGAAGCGCAACTGGCGAAAATGGACCTGACAAGGTTCACGGACCTTGACGGAAGATTTATCAGGGATGCGCAACTCTTCAATCGTATGATGCAGGCGGCGATCAAGGGGCAGTCCAATGATGTGGAACGTGCGACGGCGTCCTTTTATTATTGCATGGATAATATCTCGCTGATCACAAATGAAAAAAATGTTCTGCCGCTTTCCCCATTTGAAATCTGCATCTTCGGTGCCGGTTCCGCAGAACAGCGTGCGTGGATCTATATTAATGTGTTACGACAACTTCACATCGATGCCGTTTTGTTTCGCCCTGAGACTCCCAGTCCTTTCAAGCTCCTGGTGGGAGTGCTGCTAGGTCAAAAAGTTTATTTGTTTGATCCGGTCCTCGGTCTGCCAGTACCAGCCGCAGAGCAACCCGCTGATGCAGTTCTTGTTAAAAACCCTGCGACACTCGACTCTGTCTTGAAAACTCCAGATCTCCTGAAAAACTTCTATGGTGAAGATGCCAAAAATCGTTTTTCAGCAGAAGAACTGAAAGCAGCGCAGGTTTTGATTATGGGTAGAAGCTGCGAATGGTCGGCCCGAATGCGACGGCTGGAAGATTCGCTCTCCCGCAAGCAGACGTTTGTCTTGTTTCGAAACCTGGATGAATTCGAAGGTGACCCGGGCTTTATCGCGCATATTCAAAGTATCGGAGCAGGAATTCTAAAAGACGCTCCGATCAAGGTTTCAGAATATCCCGATCAGCAAATCACGGAAAGCAAGGCGGTATCTGGTGAAAAAGCCCAAATTATCACCAATCTGAAATTACCATTTAGTGCTCCTGTTCCCTTCGATATCAAGGAATTGGTTGAAAAACCCGATGGGACGTTCGAAGCCAAATGGGGGAGTCCCAGTCGTAAATTACTGAAAACGAGAATCAAGCAATTAATGGGTGATCAGGAAGCTGCCATCCAGAGTTATGTCTCGACGCGGTTGGAAAAAAAATTCCCCGCTGGTTTAATTGTTCCTCAGCAAACTCGGTTAATGCATCTCATGGCAGCACGGCAGGCCGCTTATTACCTGGCATTAGGACAAGTTCTACAAGGGGAATATGCTTCAGCGTCCAAGTCATTAAATGACTACTTGAGACAGCAGCCCAATTATTACTATGAATTGAGACAAGTTCTACAAGGGAACGCCCCTTCCGCGTCCGCGTCATTAAATGATTACGTACTTTTGCTCTCGCGTGTCGATCAGGAGCGGGCATTCGCTTCGGTCTATCTGTTGGCCATCAGCGATGCCAAGGCAGGGAAATTGTCCAGCGCCATTTTCGCGGTCTCGGAAACGAAAATTCCAGATGCACTCAAGCCTGCGTTTCCCTACCTGGAAAAACGCTGGCGGGCAATTCGAGATCAATCTAAAAAGTAATCAAAGGCTCTTAAGAGCTCTCCTTCAACTGAAATCTCAGACATGCTTTCCTTCCTACGTCGTCGCTGGTTTCTCGCAGCCATCACTGTGGTCATTATCTGTGGCGTGATTGCCGGTCATCGAGGGCCAGAAGAAAACCTGATCTGGTTGAAGCAATGGATTCGCCCTTCCTGGCTGACGGCACTTGTTTTATTTTTGATGTCGCTCAGTCTCAACTCAGAACATTTATTATCATCGATTCGAAAACCAGCGCCACTGCTTCTGGCTCTGGTCACGAATATGATTTGCCTGCCTTTGCTGGCCTGGGCATTAATGCCGTTACAACTCACTCCCGATTTCCAGGTCGGCTTAATTATTATGGCTACTGTTCCCTGCACCCTATGCGGAGCTTCGGTCTGGACTCGTCGTGCAGGAGGCAACGATGGCATTTCCTTAATGGTCACGATGATCACCAATGGAGTCTGCTTTTTAACGATTCCGTTCTGGATTCTGTTGATCACAGCTCAGGAAATCGAACTTCAGCGCTGGGAGATGATTACAAAACTGATTTATGCAGCGTTGATCCCCGTCGCGATCGGGCAAGTCTTTCGGCTGAACGCCCGCATCAAGAATTATGCAGATCGAATCACATCCAAACTGGGAACGATCGCTTTGCTGTTTGTGTTGCTGATGGTGCTGCTGGCTGCGGTGCAAACCGGTTATGGCATTCAAACATCCGAAACCGGAATCTCATTCGCTGCCATCGCGATTGTCTGGATCAGTTGTATCGTGGTGCATGTGGGTGGATTCTATTTCAACCTGTCACTGGGAAAATCATTTGGATTTCATCCACGCGATCAAATTGCCAGCGCGATTTCCGGTAGTCAAAAAACGTTGCCGATTGCGATCTTCGTGGCCACCGATGCATCCATGTTTGGAAATGCAGGCATGCCCTCTGCCGTTTTTCCACTGCTAATGTTTCATACCTCTCAGTTTTTTATCGATACGATTCTGGCAGATCGACATCGGGAAAAATACGGCTCTTTGGAGGAAACGGGAGCGGGCGATCTGGAACAAGAACCTCGTTCCGCATGCGAGCAGTAGCTTGATTCGCTTCAAATTTCAGTTTTGATAAATCACAACGAGAAATAAAACCGCTTCGCCGCGGCCTGTATTAATGATGGTGTGGGGGACATCAACTCGATAGCTGGCTGAATCGCCCGGGCCAAGCAGAGTCGTATCTTCACCGGAATCCAGTTGTATTTTTCCTTTTTCCACTGTGAGGAATTCGCGCGTGCCTTTGAAGTGCGGGGCACTTTTCAATTTGCCCCCCCCGTACAAAAGCACTTCATAAAACTCCACATCCTTTTCCAGATGCAACGGGGACAGCGTGCGAATTCGACACTCCGTATCAGACCGATAATGAAACGTACGGTCTTCAGCGCGAATGACTTCGATGGAGGAGGTGGAAAGAGGCGCTTCTACCAGATCGCCCAGCGCAATTCCAAATGCCTGCGAGATCCGCACGGTCACAGCCAGTGTAGGATTGGCCTCGCCTCGCTCTATCTGGCTGAGCATGGATCGGCTCACACCGCATGCCGCTGAGAGAGAATCCAAAGACCAGCCACGCTCTTTTCGCAAAGCACGTACGCGTTGTGAAAGCTGGCCGCTGATTTCATCCGGCGAAAGTTCCGCAGGTTGGCCTGAGCCAGTTGTTTTTTTTGTTGGATTTGCGGCCACACTATTTTCCAATATAATGGATACACTCTCTTGCAAAACGGATACCGTTTTCTATTATAGTGGATAACAGGGCAATATAAAGGATTCTGTGTTACGAACTTTTAAAAATTCAAGGTGGAACGACTTCACAATGAAAGCACTAGTTAAAAAAGAGTCAAAGCCAGGTCTCTGGCTGGAAGAAGTGCCTGTTCCCACGATTGGCATCAATGACGTTCTGATAAAAGTGGACCGAACAGGGATTTGTGGCACCGATGTGCATATCTACAAATGGGACGACTGGGCGCAAAAAACCATTCCCGTGCCGATGGTCGTCGGTCATGAATTCGTCGGTGAAATCGTAGAGGTTGGCTCGAACGTCGTTGACTATTCGCCCGGCGAAATCGTCAGCGGTGAAGGGCATGTCGTCTGTGGTCGCTGTCGCAACTGTTTTGCGGGTCGTCGGCATCTTTGTGCTCACACAGAGGGTGTCGGGGTGAACCGGCCTGGTGCATTTGCCGAATATATTTCGCTGCCGATGACCAATATCTGGCATCACGATAATTCGATTGATCGAGATGTGGCTTCGATTTTTGATCCGTTTGGCAACGCCGTCCATACAGCGCTTTCATTTCCGGTGCTGGGTGAAGATGTTTTAATTACCGGCGCTGGTCCGATTGGAGTCATGGCCGCTGCCATCGTCAAACATGCTGGCGCGCGACATGTCGTGGTTACGGATGTAAACCCGTATCGACTGGAACTCGCAAAGAAGATGGGCGCCACCCTTGCTTTGAATGTCTCCAACAGCTCTGTTGCCGATGCACAAAAGCAGTTGGGAATGTCAGAAGGTTTCGATGTAGGGCTGGAAATGTCGGGTAGCCCTTTGGCGTTTCGTGATATGCTGACCAACATGTGTCATGGCGGAAAAATTGCCATGCTGGGAATCCCCGAAAAAGAAATCGCCATCGACTGGAATCTCGTCGTGTTCAATATGCTCACGATTAAAGGTATTTACGGTCGCGAAATGTATGAGACGTGGTATAAGATGTCGGTCATGCTGCAAAGTGGACTCGATCTGAACCCCGTCATAACACACCGCTTTCATGCCCGTGATTTCGAAGAGGGATTTGCAGTCATGATGAGCGGTCAGTCGGGAAAAGTGATTCTCGACTGGAAGAATATTTAACGCTGCACTCAATCACGGCTTAGAAAATAGCAAACAGGAATTATCCCATGTATGGATCTATCAAACAGGAATTGGAAAAAACGCTCGCTTCGATCCGTGAAGATGGTTTATATAAATCAGAACGCGTGATTTCGACTCCTCAAGACGCGCACATTCGCGTTGCACAGGGCGAGCCGGTACTCAATATGTGTGCCAACAACTATCTCGGCTTGTCAGATCATCCCGAAGTCATCAAAGCCGCACAGAGCGGGCTGGATCACTGGGGCTACGGGCTCTCATCGGTCCGTTTTATCTGTGGAACTCAAGAGATTCATAAAACACTTGAAAACAAACTGAGTCAGTTTCTGGGAACCGAAGATACGATTCTTTATACATCCTGCTTCGACGCCAATGGCGGTCTGTTTGAAACGCTGTTAACGGCTGAAGACGCGATTATTTCAGACGAACTTAATCACGCCAGCATTATCGACGGCGTGCGTTTATGCAAAGCACAACGCTATCGCTATAAAAATAATAATATGCAGGACCTGGAAGAACAGCTCAAAGCCGCTGCTTCGGCCCGCTTTCGCATGATCGCCACCGATGGAGTCTTTTCCATGGATGGCTACATTGCCAACCTCCCGGCGATTTGTGACCTCGCAGATAAATACGATGCGCTGGTGATGGTCGATGATTCTCATTCGGTAGGCTTCATGGGTCCGCAGGGAAGAGGGACGCATGAATTTCATAACGTCATGGACCGCATTGACATCCTGACTGGGACAATGGGCAAAGCCTTAGGTGGAGCCAGCGGTGGATATACCAGCGGTCGTAAAGAAATCATTGAGCTTCTCAGACAACGTTCGCGACCTTATCTCTTCTCAAATTCCGTAGCACCAGCAATTGTCACCGCCTCGATCAAAGCCATTGATATGCTGACAGAATCGACAGAACTGCGCGATAAACTGGAAGCGAATACCAAACATTTTCGTGCTGGTATTTCACAAGTAGGTTTCGATGTATTACCGGGAGAGCACCCCATCGTACCGATCATGCTGGGCGATGCATCGCTGGCAGCGCAGGTGGCTGATGCACTTCTGCAAAAAGGCATTTACGTGATTGGCTTTTCGTTCCCCGTCGTTCCCAAAGGCAAAGCGAGAATTCGAACACAGATCTCCGCAGCGCACTCGATTGAAGACCTGGACTTTGCCATCGAGAAATTCAAAGAAGTCAAACGAGAACTGGGAATTTAAGTTTCAGGCAGACTACGCGAATGCGATGCCGGTGTGATGCCGGATGACATTTTAATTCGCCGCTTCCGTCTGCTCCGGAGCAAAACCGATCACCGCGTATTCATAGCGTGTTCTGCCGTTACTGTCGGCCCGCATGCGTTCGGCGATGAGAGGCAACCCCTGCGTCGCGGCAAAACGAACAGAAGCCTTCGCGTCTCCATACGAAAAGAGAATAATCACCAGACTCTTAGGCTGAGGAACCGTTTTATAAATCACATAAAAACGATCGATAAAATCCTGAGTCGAATCAGCACGAAACTCCGTGATTTGCTTGCCGACTTTTAATCGAAAGACACCATTCTCTGCCAGATAGAGTTCCCAGATATCACTGCGTTTGGTGAGTTCATCATAGGTCAGGAAATGTTTCACCACGTCCTCTGCTTTAGCACCCGCTAATGCCTGCAGTTGTTTTTTGATCCGTTCAAGTTCCGTTTTGGAAGTCTCTGAATCTGGATCGACTTTCGATTTGAAGATCGGATCGATTATCTGATCTGGAATCTGAAACAGTTGTTGTACGATTTCAGCGACCCGGTCCCGTTGTGCTTGTACGCGCTCGAGTTGTTCAGATTTTTCTCGATTCTCTTTCGTTAATATCTGTTGCGCGGCCTGCATCCGTTTCAGACTCTCAATTGCGATCTTTTCCGCTTTGATCGCATTGGACCGTGTCTGCACTTCGCTTTCAGATAATTTCACGATCTGATGAAGTGCCTGATCACGATCCTGCGAAAGCTTCTCTGCTTTCTGCTCAGCCGACTGCACCTGTTGTTCAGCACGGTGTTCGATGCGGGCCGTTGTTTCCTGCGTATCCATAAATTGCGCAAAGATCACGATCAACAACAGGTCGAGCAGGGGAGTTAATTGAAATGTCAATCGGCGACGGCTGATCATTTTTCTGCTTCGCCTCCGTTTGCAAAAGCAAGTTCGCGTTTCGCCCGTACGACCGTATCTCTGGCATGCTGGCGATTCTCAACCAGTCCCAGAAACGACGTTTCCAGAATACTGTTGATAAACATTAACAGAATGGCAGCAGCCAGACCGGCGAACGTGGACCAGATCGCATCGCCAAAATGACTGACGATCGAGTTGATGGCACTGGAAGTATCCGAATCCGCATTGAGCTGCAGTGCCGCCCCCATTGCCAGAATGGTCCCCAATACTCCCGCCAGTGGATACGCTTCAATCATCGTGCGACAGATGTTGTAGCAGGTTTCAAAAAAATGTGAGTTCAGATAACGACGTTTTTCATCCAGAATATGCACACGTTCAGAAAGAATCTTGCGATCTTGCGAATTGGCATTGGGGTCTAAAGTTTCGTTGACATCAGCCAGAAATGCTTCAATCTGATCAGAGAGATGCCCCGTGGAATCGAGCAGACTGCGATGTTTCAAACCGCGCGTGAAATCATCCAGTGAAGAGGCGATCTTTCGAAAATCGCGACGCGACCAGATCCACAGCACAAAGAAAAAGAATAGATGTGCCCCACAGGCTAATGTGATCAAAATTGTGGAGAGGCCTGATAGCTGGCTTAAATACTGAGGCATCGATTATTTCCAGATTGATAAACGGTTCTTTCACGCGAATTCTTATTCGTTAAGATCTTAAACGCTCTACAGGATAAAACAAGCTCGAATATCCCCGGTATACTGAACGTCTCTCCTGACAACGTCGATCATTGCAATCACGTATTTCAGCGAATTGGTTGTGATCCAGAACGACGATTGGTCAGCTGGTCCAATCGCAACGATTATAACGAACAAGGATGCAAGCCCCCCATAGGTCCTGCATCCTTGAATCACTTGTCCCAGGCACGGTGAATGATCACGCGCCATATTTCTCCAGACGTCCGGCATGGGCCATCGCCATCGACATCAGGTATTTTGCTTCGAACTGACCTAAGCCACCTTGAATGCATTCTGCTTCACCAAAACTCTGGCAGGCATCGAACCGGGCATTTTCAGCAGAGAGTAAAACGGGAACGGGGTGCCAGCTATGTGCCTTCATTTTGGCAGGTGTACTATGATCGCCTGTCACAATCAACACATCCGGTTTCAGAGCATTGATGCGGGGAATACAGGTATCGACTTCTTCTGTCTTGGCAACTTTCGCTTCAAATTTTCCATCCTCGCCTGTCGAATCGGTGTACTTATAATGCACGAAGAAGAAATCGTAATCGTCCCAGATCTTTTCGAGGCAGTCCATCTGCGATTCCAGAGTCTGACCGGCATCTTGCACATCCATGCTGACCAGACGCGCCAGGCCGCGGTACATGGGATACACGGCGATCGCTGCGGCACGCGTACCATAGACTTCTTCAAATGTGGGAATCTCAGGCAGCTTGGCAATGCCTCGCATTGTCAATAAGTTAGCAGGACTATCATCTTTCAAAATGACAGCAGCCTGTTTCAGAAACTCTTTACAAAGTTCGGCTGTCTTTTGCGACGCTTCATTTTCACCAACGGGTTCCAGCGGAGGTACTCCCGTTTTCTGCGGATCAGTATCATTGATATCGCCGCCTAATCCTTTTCCGCGAAGTACAATCACCAGCCGATATTCTTTGACGTGTCGCACAAATACTTCAACGCCCGGAATTTCAATGGTGTCGAGTTTTTTACAAAGTGCTTCACCGATCTCACTGGCGATACGGCCGGCGCGACGGTCGGTAATTTTGCCATCATCGTCCAGCGTGCAATAGTTGCCACGAATCGCGACATCATCAGGTCCCAGTTCAAAATCGATTCCCAATGCTTCCAGCACACCACGCCCAATATTAAATTCCAGCGGGTCATAGCCAAACAGACCCAGGTGTCCTGGTCCACTTCCGGGAGTAATTCCAGGAAGCACGGGAATACTGCGTCCCAATGTCCCCTGTTTGGCAAGCGCGTCGAGGTTGGGTGTGTTGGCTGTCTCCAGCTCGGTCTTTCCACCCGGTTTCAGTGGCAAACCACCCAGGCCATCAGAAACCAGTAGAACAATTTTGGAATCATTCTTCTTTTGGAGCTTTTTCATTAATGCGTGCAAGTCGGGCATCGAAATCTTAACACCTTCTGATTTAATATTTTGAGATTGAAATTGTTCGGACCACTATTGACGAACAGTTTACACAAGCGTGCGTCCATTTTAATCATTGTGGCTTCGATATTTATATACTCGATCCAAATGACTCTGGAGACACTAAAATCAACCCGGCTACAGGCTAATTGCACTCCACCATAACGAAATTGCCCCCGATTGTTAAGCAGTACGAGACGACATTCAAGGGTCTGGGGTCAATTGGGGCTCACGCTTTGCCGATGCAGAGGAATCAACACAGTTTTGAAAGAATTCCAGGCTTTGCGTAGCCATCAACTCCGCACTATAGAACTGACGAACACGATCATACCCCTGCTTCGCAAGTTTGTCGCGAAACTCTCGGTCTTGATAAAGCCGCTCCCACGCATCCACCAGGGCTTGAATGTCACCCGGTGGAACCAGCAGACCACCTCCGGTTTTTTCAATCAGTTCGGGAAAGGCACCATGGGCGGGCTGAACCACGGGCACACCATTGGCCATTGCTTCCAACACAAAAAGTCCCTTGGGTTCATGGTAGTCAGTGGGCACTGAGAGGATAGACAGACTCTGATAGAATTTGACTTTTTCGGCCAGGGAGGCGGGGCTACCCCAGTAAATGTAAGAATCATTGAACGCCGCCAGGTTTTTTGTGGTTTCCTGAAAGTACGCTTCGTTTTCTTTCCCTAAAAAACCACCCACGGCCAGCCGACTCTCTGGGTGAGATTGATGAAAAATTTCGAACGCCTGCACCACATTGTGCAACCCTTTTTCCTTACAAAGCCGGGCAAAGAAACCAATAGTAAAGGGTTCGACCGTGTTCTTTTCTGGTGTTCCGTCATAGCCTTTGAGATCGATGCCTAACAGCACTTTTTGAAAATGATCGGCGGGCACATCCAGATAGTCCGACATGAATTCAAGATAATAATCGCTGTGGACCAATATGCCGTCCAGTTGTTGTACGTTCTGGCGAATGAGCTCTAATGACTTTGAACGATAAGGCTCGCCCAGTTCCTCCAGAAAAACATCGTCCCCCTGTAAAATACAAAACAACGGGCCAGAGAAATGTTCCTTGATTTTTGTGATCGTTCCAGACAGTAATGCGTTACTCAGACAAACGACATCCGGCTTCAGTTGGTCTCCCACATACTGGGCCAACTCCTCAATTTCCATAATCTCCGGTCCATGCTCGCCTTCCAGCAAAGTCACCGTCAGTGCGCCCAGTTCATGGGCGTCGTTACTCACACCGAACTTCGTCGCCAGATTGATAATCCAGGGTGCATTCAGCCAATGCTTTAAGAAACGGGGCAACCGCCGCCAGAGCCGAGAACGATAATTCAGATAAACATTGATCCCTCCCAGAAAAACGGGAGAGCCTGTCATATTCTCTTCATCGACTCTGATGGGAGTATATGTGGGAATCAGAGTGGCTTCCGCCCCCTGATTAATCATCGACTTGGTCCAGGTGTTATCGTGCATGCAGGCACCACAGAACATTCCCGCCCCTCCCGAGGTGATAATGGCGACATGCAATTTTCTGTTTGACGGTTCTGACATAATCGTTGCCTGATGATAGCTGGTGGGAAGCTTATTTCTGATCTAATAACATCGGTGCAATCTGTTGAACAAAACGTTTTAACAATGCAGTGGTTTCCGGGGTATCATGAATCGAATGGCGAAACTCTTCCAAAGACAGCCCGGCAATTTTCTGCACATATTCAGGGTAAGTGTTCAAACG
>Ga0075117_1000932_pt1 | contig 18686 bp, 17 predicted proteins | sample AntAceMetag02UKJ_FD_69789 | JGI IMG/M metagenome (GOLD analysis project Ga0075117, IMG submission 69789) | Saline lake microbial communities from Ace Lake, Antarctica - Antarctic Ace Lake Metagenome 02UKJ | ecosystem: Environmental > Aquatic > Non-marine Saline and Alkaline > Saline | place... | reverse complement strand
CCGAATTTACATGTGAACCCATCATTTTATCAAGTCGCGAAATTGAAGTAATCACGCTGATCGCCGAAGGATTTACCAATATTGAAATCAGTGAACAATTATTTTTGAGTAAACATACGGTTAACACCCACCGAAAAAACATCATGAATAAATTAGGTGTTAAAAATACTGCAGGGATCGTAATGTATGCCGTGAAAGAAAAGTATACCACACCGAATAAGTTTTTATTTGCTACCGAAGGGTAGGCGACCCAACTTTTTTTGTCTCTACTACGTTTTCTCTTTTATGAAGAAGATGTATATACTGCACCTACTAATAATTGCCTTAATCCTTTCCACTTGTAAGAAGGAAAAAAATGCTGAATTGTTTGTAGGTACCTATGAAGGAAATTGGCGCTCTGTAAAAGTATATTATCAACATACGGATACATCTTTAATTAAACTAACTGCCGATTCTTCGTGGGCGGGTACATTCGATATTATTCGTGTAGATGATCAAATTCAACTAAACGGGAAGCAGAAGCTTAATTTAAAAGAACTTGAATACGATAAAAAATTTTTCTATCATTCACCTACAACAGCTATGATGACATCCCCCGGTCCGATCAATAATTGGACACTTTATTTTTACCCAAATCGTTTAAATTGGAAGGCTTACTCTTCCGACAATGAACAGTACGGAAAGAATGAAACGGTTTATTTTGAAGGAATTAAGTAAATTAAAACTTTATTCAGACAAGATTCAAAAAATAACGGAAGGCCAATTATGTCCTCCCGTTTGAAATATTTATTGAGTAATCAGAAGCTCGTAGAGCGCAATCATACTTACAGTGTAATCCGAAGCTCGCAGAGCGCAATGATACTTACAGTGTAATCCGAATCTCGCAAAGCACAAAAAATGGGAGATCAATCAAGACCTCCCATCTATACATTTATTTATTCTCTGTTTGCATCAATCATAATTACAGTGTAATCCGAAGCTCGCAGAGCGCAATCATAATTACAGTGTAATCCGAAGCTCGCAGAGCGAAGGATTAAACCAATCCTTGATCGATCATTGAATCTGCAACTTTAACAAATCCTGCAATGTTCGCTCCTTTTACGTAGTCAACATAACCGTTTGCATCCGTACCATATTCAACACAAGCACTGTGAATTGAAATCATGATATTGTGTAATTTTTCATCTACTTCTTCACGTGTCCAAGACAAACGTAACGAGTTTTGAGACATCTCTAAACCAGATGTTGCAACACCACCAGCGTTAGACGCTTTTCCTGGCGAAAACAATATTTTAGCCCCTTGAAATGCAGCAATTGCCTCAGGTGTAGATGGCATGTTTGCTCCTTCAGCAACACAGATACATCCGTTTGCTATTAAAGCTTTTGCCTCTGCTCCATTCAATTCGTTTTGAGTAGCACATGGTAATGCAATATGACCTTTCTCTCCCCAAGGACGTTTTCCTTCTACGAAAGAAGAACCTGGGAATTGAGCAACGTATTCAGAAATTCTTCCTCTACGGTTGTTTTTCAAATCCATGATCCAAGCCAATTTATCCGCATTAATTCCTGCAGGATCAACTATGTATCCTTGTGAATCTGACATGGTAATTACTTTACCACCAAATTCTGTGGCTTTTTCAACTGCATATTGTGCAACGTTACCAGATCCTGAAACGATAACCGTTTTTCCTTTAAACGAATCGTTTTTAGTCGCCAACATTTCTTTTGCGAAATAAACAGTTCCGTAACCTGTAGCCTCTGGACGAATCAATGATCCTCCCCAGTTACGTCCTTTTCCTGTTAAAACTCCGGTAAATTCGTTTCTTAATCGTTTGTATTGACCGAACATATAGCCAATCTCTCTTCCGCCAACTCCTATATCTCCTGCAGGCACATCTGTGTCTGGTCCAATATGACGTTGTAATTCTGTCATAAATGATTGACAAAATTTCATTACTTCGTTATCCGATTTTCCTTTTGGATCAAAATCAGATCCTCCTTTTCCACCACCCATTGGCAATGTTGTTAACGAGTTTTTGAAAACTTGCTCGAAGCCTAAGAATTTTAAGATCGAAAGGTTAACAGATGGGTGAAATCTTAATCCTCCTTTATAAGGTCCAATAGCTGAGTTGAACTCAATACGGAATCCTCTGTTTACTTGAATTTTTCCAGCGTCATCTAACCAAGGAACTCTAAACATTAAAGTTCTTTCTGGTTCTACCATTCTTTCCAATAAATTGATTCCAAGATATTTTGGATTATCATTCATGAATGGAATAACAGCCTCTGCTACTTCTTCTACGGCTTGTAAAAATTCAGTCTCGTGACCGTTTTGAATTTTTACCTTGTCCATAAACTCATTAATTTGAGCACTATATTTTTCTGACATGGTTATGTGTTTAAGCTTTTCAGGGATCAAATTTAGCTTTTTTTTAATTAGTAATTCAATACTTCTCTTTAATTTGATTGATAAATAGTTAACTACCTTTATTCTAGGCTCATTTTTAGTGGGGATTCAAAAAAATGAACCCATTGATTGGTGTGAAAAGTGTGACAATAAATCAACTTTTTACTGTCATTTTCGTCTTAAACAAGAGATTAGAGTTCAAATTAATTTCTTAACTTGCATTTATGGTGTACAAAAGGGTTGGGTTTATCGTTATTTTCCTTTTGGCCTTGCAGCCAATTTTTGCTCAGGTCGTAGAAAAGCCAATGGGTGAATTTGCTTTTTTTGAAAATAAAGGGCAATGGCCAACGGGTGTATTGTATCGCGCTAAAATGAGTTCGGGAAGTATTTATTTGGAGCAAGGGCGTATTTTGTATCACTTCACAGATTATTCCGAATTGCATGATTCACACGCCCATTTGGAGCATAAATTACCGGGCGATTCGGTGACTTTTAAACAAGATGTTGTTACGGCCAATTTTCTTGGAGCTAATTTAAATGTAACAACCTCTAAGAAATTTGAAACGCCCTATTATCACAATTATTTTCTTGGAAATGATCCGAATCATTGGGCTTCAAATGTGAAAGGCTACCACCACGTCACCTATGAGAGTTTATATGAAGGAATTGATTTATTGGTATTCGAAAAAGAGGCGGCGTTGAAGTATGAATACCATGTGGCTCCCAATGCAAACCCAAATGCCATTCGTGTTCAATACGAAGGGGAGAAGAAACTAAAAATTGACAAAGAAGGTAATCTTATAATTTACTCGAAAATAGGTGAAATTCAAGAGCTGAAACCTTATGCGTATCAAATTAAAAACGGGAAGATAATCGAAATTCCGTGTTCGTATCGTTTGAAAAATGATGTTGTTTTTTATGATTTAGGAACTTACGATCATTCGCTCGAATTGGTGATTGACCCCGAACTTATTTTTGCAACTTACTCAGGTTCCACAACCGATAATTTTGGAATGACAGCAACCTACGCCTATGATGGAAAGGGGTATAGTGCTGGAACAATTTATGGGAATACCTATCCAACGCCGGGGCCTGCATGGAATACCACGCCAAATATTACCATGATTTTGGTCGGCGCGCCAACAACAGATGTTTTTGTTTCTAAATACAGTGAAGACGGAACGACTATGTTGTGGACTAATTTTATTGGTGGTGGGGATAATACTCAAGGAACAGAGACCGTGCATAGTTTAATCTGTGACCACGATAACAATGTCTACCTCTATGGGGCAACATCCAGCACAGATTTTCCTATCGAAGGTGGTTTTCAGACAGATCATGCGGGTGGAAACACGCTTAGCGTGGCTTATAATGGTACCAATTTTGGCGTACAGGGAACAGATATTTTTGTAGCAAAGTTTAGTTCAAATGGACTGAATTTATTGGGCTCAACCTATATTGGGGGCAGTGCGAATGATGGGGTTAATTTTAAGATTACCTCTGGAACGTATTCTTCAGCTGCCGCCTACGATTCCTTAACAACGAACTACGGCGATCAATTCAGAGGTGAAATAATGATTGATTCGCTTGATAATATTTTGGTTGTTTCTAGTTCTTGGTCGGCAGATTTTCCCGTCGAAAGTGGTTTTCAAATGACAAAAGGGGGCTTGCAAGATGCCGTTCTCTTTAAAATATCTGCTGATTTTTCAACCTTACTTTGGTCTAGTTTTTATGGCGGCTCAAATAATGATGCTGGCTATTCAGTTAAAATTGATTCGAGTTATAATATCGTTTTTGTAGGCGGCACAAGTTCCTATGGTTTGCCGGGCACTGGAGGTGGAATACAACCGGGATATGGCGGTGGTAAAACGGATGGTTACGTCACTAAGATTACCGAAGATGGTAGCACAATTATTCAAAGTACCTATATCGGTACAGCAAGTTATGATCAAGTTTTCTTTGCTGAAATTGATCGTTGGGATAATGTCTATATCGTCGGCCAAAGTTTGGGTACAATGCCCACTAGTCCGGGTGTGTATTCAAATCCCGGAAGTAAACAGTTTATTTGGAAACTCAATCCAACCTTGTCCGCAACGGATTATACAACCGTTTTTGGAAATGGCTCCTCAACAACGGATATTTCTCCTTCTGCTTTTCTTGTGGACGTTTGTGGCAACGTGTATGTGTCAGGTTGGGGCGGCAATATTTTGCCTGGAGGGGTTGCAACAACTGGCATGCCCACAACGCCTGATGCTTTTTTGGAAACGTCACCCAATGGATTTGATTTTTACATGATCGTATTGGAAAGAGATGCGGAAAGTCTTTTATATGGCACCTACATGGGAGGATCCTCTTCGGCTGAACATGTGGACGGTGGGACTTCTCGCTTCGATAATTACGGTGTTGTTTATCAATCTGTTTGTGGTGGTTGTGGCGGTAATAGTGATTTTCCAACTAGCCCGGGTGCATGGTCAGCCGTTAATTTAAGTTCTAATTGTAATAATGTCCTGTATAAATTTGATTTTGAAATTGTACCTGTTGCTAGTTTTGAAGTGGCGCTCCTCGAAGGTTGTGCGCCGCTAACATTAACCTTTGAAAACGAAAGTAATGATACGATTAACTTTGCTTGGGATTTTGGACCGGGAACGGATATTATTACGGGAGGTGCAAGTCCTGTGGTTCTCTTCACCGAACCTGGAACCTATGAAGTGGTCTTAACGATTACTGATACGATTTGTGGGTTAACGGATACGGCTAAAAAAATCATTACTGTGTATGAAGAGTTAATCCTAGATGTGCCGAATGATACAGTCGTATGCGGCGAATTTACAACCGATTTGGTTGCAAATTCCTACGGTTCGGCAACTTCTTTTTTATGGTCTAATGATCCAGGTTTTGGTACAACTTTGAATGATGGCCCAATGGATTCGGTGATTACAATTGCGCCTATCACAACGACAACGTATTATATAAAAGCGTCAAATGGGTGGGAATTGTGTGATTTAATTGATTCGGTAACAGTGACTTTTGTGGACGGCGCCATCACCGTCTTCGGAGATACGACGATTTGTTTAAATGATACAGTGAATTTATTTGCAGCAAATTTATTTCCGGAATATGATATCACATTTGATTGGGCTCCAAACACCTATTTATTCTTCGAATCGGGTAGTCTTGCTGCGGGTGTTCCGCCCTCTTCCATGTATTATTATTTGACTGCTACCACTGATTTAGGTTGTTCATTTTATGATTCTGTATGGGTAGAGGTTAAAGTGTTAGATCCTGCTTCTGTTTATGCTACGGCCACACCCGAATTGGTAGCCGAAGGTGGAATCTCACTTTTAGAAGCTTTTCCAACGGGCTATAGTTATTCTTGGTCACCTCCCGAAGATGTCGTCAGTCCAACCTCAAGGACGACGGAAACACAGGTCTTCTCCGAAAAAACATATACAGTGGAAGTGGGTGATGGGGTGTGCTCCCAAACGGCAACTGTTGTCGTGAAGACCTATGAGTTTGTTTGCGGCGACGTATATATTTTTGTGCCCAATGCTTTTTCACCAAATGGTGATGGGGAAAATGATATGCTGTATGTGAGGGGCCAAAATTTAGAAGAAATAACCTTTAAACTATTTGATCGTTGGGGTGAATTGGTTTTTGAAACAAATGATCAGGCTATTGGTTGGGATGGCACGTTTAAAGGAAAAGTTGTTGATCCTGATGTTTATGTTTATCATCTTCAAGTCATCTGTTTTGATGGGCAAGAGAATTTAATTAAAGGCAATGTCACAGTGCTTCGATAAGTGAGGATCTATTCTATCATAGCTTTTTTATTGCTCTCTTCCGTTGGAAGGGGACAGGATATCCATTTTTCTCAATTTAATATGAATCCCGTCTACCTAAACCCTGCACTGACGGGAAATTTTGATGGAGATTGGCGCTTTACCGGGAATCAGCGCAGTCAATGGCGGGCTGTTTCACGACCGTTTAATACCATTGCTTTGTCAGCTGAAAATCGAGAAGGTGTGCTCTTACCGGGGTTATACCATGCCGTAAATTTATTCAGTGATGCCGCAGGTGATGGAAATTACCGAACCATTGAAATGAACCTCTCTACAAGTTATCAACGCTATTTAGATCGAGATTCTATTCACTCCATAACGCCAGGTGTACAAATTGGGTTTAATCATAAACGTGTCGATTTTTCGCAGTTTACCTTTGACAATCAATTTAATGGTTATTATTATGATCCAGGTCTGCCAACAAATGAAATCTTGCAAACCACCAGTCGCACAGGACTGAATTTTTCGATTGGTGCCATTTATACGTATCGTATAGAAGCACGCAAACAACTCACCGCAGGTATCGGTTGGTTCAACCTTCCACAAGCAAAACAAAGTTTTTATGGAGATGATCTGATCAAAAGGGATAAGCGTGTTGCAATTCACGCCAATGCGATCTATGAATTGAATTATGAATGGGATCTTCAACCGGGGATTTTGATGCAATTTCAAGGCAAGTATAAAGAATTGGTGATCGGATCAAATGCTCGGTATATCTACAAGGATAAGAAAGGTGAATTTATTGCGCCTTATGCAGGATTATGGTTCCGTAATAAAGACGCCGTTTATTTAACGCTAGGTGCTTATTATAATGATTGGATTGTTGGACTTAGCTATGATGTTAATGTGTCTCAATTGGCGCCAGCAAGTAATGTGCGTGGAGGACTTGAGTTTTCTGTTCAGTATATTTTACACCGCTTTAAACCAAAAGATATTCAACACAGAATCTGTCCTGATTACTTGTAAAAAGAGATGAACAAACATTTGATGCTATATTCCTGTAAACGATTAATCCTTTCTATTTTGCTTCTTTCAAGTTGCATTGGTTTTGGACAATCCTATACGCAAATGGTCGAATTTGCCGATCAAAAAATGGGAGAAGGGGATTATTATTATGCGATTTCCTATTATCAAAAAGCCATGGAATTCGATTCGAATTCGGTGGAGATTTTGTGGAAAATGGCAGAGGCACAGCGCAAATATAAAGCCTATGTTAAGGCCGAATATTATTATGCAAAGGTCTACGCAAAAGAGAATGGCCTAATCTATCCTCAAAGTGTCTTTTGGTTGGCAACCATGCAACAATACAACGGAAAATATAACGCTTCATTGGAGAATTGGAAACTGACCAAAAAAGTCTTTAAAAAAGAAAAGAAAAGCTACGAATATAAAAAAGCGCAGCAAAGTATGGTAAGTTGTTTATGGGCCATTAAAAATGTGAATGACACCAGTGATTATATCGTTAAACCACTGCCCGCACCAGTGAACTCAAAAGATGCCGAATTAGCGCCTGTGATTGTGAATAATCAATTGTGGTTTACTTCTTTAAAGGCCGATTCAATTACCTTCGGTGAAGAGGTGATTTCAAAAGAATATTCACTGCAGATTTATACTGCAGACCAAGAGGATAGTATTTTTAGTCATGTAGCGCCCCTCAAAGGAGCAAAAGAGAAAGGGTACAACGGCGCAAATGGATCCGTCAGTCCTGATGGTGAACGGTTTTATTTTTCGCGTTGCAATACGAACTTTGAATGTAAAATTTACGTGGGTAAAATAAAAAATGGCGGATTGACAGACGTCGATAGTTTAGGTGAAATTGTGAATGAGGCAGGCGCTATCTCAACTATGCCGCATAGCACAACGATTGATGGGAATGAATATCTTTTCTTTGTCTCAAATCGGGAGAAAACAATAGGTGGTTTAGATATTTGGTATTGCACAGTCACGAATGGCAATCAATATGGAAAAGCCCGCAATGTAGGACGCGGGGTGAATTCAATTGATGATGAAATCTCTCCTTTTTATGATACACTAAACAATCGACTCTATTTTAGTTCTTCGTGGTTTGAAGGGTTTGGTGGACACGATATTTTTTATTGCGAAAACAATGAGATGCAATTTTTGGAGGCGAAGAACCTAGGCTTACCGATTAATTCTGCCCAAAACGACACCTACTTTATTATGGATCAACGAAAAGGTGATTTCTACTTTTCGAGTAACCGTTATGGGGTTGATTATGCTAAACATCCAACCTGCTGCAATGATATCTTCAGCGCTCATTTACCAATCGTTCCTCCTCCAACTCGCTTTGAGTCGCTCACTGATTTGAATAAAAAACTGCCTGTTACTTTGTATTTTCATAATGATGAGCCAAATCCTAAAACAAGAGATACAACGACGAACCTCACGTATATGGAATCTTATGATGGATATCTCGCCCTAGAGGATAAGTATAAAAAAGAATATTCAGCCGGTTTGTCGGGTGATAAATCGGAAGAAGCAAAAGAAGATATTGATGATTTTTTTACCCAATATGTTGAGCAAGGAATAGTGGATTTGGAAGAATTTATTCGCTTGCTTAAGATCGAGTTAGATAAAGGATATGCAATTGAAGTTACCGTTAAAGGATTTGCTAGTCCGCTTGCGCAAACTGATTATAATGTAAATCTTACCAAGAGACGAATCGCCAGTTTAATTAATTACCTATACGGATATGACGGCGGTGCTTTTGTTTCTTATTTAGATCAAACAGCAGAAAACGGCGGGGCTTTAACCTTTGTTCAAATTCCATTCGGCGAATACACGGCTGATGGCCTAATCAGTGACAATTTTAACGATCAAAAGAACTCTGTTTACAGTCGAAAAGCCGCATTGGAGCGAAAAATAGAAATACAGTCCGTTAGTTTTGCAAAACGAGATACGTCCTATGCTGAATTAAAATTTGATTCACAAATTTTCGACTTTGGAGATGCCTCAAAAGGAAGTCAACTCACCCATACCTTTACTTTCACAAATACGGGTGAGCAAACATTAATCACTGATCGATTAGAAGCGGATTGTGCTTGTTTATCCTACACAATTGATAAAACAGAACTCCTGCCCGGAGAAACCGCAACTTTAATACTCACCTTGGACACTTCTGATTTGAACGGTCTAACGGTGCGCAAGGTGACACTTTTCGCAAATATCGAAAATCAACTCAAAGAAGTAACAGTCATGACCGAGATCAAGTGACAATGATTCCTTAGAAATTCTTTGTCCCTTCTATAACAACTGACTCGTCTGTATCCATAATGACGGTGAGTAACTTATAGCCATCACCGCGATCAATGAGGATGAGCCGCTCGTACATTAAATCAAATTCATCTGTTTCAAACGTATAAGATAACTTCACAGTCGTCACCCCATTTGTTGTCTTGAAATTATAATTTGAGGTATTGATGCGATTATTCTGTTTTCCCCATCCACGTACAATTTCGAAAAAATCACCCCATTCTTCAGCTGAAGATGTGGTTCCGTCTGTTAAATTTTCAATAATGTAGTCATAATCTTCACTGACTAGTCGTGTGTGAAATTCATCTGCTATCTTTTCTGCTTCATCATTCGAGCAGCTGACCATAAATGGTAAGATAAATAATAATAGGTACCAATTCTTCATAGTTAAAAATTATAGAGTTGAGCATCAATATACTGAATAAAAGTTTAACATGAAAATTAAAAGAATATTTCGCATCCTCCTTTAAATTGAATACCTTCATCATCATTAAATGAACCTTTCATTCAAATAAGTGTACCTCATGTTGAATGAACATTCGTAAGCCAGTGATAAAACGATTTAAAATAGGGATTATAATTGGTCTGTTCTTGGGAGTATCCCAAGCAATCGGTCAGGTTGCAAGTTTGTCCCCAAAGGATTTATATGGTTCCTATTTGGAGAAAAAAACGGCTTCCATTCAGTCATCAACAAAAGTAATTTCTAAAAATAATCAAGCTGAATTAGACCGGTTGGAGGGACTCTTAGAAGTGAATGCCGCGGCTTCATTTGAATACCATTTGGTCAAATACATGAATGGGAATTATGACCTTAGTTTGAGCAACCATTTGTTTGAAGCCGCCAAATTAAAACCAGATGATGCACGACTGAATCGTGAATTGTTTGGCTATTATGTACTGACTGGAAATACTGCAAAGCAAAAGGAAGTTGCGGCAACTATTAAGGGTCAATTTTCAGCCAATTCAATCATGTATTATCAGCAGCTTTTCCTCAATAAGAAAAGCGGGTTCTACGTCTTTAGCAGCGACGAAGATGCCTACCCTGCTTTAATCCTCCAAAGTCAAGGTCGTGTGTCTTCCGACCTTCAGATCGTGAATCTAGATTTTTTACAAAATGATGTCTATCGTAAAAAAATTCAGGATAAAATTGGAGGCATGAATATGAAGTTCTTAGGGAACGAAAGTGCCTTTATTTCTGCATTAATTAATTCCCGATCTTCGCAGGTTTCAATATCGACAACGGTCAGTCAGTCTTATCTCGCAAATTCAAGCAGTCAACTTTATATTACGGGATTAACGTATGAAAGTGGGGTATTGAATCAAGTGCAACTTTTAGAATCGTTTTGGAAGACAAGTCAACCCTTTTTAAAAAATATTACACTCGTATCTTCAGGCGATAAAGCCTTATACAGTAACTTCTTGCCGCCACTTCTGACCTTGTATAAATTAAAACGTGGCAATGGATTAGTAGACGAAACATTGAAAGCGGGTATCTTACTCCTAGCTAAAAAAGTAGATAAAGAAAGTGCAGTTTCAACGATCATTAAAGCATACGAACAGCAAGAATGAGGCTTTTTAAAAAAGACTATGCCACATACGAGGATGAGGATCTAATGCGCTTTTTTATAAAGGGTGATCGGAAGGCTTTTGAGCAAATTTACGATCGCTATGAAAATTTTATGATCAACTTTTTTTACCGCAAACTATGGAGTGATCGAGAGAAAGCAGAAGATTTTACACATGATCTTTTCACCAAAATAATTGATAAACCAACAGCGTATGATCCAAGTCGATCTTTTAAAACGTGGTTGTTTTCGGTGGCTAATAATATGTGTAAGAACGAATATAAAAAGCAAGAAGTGCGAAAACCAACCCGTTATGAAATTCCGGAAGATGGACTGGTTAGAGACGAACAAGATCAGCCTGATCGGGAAGTGGATAAGAATAACTTTAAAGAACAATTAAATAAAGAATTGGCAAAGTTAAATGAAATACACCGTGACGTCTTTATGCTGCGTCATTTTGAAGGGTTATCCCTCATAGAGATTGCCGAAACATTGGGAATCAACGAAGGTACTGTGAAATCGCGCTTACACCTTGCGACAAAAACATTAGCGTCAAATTTGGCAGTATTTAGAGAAACTATGGTTTAAAGATTCGGATCGAAGAATTAAAAGTTAAGAACATGACAAAAGAAGTGGAAGATATCATCAAGAATAAAGCCTTTACTGAGCTTACTGTGGATGAACGTCAACGAGTAGGAGAATTGGCGAAAAATGAAGAAGAATATTCAGAAATGCAATGGTTTCTTTTAACGGCAACGAGCGCTTTTGAATCTTCGAAGGTTACAGCCTCCCCCAAAATGAAGAATTGCGTGATGGAACATTTGACAAATGTTGGTGAGAAAAAAGGGTTTTGGTTGAATTCCGTCGGTGTATTCATGTTGCCAAAAGGTGAACCACTTTTCAAAAAACCACTTGTTCAATTGGGACTTGCAGCAGCACTATTAGTTGGTTTTTTGGCCTATTATAATCAAACAATACCAGAAAATACATTAGCACTAAACGAAGCGGAGCAAGAGGAAATATTTCTAAATGATCCCGCAGGACCAATTACGGATTCTACTGTAAAAAATAGCAGTGAAGAGGTTCAAGAGCAAGAAATGGAAATGAATGGGGATCTAAGCGAAAATCCAAAAATAATGAATCTGAATGATGAGGTGGCAATTGGACAATACAAAGATGCCGTTCAGGCAGAGCCCAGTATGTCGCTTGTTGAAGATGATGTGTCTATTCCCGTCCCTGAGAATAGTGAATTTGGAAATGGCATTGCCGCAGCATTAGCGGAAGAGCGCTCAAAGGTTAACAGTAATAAACGACAAGAAATGCGTGCAGATGTCGTTAAAAAAGAAGATTTTGACTTGGAAAAACAAATGGAAGTATTAGAGGGTGAAGAGGTGGTTGCAAGGGAGACTTTTGTTTCAGCCCCCGAGATCGCATCCGAAGAATTGTTTGCAAGAGGCTCAAGCTATGCATCTGATGCACAGGATCAAATAATTCCTAAATCATTGCACATTGAACGAACAAAAGAACTCAATCAACTGTTTTTTATCGTGAAGTAGGTTATGACAAAGTATTTCATCTCTTTTTTAATTTTGACTGTTTTTGTCTCGTGCAATGAGCAAACTGAACGTAACGCAGAAGACGTTCAGCTTCCAATTGCCTTGAAGGAAGAGGTTGTTGAACAATTTGACAACCCGAAAGATACAATCACTAAGGATGGTATTCGCGTCCCGATTTATGATTTTGAGAATTTTAAACCGTTCTTGAATCGTCTAGACAATAAGATACACGTCATTAATTTTTGGGCAACATGGTGCAAACCATGTGTAGCGGAGTTGCCTGCGTTTGAAGAACTGGGTCAAAACTATCCGGATGTGGAGGTGACTTTGGTGAGTTTGGATTTTCTGAAGGCAATCGAATCGAGCTTGATTCCGTTTATTATCAGCAACAAGTTGCAATCAGAAGTGATTGTTTTAAATGAGCCAGACGCCAATGCATGGATACCTCAAATCGACGAAAATTGGTCAGGTGCTATTCCTGCGACAATCATTTATAAAAATGAGAAGAGCCAATTTTATGAACAATCCTTCAGTTATGAAGAACTTGAAAGAGAAGTCAAACAATTTGATAATTAATTAAATAAAGAAGAAATGAAAAAGATGAATTATTTCCTAGTAGCTATCCCCTTTTTAGTAATGGGATGTGGTAACACAGAAACGACTGAAACTGAAGTTGACACTGTGGCCGAAGATACAGTTCAACAGGTTGTTGTTGAGGAAGGAGAAATGGCGGAAGGATATGCTGTTGGCGATTACGCTACGGATTTTAGTTTAAAAAACATTGATGATAAGATGGTGTCTTTAGCAGATTACTCCAAAGCAAAAGGATTTATTGTCACCTTCACGTGTAATCATTGCCCCTATGCCGTGGCGTATGAGGATCGTATTGTCGCGCTGGATAAGAAGTATAAGGATTTAGGTTATCCAGTCATTGCGATTAATCCAAATAACCCGGAATTAGTAGAGGAGGATAGTTTTGAGAACATGAAGATCAGAGCAAAAGAAAAAGGCTTTACATTTCCTTATTTAATGGACGCCGATCAATCGATTTTTCCGCAATATGGTGCTACAAAAACGCCGCACATGTATGTGCTTGAAAAAACAAGCGAAGGAAATCAAGTCGCGTATATTGGAGCAATTGACAATAATTATGAGGACGAGTCTGCCGTGACTGCACATTATGTCGAAGATGCAGTGGACGCATTATTAAAAGGAGAGAGACCGCCTATCGCATTTACGAAGGCGATTGGATGTTCAATCAAACATTAAAAACATTAAAAACAAAAAAAGAGCGACAAGAGTAATTGAGTCGCTCTTTTTTTGTTTAAATCCTAACATCTTTTTTTGTTAAGATTTAGCTAATTTTTTCACGCAGATTCTAAAACAACATACATTTGATCCATGCAAAATTCCGTTTGGAAAATAACCACTTGGGTGTGGATGTTGGTCTATATTACGTTGACAAGTGTCGGCAGTAATGGTGCCTTTGCAAATGGACCTGAGCTTAAAATTGAGAAGCAAAACGAAGCGCGTTTTACGAGCAGTCTAAATCCTGCCAATCTCACCATTCAACCAATTGCTGGAGAATTCCTTATCGGTCAATTGAATACAGATCAATCAACCGATAAAGGTTATTATCATACATTCATAGGCATCCCAATCACTCAAGCTATTCCGTTTAATTCGGTATCGCTTTTTATCGATTTTCAAGCGATCGAATGTGCGTTCGCAGGTCTCGATCACGTCTTTCCATTTCATTATTTTTGGTGAAAATTTTACTGATTTTTAAACCCAATAAACAGTCATAAATTTTCAATAAAATCAAGGGATAATAGGATCCCAACTAAAAATAATAAAATGAGTACATTAATCGTAGCAGCTATTCTTATGGCTGTCATTATCATACCTTTCCTTCTCATGAGAAGTGGAATTAAAAAACACGAAAAAGAACTGTATGCCGAATTAACTGATTTGGCACAAAAGAACAATACCGAAATCGGTCAATATGACGTCCTAAAGGATATTGCGGTTGCGACGGATAAGTCGGTAATGAAACTGCTTTTCATTCATAAAAACGAGCATCTCGCAACAACGCAAACTATCGATCTGAATGTGTTTACCACGTGCCAACTTGAAAAGGGCGTTAAAGTAATTCACTCAGAAAGTGGGGATCGAACAATTATCGAAAAAATTAGTCTACTCTTTAAATCAGTGGACCGCAAAAATGCACCAATCACCTTGGAATTGTTTAATACGGATTACGACAGTTTGACGCTTGCAGGTGAATTACAATTGGCTGAAAAATGGGCTGCCTTAGTTAATAATAGGGCATAAGCATAAGAAATCTAAACAATGGACCTTCGGTTTAAAAACAGAAGGTTCTTTGTTTTTCCTTATCTTTATCAACGATCTAAGATAGATCAAACGAAATTAAAGATATCAACGTGAAAATTACACTGGTTACAATTTTATTTTTAATCGTTTTGACCAGCGGTGCATACATACTAATGGGAGTCAATTTGCAGGAAAACAAAACGCCCTTTCGGCTAGAAAAAATGCAAGTGATGCGTCTCAATTTGAAGATCACTATTCCCCCAACTATGTTTCCGAAAAAAACAGTTGTTGAACTAACGCCAAGTCTTTTCGGATATCAATTTAAATCCTTTGCTTTACAGGGTGTAAAAGCCTATGGAAATGCACAAACAATAGACGAAACAGCGGGTGCTACATTGATCTATTCCGATTACGTCCCATTTGAATCCTTTATGCGAGATAGAGAAGGGGATGGCTATCTTGTGATTACGCAGCGTTCAAAAAAAGGAAATGTACGACAAACCTCTCTCACCTTAAAGCGCAATGAAGACGTGTATTATTATTTGGATGCGCGCCAATCGACGTATTTTATTATGAATATGGATTATGTATTTGAAGAGTTATAGACCTATGAAAAAAAGAACCACTTAACCGAGAAGGATATGCCGTTATTCGTCCTTTTATTGTTCTTTTTTGGGATACTTGCAGCACTTGATTTTATCTACTATTTCATCAAGCATAAACGCTACTTTAAGAGTTTTGCCTACGTAAATGAATTTGTACTGGTGCTGCTTTATCCATGGCTTTATTTACTCATTCAAGATATAGGAACGGAGAATGATTGTTGTGCAACAAGTGCCGTCTTTTCACCCGAACATAGACTGAGCGCCTATTTTTTCATTATTCTTTGTACCCTCACTTTTTTTTACGTTGCTTTCCGCGAAAGACTTGCTCCACCTCTAATTGAGGTTTTGGTCAATGCCCTCTTGCTTGCTGGTATCATCTTTAATATCGTTTTAGGGTATCATATTGATCTATTCTTTTTTCTTATCGGTAATCTTCCCATTATATTGCTGTTTCTTATTCGTTTAGCCGAAAATCAGCGAAAGGTTAAGGACTTGATTTTGAAAGAAGAATATAAGGCAAATGGAATGTTAAATCACTGGGCTGCGCTATTATTGGGAAGCCAAGCGCTCATCAAATACCCTATTTTGGTACTGCTTTGTTTGCCCATTCTTTTTCTTGCGGCATCCATTTTATTGCTCTTTGGTCAACAACCTGATTCGATTATCAGATCCTTTACCGACACGTATAAACACGGTTTATCTCAATTGGATTATGAGTGTGAAAATGTGATGTGTGGTGGACATTATCTCTGTTCGGTTGCGGCTAACGGCAATGTAAAAGCAGTAAAACCCGAGCGATTGGGGGTGCGAAATGGTGGAACGATTGTCTGTAATCGACAGCTCTTAATTTCAAATGCTTTTGAAGAATTAATCCAAATGAAATTACCAAAAGTGCATCATCTTATTCGCAAAAATTACAACCAAGTCGGTCGTTTTATACATAAATATTATGGCATTTTTGAACATAAATTTTTTGCTGATTTAATTTATTTTCTGATGAAACCCTTAGAATTCTTATTTTGGGTGATCTTATATGCGACCGAGCGCAATCCTGAAAATAGAATAGCGCAGCAATATTTATCGGTTGAGGATAGAAATCAGATTCGTTTTGAGCTAAAAAGAGACACTAAAAAGTAATAATTATGCCGATTGGACCAATTTTAATTATAGCCGCTTTTTTTCTCTTCCTAATAGGTATTGTCGTTTGGGCCATTCGTTATGGAAGAAGAAAAAATAAAGAAAAAAATCAACATTATCGTGATTTTGCATTACGCCTAAATTTAGCGTATAATGAGAAACCACATCTTTTTGTAAAACTTCCTGTATTGAGTGGGACTTTTCGAAGTCATCCAATCGAACTCTATGAAAAGGTAAAAGGTTCGGGTAAAAACCAAACCTTTTATACGATTGTAGAACTTCAAGGAAGTTTGCATAATTTTCAATTTAGGATAGGTAAAGAACATTTCTTTAGTAAAATTGGAAAAAAATTTGGTTTTAAAGACATTGAATTTGATCAATTTGAACTGGATAAAAAATTCTTGTTTAAATCGAAAGACGAAGAACAATTCAGAGCACTCATGAATTATAAAATCTTACACGAACTAGAGGGAATTGCGGATCACTTAAAAGGTTCTATTGAACATATAGATGGCGTATTATCCTATACGCAGGTGGGTGTATTAAGTAAGCCTGAACAGTTTGATGGAATTGAAAAGGTGATCCATTTTATGGAACAATTGATGCGTAAATAAGAGGGATGCAAAGCAGGGGAATTTCATATCTATTTTGTTTACTGTTTTTCATCTTAACTTCATTTAACAGTCGTAAAGCGCTTGTAATAGATCTCGTTGGGCAAGCGAAACGGATCTTACCTGAGAATTGGTTTTTGGTACAAACGGATTCTAGTTTTACCGTCTATTTCTGCGAAACAGCCTTGGATTTACCCGTCACAAGTGAAGGTGTTTTTGTGCCAAATGAAGACCTTTATGGTGAACAGTTTTGGGGAGCACCTTGGCCTGATTCGGTTCATGTAGTAGAATTTGATTCTTCAAATGCATGGAAGAAAGGAACGAAATATAAAAAACCTGGCAGAGGATTTTTGCTCAATGCAATACTTAGAATTGATGTTTTAATTGGGAATCAATTTGATGATGAGAATTCTTTTTCGATCGATCATTTCCCAGTCGCGATAAAAAAATCCGTTCCTGTTACATCCACGATTCAATTTGAGGAAAACAGAAAGCCAAGGGATAGATATTACAGGGAAAATGGCTTAACCCTCCAGGCCGAGTATGAGCGATTAGTGCTTAACCTTAATTTCATGTTAGGTTTAAAACACCTAGATTAACGGTGAGTTTGATAACGCAGCGATAACTTTCTCTTGTCATAAATAACATACATTAAGTCGTAATTTTGAAGTTGAATAATTTAAAATGTATGGCTTTGCGTGGAACAGTATTAAAGAATGCGACAAAATACGCCTCTAAGATTGCAGGAGCGTTACCTCCAGAAGGAATCAAACAACAGGAGAAACAACTTAAAAAACTATTAAATAAGGCAAAGTCGACAGAGTTTGGTAAAAAATATGGCTTTTCAAAAATTCTGAGAGCTGATGACATCATGGAAACGTATTCTAAAAATGTACCGATCTATGATTACGACATTATGTTTAATCAATTTTGGCATAAAACGCTGAGTGGTGTACCCAACGTGTCATGGCCAGGCAAGATTGAAAACTTCGCACTGACATCTGGCACAACAGGTTCTGCAAGCAAACGAATTCCTGTTTCTAAGCAAATGATTCAAACGATTAAGAAAGTGAGTTTGAAACAAATGTTAGGATTGTCTAAACTCAACCTGCCCAGTGATTTTTACGAAAAGCAAATTTTGTTTTTAGGTGGAAGCACAACCTTAGATCAAATCAATGATCAATTTGAAGGGGATTTGAGTGGAATAGTCACGGGAAAAGTACCAAACTGGATTGCTCCATTTTCAAAACCTGAAAAAGAGATTAGGGCACTGAAAGATTGGGGTGAAAAAATAAATGAAATTGTAAAAAAAGCGCCGGAATGGGATTTAGGCATCATCTGTGGCGTTCCGGCATGGAT
>Ga0075117_1000927_pt1 | contig 18803 bp, 17 predicted proteins | sample AntAceMetag02UKJ_FD_69789 | JGI IMG/M metagenome (GOLD analysis project Ga0075117, IMG submission 69789) | Saline lake microbial communities from Ace Lake, Antarctica - Antarctic Ace Lake Metagenome 02UKJ | ecosystem: Environmental > Aquatic > Non-marine Saline and Alkaline > Saline | place... | reverse complement strand
GACAGAGTCTTACCTCAGTTATGCAGTTATCGGAGCAAAGAAGGTAAACACTGGGGTGACGTTACAATTGAAGACATAACCAAAAAATGCGCCGAACTGAAACCAACAGGTTTATGGAACGCATATCTCGAATTCGATTTAATTGACCCAAGAAGGGTGTCGGGGAAAGAGACAAATCCGGTACACGCAGCTAACTCAGTTCCTGGTCGTGAAAAAGTTAAAACAGTTCTAAAAACCAGCGAAATTTGTAGTTCAATTATGAAGGGTGAATGTAGTCTTCAATTGAACGAACCAGACCGTCTTAAGTGCAACAATTATATAAAAGAAAATAACCCATATTGGGGTGGTGGAACTATATCTGAATACTGCAAACAAACTAAAAATATGACTCAAAAAGTGTGTGGAGACAATTACAAAACTATTATAGGAGAACTACAATCAAAAGGTGGAGATGTTCTAAAAGACTACATGAGAGATCTGGAGACACAATGTTTCTCCGATAAAAATAATTTCAATATCCAACAAGGGACAAATAGTGAAAGTGTGTGTACCCAATTCTGTATGGGAGATTCAGATAACATTGGTTGCAACGCTAGATTCAAAGACTTATGTGCCCCGGGTGGAAGTTTTCGTGGTACGGGAGTAGTTCAGAGTGGAGATCCATGTGCTTGTTACCTACCGGAAGCCGAATATAGAAAAATCCTGATGGAAAAAAGTCAATTTGGTAACGACGAGGTCTTAAAGACCGCTAGTGGAGCAAGTGGGCGGAGTGATTATGTAACACAAAAAATGCAGCTCGGTGGTACCGGACCTGAATGCTATGATTCGATGTGTGGATCAAATGTAAGTACAGGTGTGGTAAATCCTAAGCGTGGGATGAAAGGGGTCTGCCCTGACCCAAAAATAACAGTGGTAGCGTGTAAACAAGATCAGGCAGTGGAGGTTGGCGGTATAACTGGCAGTAATCTGGTTGTACAACAGACTTTGAATTGTGGAGTAGACCAGAAACCTCCTCCGGCACCTACACCTCCTCCGGCACCTACACCTCCTTCGGCACCTACATCTGTTGATACACCAGTTGAGAATGACATTCCAGAACAAAGCGAACTTATATTTGGTATAGACAAAAAATATGTTATAGCGATAATAGCGTTAATAGCGTTAATATTAACATTATTAATGTTAAACTAATTCAATAATTTGTCTGAACAATTATTGAATATAAATACGAATATATTTGATGTAAATAAAATAAAATAAAATAAAATTACTAATTATAAAAATGTCTCTATCTGATGAATCAACTAGAGCTTGTTTAGGGGGAGTAAAAACCCCTCAACCGTCTGGTACACCAGGGGTGGATAAAATGGTTAATGGACTTGCTGATACATTGGGTGAAAAAACGTGTAATACGTTGGATGCAGCTGCTCAAGCTAAAACTATTTTTGGCAACGTTGCCACAAATCTTGCTGTTTCATCCGGTTGTGAAACAACTGCAATACTGGCAAATATTGCCTCTAGTTATGTGGGTACGGCGGCGTGTGTATTACAGTCTTCGTCACAAGAAGACAGTACGATTAACACTACGACTATGTCCCAGAACATTAAATTTGGAAGTATTAGTCGCTGTGGTGAAACAGTATTCTCACAGAGACTAGAGAAATCTGTAACAATGGCATCTGATATGACTGAAAAGATGGAGAATAACATGAAATCACTAGTTTCGAATTTGATGGACACTATAGTTGAATCAGTCCAAGATACAGATAAAGGTATAGGTTCTACAATGCCAAGTAGTAGTTCAGTTGGCGTCACTGATTCCAATTCGTTGACGACACAACAAATGAATACCATCATGACCAGTGTCAAAAAATCATACAAAGATACTGTCGCCGAACTCAAACAGGTGGTAGACGTAGGGTCCCATGTTTGTGCTCCTGGAGGAAAATTAATTGTCTCACAGGATGCCATTATTACTATTATAGCATCTAATATAATAGGAACCGCTATGTCATCTATCATGGAATTGTCACAACTGGCTGAAGTCAAATCGTCTATATCTTCTAAACAGACAACCAAAACTGAAGGTTTTAAGCTCTCTGATTATTCCCCTCTGCTCGGAATCGGAATATTATTTATTTTTGTAGCGATTGCCTATATGTATTTCAAGTCGAAAAAGTCCTAGACGAAGGTGATGTCTATATAAAAAAGTAATTCATGAATTACTCGCTAAAATTTCTTCTATAATTATTAAATTATTTAATAATTAATTATATTTTTGTTCACACTAAACTATCCTTTAATATTCGTTATTATCGTAATACTTATCTCTATAATGTGACTCTAATTCGCTTCTCAACGAATCTTGTTCTTTTAATAATCTAGATAAATTCTTTTCAAATATATTGATGCTTTCTTCAAAAGAATACTTTTTCGTCGTGCTTACTACAAACTCATAATGACCGATGTCACGATCTACTAAATCTTTTTTTTCGTATATTCGGTCTAATCTTTCATTCATAATATTTCTCTCTTTCCTTGTGTCGTCTTTACTCTTCGCATCTCTCTGACATATTGAATAAATCATTATAATAGTTGATGCTGTTACTGCATTACTTATTAATAGTCTTTTAAACCCACTAATCTCTATATTATTTGTTAATAGTCTTCTAAACATTGTTATCTTTTTATACACATATAAAATAATTTTCAATTTTATTTCTGTATAAAATTATAAATATTTATAATATTTTACCCAAGAGTACAAAAAGAACTTAGTTCGTTCCTCTTATAGTACCTTTTTACACCTATTAGTCTTTTTATTACGTTCTTGACCTTCTCCACACGGTTTCAATTTTCTAATATTATTGCATCTTTTCGTGTCCTTGTTTACGTACTGTCCTGGTTTGCATTTCTTCCCAAATCTGTCAACTAATATTATAACTTTATCTTCTAATTCTCCCTTTAATTTTGAGTTTTGAAGTTCTAGTTCCATTATAAGTTTCTCGCCGTTTTCATAAGAATCTATAATATTCTGCTTTTCTTTTATAATACCTGTTAACTGCTTGTTGTTAGTTATTAATTGGCTTAAACGTACTGACGGTTCATAGACGGAACTCTCTAGTAGTTGCGTGTTTTGACGTTCCAATTCGACAATACGTCTCTCGTCATCAATAGGATTAGAAGTTTTTCTATTTAAAATTTTTCCGTTAATGTCAAACATACCTGGATTACATATGTATGTATTATCAGGTAGGGCGGCGAATGAACTGTTACCTATATCTGCTTCAATAGCGATTTCTAACAATATTTCGTATACAGATGAAAAACCATTATAATCTTCTAATGTCATTCCGTAGTTTGTTATTGGGTTCATAAGGAAATTATTATCTAGCCAAACAGATTTCAATAAATTTTGTGAAAATACAGTTTCTCCTTTTTCATTCTTGGTTGTGTAGTCAGGTGCGCACATTTTTAGTATTTTTTTTTTTACTTTCTTATTTCTAGACATGTTTCTGGAGAGACCTCCCATTACTTTCATAACATCTAAATTTGGAATATACTCGTTACACTGTGACTTATCACATTTTCTTAATATAAAATTATTATTTCCGAAACGTTTACAATAGGATCTGTCAAAATCAAATACTTTAACAATATACTTTGTCTTGAAACTAAATTTTTCATATTCGTAAATATAAGTTACAATTTTTTCATCACAAGGTTCTATGTAAACGTTATTTAGATGTAGATCGTTGTGGCATAATCCAGCCAATGACATTGCGTAAACTGCTGCTACGAGTTGGAATATTAAACACCATACTTCTTTAGCAGGTAATTTATCAAATAGGTCGTCCCATGTGTACTGAGGGTTTCCTCTTTTATTAATACCCCCTAATATTATTTTGTCGGGAAAATCTTCAAATGTAACAGTACCGTCCTTAATAACCTCGTTTAATAATACGTTATAACCAATATTATTCTGTATATACGTTTTAGAAAATATAGATTTGTGAATACCAAATTCGTAGTCAATATATTCAGTTAAATCTGATGTTATTGATACACCTTCTGTCACTCCAATTAACGAGAAAGCACCTCTATAAAGTGCAATTTCGCTATTCTTAACGCCTACAAGCATTTTCTTAATATTATTGAATGAACAGTTATGTCCTAATCCCAAAAACCTAATAAAATTAGGACATATATTACTATCGACAAGATCCCGAACAATATCTCTATATACTTTGGCTTCGTAGTCTAGACCATGAATGTTATTTAGTAGATTTATAGCCATTTGAGGTTTATAATTTTCTAATGTATCACCTAGGTTGTGTTTGACTGATTCACGAGACAACCACATTTTAACGAAACCTTTTTTGATTGGTGTATGTTCATACTTAGCATTGTCTTTGAATGTAACAATCCATTTATCTGTTTTAGAAGATGAATCAGCATCTATACCATTTACTGATTTAATGCATTCGGACATATTACATATGTCACTATATTCATGTAGATTGGGACATGATATATTATTTGGCATGTTTTATTATTATTAAATATTTTATTAATAAAAGTCATTCTTTCTTCTTATATTTTCTTTTTACACCGATTAGTATTTTTATTACGTTCTTGACCTTTACCACACGGTTTCAATTGTCTAATATTATTACATCTTCCCGTTTCCTCCTTTACGTACTGTCCTGGATTGCATTCGTGCCCATTTTTATCAAGTAATACTATAACTTTATCTTTTGTGTCCACTTCATCCTGTAATAGTTTGTTTTCAAGTTTTAGTTCCACTATACGTTTTCCTTGCATTGTTTTGTTATTGTCATATAAATCTACCAATAATTGTTTTTCTTTCAAAGTATTCTGCAATTGTTCATTTTGGATTTCTTCGTTGATTATTCTTCGTTTATCAGTTTCAAGATTCTTAGAAATTTCCTTTTGTAATTGTCTGATAATAGATTCTAGATTCGGTACACGATTATCATCAACGGAAAATTTTTTAGGTAATATTCTCCCGTTGATGTCGAAAATACCTGGGTTGCAGATATACGTATTATCACGTGTTGCAGAATTTGGGGTTGATTTTATACCGGCTAAGTCTGCAAATTTTTTCATGATGTCGAAGACAGATGAGAAACCCTTGTAGTCATCGGCTGTTAAGCCTCTACCAGTATTATCATCAACAAGATTCGTTCCATGAACCCAAGTTTCTTTTAAGAGATCTTGCGGAATAAAGGTCTTTCTAATGCTATTTGTGAATTCATTTTTGTTCGGTGCACATATATCAAGTAGTCTCTGTTTTACTGTGTCACTTTGACTCTTGTAAATGTACCCCATTACTTTGATAGCATCCAGATTTGGAATATATTTGTTACATTGTGACGCCTCCTTACATAAATATTCGTCTAGAAAAGGATTTTCTCCTAAACGTTTATTATAGGATCTGTCAAAATCAAATACTTTAACAACATACTTTGTCTTGAAGTTGAATGTTTCACCTCCGTAAACATAACTAACATCTTTTTCTTCACATGGTTCTATCCAAGCGTTATCTGTATGTAGATCATTATGTGTCAAACCAGATAGTGACATTGCATAAATGGCAGCCATAATTTGAAATAGTAAACTCCATTTTTCGACTACGTCAAACATTTTAGTATTTATATAACTAAACGGAACAGCCTTGTCAGATTGACTATTATTCCTGACAGCCTCGTTAACTAATATAGTGAAGGTAGTGTTTTCAACTATTTCATCATACTCGGCAAAATCAGTTGTATAGTTACTTGCATCTTTGTTGATCGATGGGCGTTGTTGTTCCATTTTAATCAACGACACAGCAGACCTAAAAAGTGCGTCCTTACTCTCTTCATCTCCTAGACTGGGTACAAGCATTTTACGGACATCTTCAAATGAACAGTTCTGACCTAATCCTAGAAACTTTATAAAATTAGGACATATATTACTCTCAATAAGTCCCTTAACAATATCTCTATATACTTTGGCTTCGTAATTTAGACCGCCAATGGTTACTAGATGTTCACTAATTTCATTTTCGAGTTGTCCTTTATCCGTATAGTTTTTTTCTAATATTTTATTTAGTTTGTATTTGACAGCGTCATGAGACAACCATATTTTAACGAAACCTTTTTTTATTGGTATATGATCATAGTTAACCCCGTCTTTGAATGTAACAATCCAAGTATCAGTGTTGGACGTGGAAGTACTTGGTAAACCATTGACTGATTCTATGCATTGTGACATTTTACATACATTACTATATTCATGTAGATTTGGACATAATTCTTTATTTTCCATGTTTTGTTATAATAAATATAATAATTTTTATTATATTTTGAAGTAACCAATTTCGAGTTATGTTTGTTGACCTTTCAGAGACTTTATAAGAGTTAGTAACTTGCTATTATGCCGATTTTCTCTTAAAGCAGTCGCTTGTAGTCGTTTGTTTTCAAGTTCTAATCCAACTATACGTTTCTCATTATCAAGATTACGCATATTTTCTTTTAAACCAATCTCTTGTAGTTTTTTGTTTTCAAGTTCTAATTCAACTATACGTTTCTCATTATCAAGAGTATTACTAACTTTTATTTTACCATCGTTGTCAAACATAGAAGGGTTACAAACGTATGTATTCTCTTTTGATGATGAATTTATACCGGCTAGTTTCGCACATTCTTTTAATATATGGAATGTAGATGAGAAATATGAATAGTATTTTTCTTCTAGTGCTTTACCGGTTTCTGGGTCAATAAGAAAATTTCCATGGTTCCAAACATATTTAAGGAGAGATTGGGGTGTAAGTTTTTTTTCAACTATGAGAGTTCTATCTACAGGCGCACATATTTTATTTAGTATGCTGGCATGATATCCATTTTTTGTTAATCTACTACATAGACTACCCATCACCTTTATAGCATCTAGATTAGGAATATACTTGTTACATTGTGAAATTTTCTCACATTCTCGTTCGAGAAGTCTATTATCCCCTAAACGTTCACTATAGGATCTGTCGAAATCAAATACTTTAACAACGTAACTTGTCTTGAAGTTGAATGTTTCATCTCCGTAAACATAACTCACATCTTTTTCTTCACACTGTTCTACATAAGCGTTGTTTAGATGTAGATCATTATGGTTCAACCTAGACAATGACATTGCATAAATGGCTGCTATAAGTTGAAATATTAAACCCCATGTCAGTTTATTAGGTTCGTTTAGGTTACTAAATAATTTATTAGTATCAATAAATGTTCCAAATTTTAAAGTCCCGTCCTTTATAGACTCGTTTACTAATAAAGTGTATGTAGTATTATTACTTATTTGACTGAACGGAAATTGTTCTTCGTTTTTAATCCTTACAATATTCCCGTCTTCCTTATAGTCAGTTAAATCACCCGTGATTTCTGCACGTTTTTGTATTTTAATCAAGGATATCGCAGTTTTGTGAAACGAAGTACGTCTTAGAGGTAAACCTACAAGCATGTCAATAACACTAGTAAATGAGCAGTTCTGACTCAATCCTAAAAACCTTATAAAATTAGGACATATATTACTATTGATAAGTTCCTTAACAATATCTCTATATACTTTGGCTTCGTAGTTTAGACTCTCAATACCAATTAAATGTCTATCAATTAGAGAATTTAGGAAATCCGGTTTCAAATTATCAAATAGATCGGTTTGTTTAAGTTTATCGATCGAACCACGTGATAACCACAATTTCACAAAACATTTTTTAATTGGTAGAACGTCATATTTAACACCGTCTTTAAAAGTAACAATCCAAGTATCCGTGTTTGAGGCAGAATTATTTAGCAAACACTTTACTGATTCTATGCATGGAGCCATATCACATATTTTACTTTTTTCATTTAAATTTGAACACGATTGAATATTTCCAGTTTCCATGTTTATTAATATAAAATATAAAATATAAATATTTTATATTAAGACTACTAGAATATGTTAAGATTCCATTTCTTACTCGTGCTCGTATTCGTTTTAGGTTCTTCATAGGTAACATTTTTAAATTTTGTCACATTTAGTGGATAATGGTTCCTAACGCTATTTCGCGACTCGGTTTAAAATCCAAGGACGTTTTCGCATATACCCTTGAGAGAGTAACCAAGGGTATTCCACTCTTTGTTTTGAAGTTTATCCTCAACTTTCTCGTTTGTGTGTATAAATCGGAGAGGATAAACTTCTCCAAACAAAAGTTTAGTTAGGATCATTGATCTCTTGATATGAAAAGTGGAAGTGCATATGGTCACTGTTGGGGTTGTTAGGTGAAATGTTGGTTTTAGATACATGTAATCAATGATTTTCTTCGAAAACGACAGGTTTTCAATTGTATTCTTAGATTTGTCCTCCACATATATAAACCTCTCGTGTAGTCCGAGTTCGATGGCTTCCTTCTTCATTAGTTCAGCCTCTGAACTAACAGAGCATGTACCGTATCCCCCGCTGAATAGAATCTTAGAAAGTATGAATTCTTCGTGAGTGTCTTCATTTATAAATGGATTTGGTAACCGACGAAATTCCTCAATCGATCGGGTTATACGTCTGGTGCGAATCTCTGGGTTGCTATTTCCTAGTACGATTATTATGTTCTGGTTCATTCTGTTTCCTTTTCTTCTCTAGAAAACATTCTAATTTCGATTTTATTTTTTTACATATGATATAATTCCTCCGACTTCATAGGCATACGCTGAATTTTCCGATCCTGCTTGTTTTATAACGTTCTCACCTTGGTTTTTCCACACCATTTGAGAACTTCTGTGAACATTTCTTTTCCGTTAATAACAAGAAGAGGTCCTACCGACATGTATTGATTGAGACTCCTAGTTCCAGTTCACTCGCACATAAGCTACAACCACTTTTATTATTTATGTGACTGTCTGGTTTTCCTATAGCACTTGAACCACAATTAGGTTCCTTACATCCACGTCTTTTACGTTTTGGTTTAATTTCTACGCATAGCACAATATTTTTTATAGAATCATCATTCATTTTATAAAAAAAAATATAATAATCTCTAGTAATTTTTATTTATATTTAACAACCGCGTAATCAAAATATGTTAAGATTCCATTTCTTACTCGTGCTCGTATTCGTACTCATTTTAGGTTCTTCATAGGTAACATTTTTAAATTTTATCACATTTAGTGGATAATGGTTCCTAACATATTCGTCCATATTCACTATTCCCATTGATAGATTACAACTACTACACACTGGACGTATATTTTCAACCGTAACGGAACCACCATTTGATTCAGATTTTACGTGACCAGCATGGAAATTGAATACATCAATTACTGACGTTCTACAACAAACACACAAAACACTATTCTTGCCCTTGCCGACATGTGTGTTCCATGCATCCTCTCTGATTTTCTTCGGTATTGATGCTTTTTTAGATACTGCCTTTTGTTTTCGTATTACAATACCTTTTTCCAACTGTATAATTGCTTTCACCCAGTCGTATCTGTATTCATCTGATACATGACTGAATAAACCAAGATACATACCTGTCTCTTTACATTTATTTACACTAGTTGTTTTTGAATCTGGGTATTGTTCGGGATTCCATTTACTCAATTTCAAATTATAATCTTCAACAATTCTCTGTAATTCACTTGACGTCGTAATTTCAAGGTATTCCGTCAGAACACCTAATGCTTCTTGGAAAAAATCAAAAAAAATGTGCGGTCTTCTAGCGCGTGAACTCTTCGACCAAATTGTAGGGTATCGTTCCTTAAAATATACTGCGGTTTTTTCAGGAATTTCTTTATCAATCGTATCTGGGAAATCCGGTAATGTTGTATTTTTATTTAAAATTTTATAATTTTCTTTTACTTCTTCTATTGAATTGACAACTACTATTTCAACAGCAACTTGAAAATTACAGACTTCACGACAGATCCGCTTGACTGCTTCATAACGATGTTGCCCGTCTATTATGTAATGTTCTCCAGTTTCTTTACAAAAATGGATATTTATTACACCTAAAAAATTACAGATTCCATTCTGTTTGAATATGTTAGATTGATATAGAACTATATCATTTACTTTTGATTCATCACATAGACGCTGTATGTGAGGAATCTGAGGATTGTATGCGACCAATTTGTCACTTCTTATACTACCTAAATATCGGTTATTTATTTGAATTGATTCATCTAAGTTATTGTGTAACATCATCTTGTATATACATATATTTTTATACCTTTAACTGTCCATAGATCAATATAAAATTGATTTTTTTTAAAAGTGTTTACAGGACTTGCTGTGAGACGTACATACTAGATCAAACAAGTGCTAAATGTATGTACCACAACTGTAAAAAAGATTGGTCTAAAAGTTTCTTGGTCGATAACTTTACAAACGTTTTCTTATCTAATACCTATAAAAAACATCTAGAAGATGTTTATTTTGAACGAGAGAAGGCATTGTTACCAATGACTCAGGAATTAGTTGTAAATCAAATTAGAAACGAACGAGTATCAGACTATAAAATATAAACCTTATATTTTATATTTAAAAACCAGAACTAACCTATATTTTTATAAAACTGATTATTTATATACTTTTGTAGAGCAAAAGTACAATGAGCATTAATAATGTCATTGGAATATTATCATCTCCCGTTTCCTCTCCCATTCCCTCCTCTCCCGTTTCCTCCTCTCCCGTTTCCTCCTCTCCCGTTTCCTCCACCGTTCCCTCCTCTCCCGTATTCGTAATGAAGTGCGAAATATGCGCTGAGAATATAAAAGTTTCTGGTAAACATGCCGGTGTAACATGTCTATCATGTCAACAATGTGTTTGCAGGACTTGCTGTGAGACGTACATACTAGATCAAACAAGTGCTAAATGTATGTACCCCAACTGTAAAAAAGATTGGTCGAAAAGTTTCTTGGTCGATAACTTTACAAACGTTTTCATATCTAATACCTATAAAAAACATCTAGAGGATGTTTATTTTGAACGAGAGAAGGCGTTGTTACCAATGACTCAGGAATTAGTTGTAAATCAAATTAGAAACGAACGAGTATCAGACGCTCGTAAATGGTTGATGAATGAGAAAAAGATAATTTTGTGGACATTCAACAATTCCCAAGATAATATTCGTAGACGTTCTAAAAGTAGGTGGGTTATAAATGGAAGGACTAATATACCAGTTACAGAACAACAATGGAAATTATGCAGTACTAATTCATCTTGGCATGATCTTTTATATAATACTGAGTTATCCGTTATCAAAAAAGAATACAGAAAACAATTAAAAATTCTAAAAGGCTTGTATAATTTCAGATACCGTGAAATTTTAGGCCTAGATGGAATTGCAACACCAGATAAAAAACAGATTATTGTGAGAAATTTTATCAGGGCTTGTCCATCAGATGATTGTAAAGGTTTTCTTAGTTCTGCTTGGAAGTGTGGATTATGTGAGAACCACGCATGTTCAAAATGCCATGTCATTATTGGAAAAAATAGAGATATCGAACATGAATGTGACCCGGATACTCTAGCGACTGCTACGTTAATAGCAACTGAATCCAAACCATGTCCTGGGTGTAAAATAAATATCACAAAAATTGATGGGTGTAACCAAATATGGTGTACTCAATGTAAGACTGCGTGGGATTGGAAAAGTGGTTGTATAGAAACTAACGTTCACAATCCGCATTATTACGAGTATATGAGAACGATTGCTCTGACAGAAGGTGCGATGGAACGTAATCCGTTGGAAATTAGGTGTGGACAAGAGATAGATAGAAATTTTTTAAATTCGTTAGCAACTAGGATGGAAGGACATGGTATATCGACGGACACAATTAGCGAAGTATTTCAAATATGTAGAAATATAAGACATACAATAGAGTACGATTTACGACGCTATGTTAATAATAACCCAGCAGTGCCAGATACAGTTCACCTTCGAATCCGGTATATGAGAGATCAAATAACTGAAGATAACTTTAAACGACTTGTCCAACAGGTTCATAAAAAACACGCAAAGGATAAGGATATCCAAGATATTTTACATATGTATACTCAGACTGCAACCGAAATAGTATATCGTTACCTGGATGAGTTAGACAAATGTGAAACACCCTCTGAATGCGTAATACTAGAAGAAATACACCCGTTAACCGAATACGCTAATAAATGTCTAGCGACAATTGGTCATTTGTACAAGACTACCAAGTATATGGTCACAATAACGAGCCAAAAGAGAATTGGGTTATACGTAACCCCTGTTGAAAAACGAACAAATGTAAAATAATCTACACACCCATGTCTTCTCTAGTAATTAATACAATCAATACAACCCAGATCGGCCCACCTGGTGTAAACGGAAGGGCAGAAAATATTGCAAGTAGTCTTGCCCAGACGGGCATTCTTTGCCAATTCGAAAATAAGAAAAATACAGAAGCAAACCATATAATGATAAGAAATATTAAAATATTTCTAAGTAAGGAAATCCCGTACGCATCAGGTTCAATATTATCAAATTCATACTCATCTGGTTCATACTTCTCAATCATCCTAGATCTTCTATTTATTCTTCCGTAAAGAGATGTGATAGAATAACTCATTTTAATATTAAATATTAAAATTATTTAAATAAAAAATTTAGATTTTTTTTTCTTACTTCCTAACCTTGTTTTTCAGTCGCGTCTATAAGTCATCAAAATTTTCTATATTAATATCATCTTTACCAGCCTGTGTCCGTACCTGTGTCTGTGCCTGTGTCCGTACCCGTTTCTGTGTCTGTGTCCGTTTCTGTATCCGTTCCCGTCGCAGTGTCTGTTTTCGATTTTCTTCTATTTCGTATAGTTTCGTGTTCAATATATTGTTTAATTTATTTATTTCGCCTTTTTCTATTTGTAGTTGAGAATTTGAATTATTTAATTCGGTTTGGTCACTTACTAAATTGATATTTAATTGTTCTAATTTGATCTTGTGAGACACGTTTGTAGGTTTTATTTTCCCGTTTTCGTCAAACATATCTTCATGACATATGTAGGTATCTTCAATGGTAGCATTATTTGGTGACAAATTTATATCACCTAATAGCGCAATTTTTTGTAATATATGGAACACAGATGAGAAACCTTTATAGTCTTCGGTTGTTAGACCTATCTTAGTTCCTGGATTAACAAGATAATGTCCATTATCCCAAGTTTTTTGTAAGAGATCTCGCGAATTTGAATTTATGTCCGGTGCACATATATCAAGCAGTATCTCTTGACAGGTTGGACGTTTTTGGAAACCAATGTAGAGATCGCCCATTACTTTCATAGCATCTATATTGGGAATATACTTGTTACATTGAGAAGAACTAGAACAGTATGTGTCGAGTATGTCGTTATTCTTTAAACGTTTATTATAGGACCTGTCGAAATCAAACACTTTAACAACGTAACTTGTCTTGAAGTTGAATGTTTGACCTCCGTAAACATAACTCACATCTTTTTCTTGACATGGTTCTACCCAAGAGTTCATTAGATGTAGATCATTATGGTTCAACCCAGACAACGACATTGCATAAATGGCTGCCATAAGTTGAAACAGTAACTTCAATACGTCTGGTCGCGGTTGGTCATTTTCATCGAATAACAAACGAGCATGTTCAAACCATGGTTTAGTGTTATCTTTTATAGCCTCATTCAATAAAACAGTGAATGTAGAATTATCAATTATAGTTTTTAACGGTGCGAAGTCATTGTCATATAATTTTTTATAAGTATTATCAGTATTATTAACGTATTCTAATATTGAATCTATATCAGTTGTCGAAGGTCGTTTTACTTTTTTACCTTTACCTTCGAATCTAATTAAGAATAAAACATTTCTATAAAATGCTATATTATTATTGTAAGTGCCTAGGGTGCTTTCTAACATTCCACTAACATTAGAAAATGAGCAGTTTTGACCTAATCCTAAAAACCTTATAAAATTAGGACATATATTACTATCTACAAGATCTTTAATAATATCTCTATATACTTTCGCTTCGTAATTTAGACTGTCAATTTCTTCTAGATGTTTTTTGATTAAATTATTTTTTTCTGTTCCATTTTGACAGTTACGATCGAATACATTAGTTAATTTATATTCTACACATGTACGTGACAACCATAATTTAATAAAACCTTTTTCAATTCGTGAACTATCATATTTAACCCCGTTTTTAAAATTAACAACCCAAGCATCGGTGTTAGATGCGGAAGTACTTGGTAAACCATTGACTGATTCTATGCAGTTAGATATCTTACAGATGTCACTAAATTCAGTTAGATTAGAACAAAATGGATCTAATTGTTCTAGTCGTCTTATATATTGATTATTATTATTTTTTAACATGTGTTTTATTTATTAAAAATATTTTTAATAAATAAAAAAATTACGCCCCATTTTTATTACAAGATATAATAATTTTAAGTACCAATAAAATTGATTTTTTCCAACGATTTGCCACATAAATAGTCATCATGGAAGCGCTAACACCACTACCGAATATATCTTTCTCTTCAACAGAGATTCTCCTCGTGTTTAACGAGGAACCCAAACCGAATAATGTAGACAAAATGTCAAATAATAATTCAATATTAAAAGAGACAAATGTTTTCGAATCCGAACGAAACATGTCTCATACATTTGACGATATAGTTAAATGGCTTCACGTAAGATGCCCAGATCTATCAGCGGTCAATAATATGTTTAACAAGGAGGTTATAATAAAGGGATACGTCCAGAGTGGCAAGACATCTTTTATGTTATGCACCGCCTTAAAGTTTATGTTTGGACCTGCTTCGATGTCATCGATAATTGTATTAAGGAACGCCACAGGGGATTACAACCAGATAAGTCTAAGACTTAAGCAAATAAAACAAGAGATTACCGATCACCTACATTTAAGAGATGAGTCGATTCTAATGGATTTCAAGATACTAGATGGAAATGTCAATATAGACAAATTCAAAGCATCTATGAACAGGACAACCCCACAGATTTTTTTTATCATCGGTAACGAATCTAGATTGAAAAAGTTAAATAAGTTAATAAAGGGTATTCAAGATCCTAAATTCGCACTCTTTATTGATGAGGCTGATTCTAACGATACAGGAGATAATAAACGTAAAGGAGAGATTGAATATCTAAAGACTGTATCCGATTCTCTTTTTTATATTTCAGCCACTATCCTCGATATCGGAATGAGAAACGATGAAGAAGCCTCTCAAACAGTTGGGGATGTTTACATGTTAGGAGATGTTCCACATTACCTTGGTTTGGAAAAGTTAATACATCGTTCTCTACCTGAACCTGCCATACCATGCAGTAAGGTTTCTGATGATCCATTTTTACGAGACCCAAACTTAAATGAATTTATACAACAGTTCTCAACATTCGAACCGCATGATGTGAAGATGTTTGGGTTAAAACACCCACAACATTGTCTTATTAGTTGTGGTGCCGTGATTGCACCTCAAAGACTTATATTCAATGCGGTTGTTAATACCGATTGTGCAGTGATCCTATATAACGGAGATGGGATTGACTTGTATCATTCGTCTCTAATCGGAAAACACATAGTCATCCCACTTGACAACGGTAGAAGCGTTACAAGTCAAAAATGCACATGGCAAACAGGGGCTCATTCATTTAGCAAGTCAATTGGTATCGCTGAAATGATCCAGTTTTTGAAAGACAATGGCGGGGTTGAGAGGTTTCCTAGGATAATCACTATTTCTGGTAAACTCGCTGGACGCGGGATTAGTTTTGTAAGCGCTGACTATGGGAAGTACCTTAATTCGTTTTCATTCGGTATGCCGAAGATTATAGGATGGAGATTGACGAGTATGTATTACATTCCTTCTCCGAGTACGTCACAACCAAATCTCATGCAAGCAGTGGGACGGTGTTGTTGTGTTGTTCGAGATAACATCCCAACATATATATATGTAAACGAGGATGTTTTCATTGATCTAAGGAAGGCTTACTGGACACAGGAAGAATTGGTTATCCGAGCAAGGGCGGTACAGGATGGATTTGATATAGATATCACTGAGGCTATTAAACAGGTTCGTATGAATAAGTCAAAATTATCAAAACGAAGACTAACCGTAACCGGAGCAAAACGACTAGCAGATGAGAATATAGTAGAATCGTTTGAGGATGATGGTGGTTTTAGTATCGAAACGTATAACGATGTTAATACAATGGATGACGAATGGGAATATATACCCAGGTTGATAGCACCTGATAGAAGTAACATCACTATACCAATAGAGGAATTTAATAGACTAACAGGAAAAATGTTTGGAATATGGTCTAAAAATGAGACAAGTATCGCCCGATTTATGCAACAACTAGACCCAGATAAGATATACACTTCTAGAGAATTAAAGGAATCTTGTCTTCATAACTCGATCCGATTATGTGACATTGTTGCTGATGAATCGGGGAAGTCTAACAAATACGGAAGTATTATGGAAAAGAAGAGTGGCGGGTTTATGATGTATAAGGAATTAGTGGAATCTTATAAAAATTTTTTCTAAACAATTAAACTTAAAAATATTTTTAAATAAAAATATTTTTAATAAATAAAAATGTGGAATTTATTTCTAATGATTATTATAGTGTTACTATTATTGGTTGTATTCTATTTGGTTTATGTCAAACCACGATTGGACGCGTGTAAAACCGACGACATCTTGCAATCTGACGAATTTAATTTTAGAGAGGGGTATAAATGTATTTGTAACCCTGGTTACGAAGGTGATAACTGTGAAAAAAACATAGACGAATGTGTGAATAATGAATGTAAAAATGCAAGTGTTTGTATGGATGGTATCAACGGGTATACATGTGATTGTCCTCCTGGTTATGGCGGTAAATTTTGTGAAAATAACATAGACGAATGTGTGAATAATGAATGTAAAAATGCAAGTGTTTGTATGGATGGTATCAACGGGTATACATGTGATTGTCCTCCTGGTTACGAAGGCAACATGTGTCAAATCAAAACAAAAGAATGCGTCCCTAATATATGTAACAATGGTACATGTGAGGAAACCGATGGCCCACCACGTAGACCACCACTTAGACCACTTTTACCACCATCACTACTATTACCACCACGTATACCACCATCACTACTACGACCACCATCACTACCACCATCACTACGAATTGGACCTGGTCAATCTTAATAAAATCATTTTCAGTGGTTAATGTGAATTTTGTGAAATAAAAAAATTGTACATCAAATATTAAAATAAAATTTTAATATTATTTACTAATAAAAGTAATGTCAATTATAGTTCTGAGTATTATATCTCTTATAATTGTAACTTCATTTATATTTATTGTTCTGAATCGATCAAAAGAATGCGAACCTGGTTTCTCGGGTAAAAATTGCGAAAATAAGTCAGAAGGTGACGAAATAAAATGTGTCGATAATATATGTGGTAATAATGGTAGATGTGAGGAATTTAATTTTAGAGAGAACTATAAATGCACTTGCAACCCTGGTTTCACAGGTGATAACTGCCAAGACAAAATAAAAATAGACTATTGCGCACGTGCAGGTAACCCTTGTATGTTTGGGACCAGATGTGAGAATCTTGAAAATGATTATAAATGTCACTGTACACTTATTGGTTTCTCATCGGGTAAACACTGTGATCAAAATGTGATAGCACAAAACCCATTACCTCCAAGAATACAAAGACCTCCAAGACTACCTCCACGATTAACTGCTGCAGGGAAACATGCTACAAAAAGGAAATAAATAGATGTTTTTTTGGAGTGTCAATGAGTATATATATTTTATTACGAATAATAATAAAATAATAAATAATTTACCGTATGTAAGTATCATATAAATACTCACCGCAGTTAACTGTCATTTTTAATTTACCAAGTACGTGATAAAGACCATACGGAATTTTGTGTAAATAGATAAAGTTTTTAGGTAGGACCCATTCCTTCATAAGTACGGTGTTCTTACATCCTGCTCTGTCAACCCATTCGTCGCTAAAAACGAAATTATCTTCGATGAGTGGTTGGTATTGTAGGGTGAAAAACTCGTAGCAATATTCCCTTGATTCGACACTTGTTTCCGTTGTTATAACCCCAATCATCTCCATAGTTTCGTAAAACATTTCTTGGTTTTTTAAGTAAAGTGAACGGTGAATAGCCTTTATTTTTTGAATCATAATTAAATCAAATCTACCTAAACATCCGAAGTCTAAAATACATAATTTAGAACTGTCTTTCACTAGAAAGTTCCCGTAATGATTATCAGAATAATATAGACCGTGTTTGTAAATTGACTCGAATATAAATTTAAGAAGTAAATTACCGATTACATTCCTATCATCTTGATTAGAGTTTTTTATGAAATCGTTGAAACCTTGGAAACCTTCCATATATTCCATAACAATAGTATTACCACTTGTAAACTTATCTAATATAAATGGTATAACTATATTCTCATCGTCTTTATACAACTCTCTCATTTCTGTTTGATTTACAGCCTCTATATTGTAATCCAATTCTTCAAGCATTCGTTCCTTTATATCAATCATTGCGTTAGCGCTTGACTGATATCCAAGATATTTAATCAACATATCTAAAATTTGAAAATCACCTCTTGTTTGTTCGTCGACCCCCTCGTATTTCACCTTGATAATGATATCTTTTTCTTCATATATTCCTTTGTAAACTTGCCCTAGACTTCCGTTCTTATAAAT
>Ga0075117_1000917_pt1 | contig 18956 bp, 18 predicted proteins | sample AntAceMetag02UKJ_FD_69789 | JGI IMG/M metagenome (GOLD analysis project Ga0075117, IMG submission 69789) | Saline lake microbial communities from Ace Lake, Antarctica - Antarctic Ace Lake Metagenome 02UKJ | ecosystem: Environmental > Aquatic > Non-marine Saline and Alkaline > Saline | place... | reverse complement strand
TCAACGCCTTTCGGCATCTGAGGAATGATCACGGCTTTCCTCCGGCGCGAAACGAGTCTAGTCCTCTGTGCTCAACGCCTTTCGGCATCTGAGGAATGATCACGACCGGAAGCACCTGTTGGCGACTGGTCAATAGCACGTGCTCAACGCCTTTCGGCATCTGAGGAATGATCACCGCAGTTGCGGTAACCCCTTCAGTAGTTTGCAGTTACGGTGGGACATTTCAAGCGTCATGGGACATGTCCGTTGCATTTCTGTTAACAGTTGAGAAATTCACTCGCAAATCGAGCTGGCGGGCGGGGCAAACCTGCAATCACGCGTCTTTGATAACTCACGGCTTTCGCATCCTGTTCGCATATCACCACTTACGGCCGAAACGGCAATCGCTTCGTTCCGCCACCCAAGCATGCTTGATCAGGCAATCCGGAACGTTGACGCCGGATCAACCCACACCGACTGGTCGCCCGTCGAATGTCGCGGCACCTTGTTGGCACAGCTCTGGCACATGGGCATCACCAGCAAATCGTCGACGACATCCATGACCTCGTTCAACTGCCAGTGTAGTTTCTCCAACGCCTCCCGATCCAGTCGACAGCGGAAAATGCTGTACTGAATTCGAGTGCCGTAGCCTTCCAAAAGTTTGGCCACTTTGCGAAGACGTTTTGGATCGCGGACGTCGTACGCGATCAGATGCCAGTGTTTGTCGGTCATGGGGGGGGAGTTTTCGGTGTTCAGTGTTCAGTGTTCAGTGGGCGGGACTAGGAACGGTTACCTCAGGCGCATTTGAGCGAACTCGCCGGGATAGCCGCTCCATTCCTTTTCGAGTAAACGGCATTCCAGTTCGACGATGCGAGCGTATTCCATCGACGTTCCGGTGTGAGGATGCTTGAAAGTTTCACTCAGCCGTTGTTCGAACAACTGAATCGCCTGCTTCTTACCTTCCGCTGCCAGCCAAACCTGTCCGGGCGTTTCCGCGAACAGGTCGCCCGCATTCCACATGCCTCGATTGACGCTGCCGATGAGTGTCATGTCCCAGATGGCCGTGCGAAATAATTCCATCACGTCCGACACCAGCGGCGGAGCGGCCGATCGTGGCTGATGAAAATAACCAAACGCCGGTTCCAGACCAACGGCAATCAGGCTGCGATGCACCAGCCCAAACAACAGTGAGTACCCGTAACTCAGCAGGCAGTTGAAACGATCTTTCGGCGGATGCTTTGTGCGGCCCTTCGGAATCAGTTCCGGTGCGGCCTGACTGGAAATCAGTGACGGCATCGCCGCCCACCACGCTTTGGCGGCTTGGCCTTCCAGTCCACGGACGGTGTCCAGCGATCCGGCGGTCGGCAGCCGAGACAACGATTCGCGAATGCGGTCCAGATGCACAGCCACGGGAGCACGCCGATCATCGTCGCCACGCGTTGCACGCATCAGATACTTTAACTGCGATTCTACTTTGGCGACGATGGTAGCTTTCGCCAGTCGAAGACAAGTGTCGGAATCCGTCAACGCGGTGAACTGTCGAATCCGCTGGCGGACTCGACCAGACACCGATTGCGTGCCCGCCATGAACTTTCCGCCGGTCGAATACCATTGCACAGGGATGCCTCGCGACGACAGCAGATGTAGCGCTTGCGTCGTCACTTGTCCGGAACCATGGACAACCACGCTGTCGAGATCTTCGATGGGGAATTTCTGTTTCTCATCTTCGAGCGTCAACACGATCGTGTTCTGACTACGGCCGATGCGTGCTTTGGGCGACACAATGTGCAGCGTTTCTCCTCGTCGCCGGGCGGGAAACAACTGCAACTGTTCCGCCTTGCCGCGTTCTTCTTCGGGCAGACACACTGGAGCCAGCGAACACGTGCTGCACAGCCGTTCGTTTTCCGTGACCGGCGGTCGTTGTTCAAATCGCCGCAGTTCACGAGCTCGCGCGACGGCGTCCCGCAAATCCTGCAGGGCTTGATCATCAATCGGAAACTTCGCGGTGACGTTGTCGGCATGGTAACGAATGCGCGCTTCCACCACCGGTTCGTTCAGTGTTTCGGCGATCAGCACGGCATAGGCGATGGCCTGAATGCGATCACTGGGCCACGGCGCGGGCGTGCCCGCATTTTTCGACCGCCGTTTCTTCGCTTTTTCTTCCTCAGAAAGTTCTCGACGACAGCGTCCTTTCTTGTGTTCGTAAACGATCCATTGCCCATCGCGTCGCCTCAGAGCATCCGCTTTCCCGGTGAGTCCCCATTCTTCGCTGGACACTAGAAACGAACGCTTTTCCGGCGAGATATCGTCATCGGGAACAACGTTGTCATGCAATCGTCGCCCGGCGTAGACATTGGCATCGGCGACGTAAATTTCTTCGACTTCTTCTAGGTAGAACAGTCGTTCGCAGTACAGCATGGCGTGCAGCGCCATCACGCGAATCGGTGGCTCGTCCGGTTCTGGTTCTTCCGGCGGCTTAGCAATTTTCAGTCGAGGATCGATACGTTGACCGCGAGCGGGTTGGAAAACTTCTCGGGCTTCGTTGGTGGGCTGCTGGCGGTTCATGTCACGGGCTTTGCAAAAAGACAAGTGGCGACGAAAAGCCTCCGTGATAGAATGCGGTTTAATCCTGAGAACGACTGGGTTTCATTATTCAGTCGACTGGGTGTCATTGCCACGACGTTTTCATCGCATTTGCGACCTGCGGAAAAAGAACAATTGTGCCACTCACAATTTCGGATGAGCTACTGAGCTGCTTCGTTTTCTATGTGCCGGGAGTTTCCATGGCACTTCAGAAAAGTTAAACCACGAATGGACACAATTGAACACGAATAACGGGCGTGGAATTCGTGTTTATTTGCGGTTGAACAGCAAGCACAAAGAATCCACCTAGGTCAGGAATTTTCAATGGGAATCTGAGTGGACCTAAGATGCCGCCAAAAATCGTGGTGACGAATGGGCGTCTCCGTGGTTACAATGCTGCTGTGTGCTGTGGGAGTTCCACTGAGTCAATTTTTGCAATCAGAGAGGGCCTATGTCCGCCGTCATACCGCCAGAGTTTCAGCCATTTGTGATTGACGGGATCGCGAGTGGCAGGTTCCGATCTGAAGAAGAAGCAGTAAAGGAAGGGTTGAACCTGCTCCGCAGTCGCGAACAAAAACTGGATGCACTCCGCAAAGACATTCAAATTGGACTTGATGATCTTGAAGCAGGCCGGTCTTCGCCATTGGACGTGGAAGACATCATCCAACGCGGTCGCCAAAGACTTGATGCATCACGAACGATTGAGTCGTGACCGAAGTTCACATATCCGATGCTGCCAGAATCGATCTGGATGACGTCTGGTCTTACATCGCTGCCGACAATCCCGATGCCGCCGACAGTTTTCTTCGTCGAATGCTTGCAAGATGTCAGTCTTATTCCCATCAGCCGCGCCTTGGGGAATCGCGTTCTGAACTTGGACGTGAGGTACGTTGTTTCTCCGTTGAACGGTACGTGCTTTACTACAAGCCGATCGTTGACGGTATTGAACTGATCAGAGTGTTGCATGGATCTCGCGATATACAGCAGCTTTAAGCAGGAAGACCTCAGAGGACCAGATTCACTGCGGGTGCAGCACCAGACCGAAACCAAGGTTTCTATGCGGCAAATATGACCGGCGACGTGAATAGCGTCAAAGTGTTACAGCACCTGCCGTTTCGATTCAATCTTCGGAAGACGATGCACCTCCGGTTCTGTCACCGTTCCCGGCTTTAAATCACCAGTGACATAGTTCGTCCCCGCTGATCCAACATGATCCACCCAAACCGGGAGCGTCATCCGTCCCGTTTCAGAAGTTTGAAACAGTCGAAAACTGCCTTGTTGAGCCAGTATCTCCGGGCAATTCTCAACGGGAGAAATGACGTCGACAAGATGAGTACTCTCCCCGAGCGACAGCCCGCCAAAGCGTTCAATCGAACCTCGCTGAGCTGGGCAGAGTGCATGCCGGACCCGGTTCTCCAGAGTCAATTTTTGATCAGGCTCGTCTGACGAATCCAGCCAAATAATCAGTCGAACATCCGTCAGAAGTTGTTGATAGTCGGGTCGCGTATTGCCGGATGACCCAAGCGGCGTCTTCTTGACTCGCCAGACTGTCCGCAAGACAACGCTGATGTCTGGTTCGCCGAATCGGCCGACGGTCACTCGACAGCCAACGTGCTTCTTGCGATCTGTTTCACCAACCAGTGATAACAAAAAGCCGTAACACGTGGACGGCGGCGGGATCGGTTCTGTCTCAAGGTACTCGCGAGCAAAACCTTTTCGCCAGCACGCGATGGGGACAGTGACATACACTCCGAGCATAATATTTTCCTTGAGGCAGTAAGCACCGATGGAGGAGTTATTGGGCACAACTCGTTTCACCCGTGGCCGCGGGCGAGGTCGATTCGCAAGCGTATTCCTTGCCTTCGGCGGCGGGTTAAACAAGGAAACTTATGCACGCGTGCTTATCGCCAGATTTTCTAGGCGAATCGTGGTCACAAAAAGCGAGCGTGAACCGCTGCGTCAACCTGTGACTCGTGAATCTATCTTCTTGCTAGCAGCGGCGACGGCGGCCTTGACGCCCATCACTGCAACACCGGCACCTTCTAGTGATTTGGCGAGTTTCGCAGACGTGTCCGCCGTACCGAAGATGAGTTCATCTGCGGCAATGTCGCCGGAATCTACGCGCGCAATCAGTGCGTCCGCATTCACAGACTTGCCAGCGTCGTCGGTGTCGAAGCAGTACAGAAGTCGGGGAGCCGGGTCATCAGTAATTCGCAGGATGAGTGACTCCGGCGAAAAGTCGAACAGGAATCGACCGTGATTACCGGCGACAGTTCGGAGACTGCCGATGGCGTTCACGGCCTTGGCAGCTCGTGACGCATTTCGCAGTCGACTAGGCGTCATCGCGAATCCAAACTGGTAGCGAGTCGCGTGGACTTCTGTACCGTAGGGGACAGGGTTCTTGCTCTTGTTGTCACCTTTGGAAGCCGATGGAGTGGCACCGGGCGATGCCGCGTTGAAAGTCACATCGCCCGACCACGCTGTCAGTGAAACGGCGCGGGTAATTTCCAGCACAGCTCTCCGGACATTCGCCGAACCAGCCGCGCCTTCCTCCTTCGCTGCTTCGGCTGTCATGAATCCCAGTAGGTCATCGTCGATAAACGTTTCGCCGTCTTCTTTCGCCCAACCTTTGAATTCATGGTCCTGCCAGACATTCGCATTGACGCTTTCATCCCAACTGCGGTTACTGCCTGCGTCATCCGCTTCGGCAAGCAGTCGTCTCAGAGCAAACCGGATTGCTTCCGCACTGACAGTCGAATGGGGGGCTCCGTGCCAGATAAGCTTTTGCAGCGTAGTGATGTTGCCTTCTGTTTCGGCTCGGTTGTTGGCCGCAGTGCCGAAGGGCGTGACGATGTTTCCAAAGACGTGAACTGACATCTAGAGCTTTCCATTGAGAGTAAGGAATTCGAGAAATTTCGCCACCGGGTTGATCCCGGTGGGTTCAGGCTTATGCACTACGACTTCCGCAGAGCAACAATGTCCGAAGCGCAAAGAGTAGTGCAAAAGCCTTGTTCCACCGAGGTAAACTCGGTGGCGGATATCGTGGCTAGGCCGCCTCGTCGTCTGATGAACCGGCGACTTCGTTGGCGGCGTCGATTTCCTTCGCACCTTTGCCGGAGTAGCTGGCCAAGCCCAGCAACGCGAGATCTCGCGTTTGCTGCCAGCGATTGTCCGACAGCATCGGCAAAACCGCCTGCCAATTTTTCTGCAGTTCCGAATTGACTCCGGCGCGGCTGAACAAATCGCACAACGAACGCCGAAACTGTTCTGACGTTTTTGCTCCGGAAAATGCCAGCCGCCAGCGATCGTATTCGCCTTTCCAACGGTTTTTCATGGCTCCGGTACTGCCTTTGTTTTCGTTCGCGATGATGCCGTAGCGTCGACGAATCGATTCGTGAACCGCGTTGACGACGGTTGATTCACCGCTGTCTGTCCAAGGGATTGATGCCACCATGCGGCTGAGGCCTTTCTTTTCGAAGGGAAGTTTGGTTCGGAGTGGACGTTTGCTGACGGGGTCAGTCTTGATAAACAGGTCGACAAAATTCAGATACCACGGTTGCCCGCGAGCTAGATTCGTTGCCACCAACGGACGCACAATGCTGTCGACCCAGAACGATTCTTTTCGTTTGGTGACGACCTTCTTTTTGCCTCGACCGGTGGCTTCTTCGACTTCGCGAGTCAGGATTCGCGGCTTCAACTCGCTGAGTGCAATCTTGAATTGATCAAGTGCTGTGTCATCCGGTGCGGTCACAGTTTCTGTGGCGACACGCGATTTTTGCTGTGAAGCCCACGGTGTTGGCTGGAAGGTAATGACCTGGCAGCCGGGGAAATCGCCCTTCTGAATCTTGTCTTCGCCGAAAACTCGCAGTTGAGTCTGCAACGCCGCGTCACTGGCAACGGAAATCCGACACGCTCGCGCCGTCGTGGGCGTCATCGCCTGCCGAACGGCGGCGAATGTTTTCAGGTTTTGCACATCCGGTACCAGCAGTACTCCGCAGCCACGATTGATCGACAGCGGCAGGCAGCCAATAACTGCGAAGTACAATGGCAGGATGAGCTCCGGCAGATCCTTGAGTTTCGTCGGTCCCGCAAAGGCGTTGTGCCTCACGACCGCACCGGGACTCAGTGGTCCGACGACTTCGATTGGCTTCGTGGCCAAACGACCTTTGTTGTCGGTCAGGTCTTTCCAGCCAGTTTGGTGTTTGTAGGATGTGAGTTCCTTGTATTCGTATCGAATCTCAGCCTTCGGATCTTCATCTGGGTTGTATGTTTTTTCAGTCGCCGTTTTCGCCAGCTTGCGTGTGAGTCCGTGCTGTAGAAACGTCAGCGTGATGCCCAATTGCAGGTAAGCCCGCACTGGCATCGTCGGTGTTGAGGCATACTGCCCCGGCAGAAAAAACAGCTTGTCCTTCACCTGGAACGAATATTCGAACAACGCCTGCAGCCATTTGCGAGCGTCTTCCGGCTTGCCGATATTCAGCGTGACCCGAGTTTCATCGATCGTCCACGGCGGCGGATTCTGCGCTGACCATTTTCCGCCGGGAGTGTCGCCCATGTACTGTTTATTTTGAACGTCACGTTCCATCGCTTTCAGGCTACAGACCAAGCCGCCGAGGCCAGCTCGATGCATCATCGTCATGCCGGGAGCGAACAGGTCGAGGGTCAATTGCGTTTCAGGTTCACTCATCTTCAACCTTCCTTCTTACAGGCACGAATACTCCGCAGCCAAACCGACGGCGACTCCACATGTCCCCTGACTGAATCGCAAGCGACTGGTCCTCTGTCAGCGAATTCAGCAACACCTCGAATCCAACAACCTCAGTCCTCTTAATGTTCAGCGTTCGACGTTTAGTCACCTGAACTTGTTCTGGTGCAACTCCAAGGCTGACGAGTTTCAACATGATTCCAGTCTTGAACTCGTCCGCTTCGAGATACCCTTTGATCGTGACGATTCGGCTCCGCAGCATTGGTTCCGGTCGTAACGGCTCTACGGTTAATGTCCCAAGCTGGCAGGTCGCCCGACCAAGTCGTAGAGCAGTGCTGGCAAGCGGAATACACTCAGTGATTCTGTCAGCACTAATCCGAACTCGCAGCCTACTGTGCATGTCCAGCCGCATACTCCGGTTGCCCATCACCCGCCCTGAGATTGGATGAATACCGACAGCCGAGTCGCTGTGCCATTGTGGTACAATCCTTGAGATTGCTGAAGCGGTAACATAGCCGTGATCGCAAGGCAGATTGCTACGGCCAATCAAATTGAATGCGACATCAACGATCATGCGAATCTCCTTCGGAGCCTGTTTTTCACTACATTGCTGCGGTTGTAAACCTGTTGCCGCGAAATCCCGTATTTAGTGGCGATGTCGTCAGGCGAGTCAGGGCTCATCAACCGGTGCACCGCCATGAATGCCTCGCGGTAGGGGTCGGGTTCCGCCGCCAGTGCGACTTCCACCTCGTCGAAAATAGCTTTCATCACAGGATCTGGGGTAAAACTGCCGACAGGATCGAAACTCAAACTAAGCAACTTCATTCATCATCTCCTTGACCGAGAGCTTCCCCTGCCAGTTCGCACAGGACATTGCGATGGTGATGTCGGGCGTTCACCGAAACAAACGTACGTGGATTCTTTATTGCGTCGCTCAGTCGTCCCAACTGCTTGTGCATCCTGATGTACAATTCGCCGACGTGGTCGTCGGACTGAGATCCAAACTGGAATGCGAGTTGCTTTGCTGCTGTGGATTTGCAGTACTTGTCGAGCGCGATTGCTAATTCCGAGTCATTCATTTGCCGTCTCCAATCATTCAGGAAAGTTGCTGCTTATCTGACGGACGCCCAAGCGGATTTGTCAAACAGATTTGGGCAAACAATTCGTATTACAGACAGTCATCACATAGATGGTACTCTTTCGTCGAAAAATGTGCAAGGAAGACGGTCACTAGGATTCAATGCTGGTTGACAAATGATAGCCGTGTTCGGTCTAAAGTCGCAGCAGATGCCGGAAGGCGTTGAGCACTGATGACTGGCGGTCATACGTCGCATTGCCCTTACTCTGACGCCGTGAGGCGATTCCATTGGGCACCTCGTTGATTGTTGTATGTGATTTTGTCGGCTGGTGGCACCAGATAGCCGTTTCGATGACGCCAATCCTGCCAGCCTTTGAAGGGAGGCGGCGGCATCGGGATGGCGACTCGGGTGAGTTCCGATTTGTGGCCGGTGACCCGTGCCGCGTCGTCGCCCGGTCGGACAACGGTGACGCTGAAAGACGATTCGCGGAGACTATCGACGACCGTTGCCGGGCCGCCTTCGATCCACGTGGACGTGATGAGTTCCGCGTCGACGTCTGCGGTCGCGATGTTGCTCCACGCATCAGCAAGCGTTTTCTGGTGGATGTCCTTCGTTCCCAAGGCATCCAGCCATTCTCGCGTTTGTGTGGGCCAGTCGCCGTAGTCTTCTTCTTCGTCGGAGTACGGCATCACGGCGATGCTGCCGTCGTCTTGAAGCGGTTCGATTACGATGAACGGCATTGTCGGCGGTTCTTTCTCGCCTTCCGATGCAGGCTGAGCGTGTCGATTGAGTCTGCCGAGCCGCTGGATCAACGCGGGCACCGGGCAGATTTCCGTGACCAGCAGTGTGGCTGAAATGTCGAGACTCATTTCTGCCACCTGAGTACAGACAGCCAGGCAACCTTTCGTTGAATCACGATCAAATGCGCCGACGACAGCTTTGTGCTGTTCGACGCGATCTTCGTAGCGGAAGCGGCTGTGATAAATCAGCGGATGAAATTCAGCGAACTCATCGGCGACAGCCATCGCTCGATCAACAACGTTACAGATGTACAGAACTCGCCCGCCCACGTGAATTTCGTCGACGATGGCCTGATGCACGTCAGCCGGATCAAAGCGATGATAACGCGGCAGCTGTTCCAGCTTTGCCGGACCGCGAATGACGTGCAGTTGATCGTCCTGGTCGTTGAGAACCTCTTCGATCGCTTTCAATCGCGGAGCTGGCAGGCTGGCGGTCATTAACAGAACTCGCAGGCCAGGTAAGTCGTTCAGGAAACGCAGCAGGCTGCCGAACAGCTTGTCGTCGTAGGCGTGGATCTCGTCGAAAACAAACGCCGATTGAGCCAATGCGGGCCACGCGTGGAGGCCGCGTCGTTGGTTTTGCATGATGCCCAGAACCGTGTCGACCGTACAGCACACCAGCGGAGTTCCCCAAGCTTCGAGTGAAGAAATCTGAAGTGATGCGTCGTCTTCGTCCGGTTCGGCATTCAGAATGACGTCGAAATCGATGGGCGCGCGACTATGAAACAGTTTCGCTCCCAGCTTCGTCTGTTCGGCGAACAGATAACCTCGAAAACCTTCGGTCGCCGTGCCGGTTGTCGGATAGCAGAAGAAGACGCGCTGCTGCGGGCATTGCCGAGCGGCCCACAGCCAAGCGGCGACAGTTTTTCCGGAACCGCACCCGGCTGTCACCAGCGTCACGCGAGCACCTGCGGCGGCAACTTCCGTCTGAAACGGTCGCTCGTCGTGGTCGCCGAGGCGTTCTTTCACCAGTTGTTCGATGTCGTCGACTGCTGGTTGGACTTGCAGTTGATCAACAATCCACCGCGTGTGAGCGACCACGCTTGATTGGCGATCTGACAACGCAGAACCGGCGACATCCGCTGCAACCAGACACGCCTTGGCGGCGGCACAGAGGTGCTGCCAGTCGTCTCGTTCGCCCCAGCCAAGGTTGTCAATATGAGTCCGCACGGCGACAAACTGCCGGTGAATTTCAGCGACGGCGTCATCGTTCAGGCCCTGAGCGCATCGCAGTATGACATCGGGACCGCGTGGCAATTTCGTTTCAGCGGCAGTGACTTCGCTGAGCCAGTCCAGCACCTGTCCAAAATCCGAGTGACCAAACAGCAGCTTGATTTTCGATCCCCCCTCAGCATGATCCGGCGGCGTCGATCGGCCAAACTTCGGGTGATGGCCGCCAACGCAACACAACACCAAATACCAGTCGTCCGGATGCTCCAGCGATTGCTCCGCCCATTCGCGCACATGCGGCTGATGCAGCCACCACCAAGTCAGCCATTCATGACGAACAGCCTGCCGATAATCGTTGTCCGCTCGATCAGCCGCACGTGTCAGCATGCCGAGAAAATGGTCGTTGGCCTTACCGATATCATGCACCGCCGCCGCCAGAGTCACGATTTTGCGAAACCGTGGCAACTGATCCGCGTCAATGCCGAACGTTTCCAGCATGGCGACACCCGCAACGTCGGTAATCGCTTCCGCAGCGGAATGTACGCTCTGCAAGTGGCCTCGCAACGTCGCAAGATGGGGCACTGCCTCGCCACGTTCGACCTTCTTGGCCAGCAGTCGCTCATGAATCGTCATGGGTGGCCTAACTGTCTTGCGCAATGGGAACGGCAACTGATGTCTTGAGCGGCACAAACACACCGCAGCCCATGTGACGTCTTCCGCCGATGCCGGTTTCTTGGACGTTGATGGATTCTTCCGCTGATAGACCCTCCAGGATGACTTCGAAGCCGACGACTTCTTTGCCGCGAATACGAATCGTGCGGCGAACGGGCACTGGTGCTTCGTCCGGTTTTCTCTGACGCAGAGGGATCGTGATGATCACCTGCTCGCTGACTTCCAGCGCGTTGAGTTGTCGGCGAACGGCTTCGGGGAATGTATCGGCGTCCTGAAACCCTTTGATCGTGACCAGCCGGCTGCGAAGTGCGGTGGCGGGTTCCAGAGCGTGCAGTTTGGGAACGCCCAGACGCACTTTGCAGTCGTTGATGTGGATACTTTTGCCAGACAGCGAGATCAGGTCGCCGACTTTGTCCTGCGGCGTGCGAATACGAACACTACTCCACGGCATCAACTGCAACTTGCGTCCGCCGATTTGCTGACCGCGAATCGGGTGGACTCCAATGCCGTTTTCAGAATGCAGAGTCTCCAGCGCTTTGGACAGTCCAGCGTACAGATGGTAGCCGTGGTCTGCTGGGATGGCGGAAGTGGAGAACACAGGGAATTCAAGATCGAGATACATGGTTGAGTTCCAAAGTCAGGCGAGCTTTTCACTTGGTTGATGTTTGTGGTGGGATTCGGCTTGGTGGCCGCCTTGGGGCTCCCAGCCCGTCAGTGATTCGGCCAAGTGTTGTTCAAATTGGTCCGCCCTGCGATACGTGTGGCCACGTGAAAGGCCGCACTGTGCGAAACATTCACTCTTTGTAACAAATCCATCGTGGGTTCCCAGAAGGACTCTTAGTAGTTCGCGTTCGAAGTCGTCGCGACAGGCGTCGGTCGCATCATCGCAGAACTGCTGTCGCCAAAACTCGCCGTCGATGTGCTGAGCAGCTTTGACCTCACAAAAGCGATCGAGATGTTCGCTTTCGATTGTTGCCAATGACTGCCCAAGCTACGCGGTGATCGGATCGGCATTATACAACGACATTGGACGTTCTTGCAGGTCGTGCCATAGCACGTTCTTCGACAAGCCAAGCGCCGAATACATGGTCGCGGCCAGATTTTCTGGAGTCTTACGATCTGCGGTTGGCTGACCACCATGACGATCCGTGCTGCCAATCGTTTGGCCTCCACCGAATCCACTGCCGGCCAACAACACCGATTGAGCGGTTCCCCAGTGATCTCGACCGGGCAAAGCGTAAGCTGCTGGCAGCCCAAACACGCTTGGCGTCCGGCCGAATTCGCCCGCCATCACCACCAATGTTGATTCCAATAATCCAGTCTGCTGCAGATCGTCCAGCAGTGCCGCGACAGCGCGATCCATCGGTGGCATCAGATAGTTCTTCAGGTTTGGGAACGCGTTGCCGTGCGTATCCCAAGTTTCGTTGTTGCCCAGATTCACCTGCACAAAACCAACGCCCGCTTCGACCAGTCTGCGAGATAACAACAACGACCACCCGAACGAATTCTTCCCATACCGATCTAATTCTTCAGGGGCTGCGGAATGAATGTCGAACAGCTTCTTCAAACGTCCGTCGCCCAGCATCGAAATCGCCCGCTCACGATACCGCGAAAACGGCTCTGTTTCTTCCAGCTTGCCTAGGGCCAAATTTCGTTGTTCGAACATGGACAACAGCTGCAGTCGATTTTCGAAATGGTCGTCCGTCAACCCTTCTGGTAAAGCTAAGCCCGGTGTTCGATATTTCAGATCTGCGGTTTGTTCTTGACCGCGTTGATGATGAAATTCGTATTCCGGCCATGCCCCGTATGACTTCGCATTAAACCGACTGGCTGCCAGAACCCACGGATCACGCTGACTGCCCATCGCACCGGCGAATTGACCGGGGATGACGCGGCCCGTCCGGTGAATTAGTTTCTCAGGCAACACCACCGATGACGGCAAACCGTTGCGTTCTGGCAGCAGTGTGCCCATCAACGCCGCAATCGATGGATGGTCGGTGGGCTTGGGCAGCGACGGATTAAAGCCCACCGGCAGGGGCGTCCGTCCCGACAACATCGCCATATGCCCCTGCGAATGTTCGTTATAAGGATGGCTCATGCTGCGCACGACAGTCCACAAGTCGCTGCGTTGAGCCAACAGCGGCAAGTGTTCACAGATCTGCAAGCCGGGTGTCTGAGTTGCGATGGGGTCGAACTCGCCACGAATTTCCAGCGGGGCGTCTGGCTTCATATCGAAGCTGTCTTGCTGACCCAGCCCACCTGACAGAAAGATGTAAATCACAGAACCAACGCGAGCCGGCTGTGCGGTTTCGGCTCGCAAGAATGGCTGTGTCGCGAGGCCGGTCGTCAATCCGGCGGCTAGGTGAGTCGACGTGGCAGTGAGCCAAGATCGTCGAGAAACGCAGGGCGATTTCTCAGAATTCGGTAGATGAGCGTTCATGAGACGGCCTCAGTGAGGTGGCGGGCAGGTGCAGAGGATGAGACAGCATAACTCGACCGTCGCCGCGAAGGCAAACAGTTCTGTCAGTTCCACGATCGCGGGGTGCAAATCCGATGAGAAAATCGTAGGTCGCGCTCCTGCGTGACAGCCGCTGTGAGACTTGTAACAAGAGGACCAATCGTGCGACACGACAACGTGCGAATGTGATCGGTATGCAGGAGCATACCCTACCAGCAGGCGGCAGATCTTAGGAAAAGCTCAAGCCAATCGATCAGCGAACTGCCGGCCGGTCTTCGACAGTGGCAGGTCCGCTAATTGCGACAGTGCATACCACTGAAATCCTGCGCCGTGTTTTAGTCGCCCACCGGCGGTTTCGCAGATGATGCACATCAGCCGAATTTTGTAGCGCGTTACGGCGTGACGGATTTCCACAATCGGTTCGTAAGCTGTCACCGTGATCCCGGTCAGTTCTTCAACCTGAGCCCTCAGTAAAGTGTGCAAAGGCCGTGAACGGCCAAGCTCCTCATCCAGAAACAAACTGCGCTGCCCCGGCAGCACGGTGGTTTTTGCGCGAGACTTCTCGGGGATATCGACGGCGGAAACTAAGTCTTCCTTGAGTTCAAAGCGGACAAAGTCCCACAGCCCGGCCCAGCGTTCTTTTTCCGTCCGTTGCCTCAACAGAAACTGATTGCCTTTGCGGACAGCGATGGACACTTCAACCACGTCTGTGATCACGGTGCGGACCGCCTGCAGTGGAATTTTCAACTGCAACCCGGCTTCATAGCTCTTACACGACGCCATCAGCGGGCATGTTCGGCATTCCGGATCTTGGGGGCGACAAACCTTCGCCCCGATATCCATCACCGCCTGGTTGAAGTCCGCCGCGCGGCGTCGCGAAACGATCCATGCGGCAAACTTCCACAACGTTTTTTGCCCGGCGGTTCCGCGCGGATCGATTTCCATGGCAATCAGCCGCGAATACAATCGTAGAGTATTCGCTTCGACAATCGGAGCGGGCTGGTCGAATGCAAACGACGCGATGGCTCCCGCCGTGTAAGGTCCGATGCCCGGCAACTTTTGTAACTCATCTGCCGAGCGCGGAAACTCACCAGCAAAGTCCTTCACAATCGCCTGAGCGGCAGCGTGCAGATTACGGGCGCGGCTGTAGTAGCCGAGTCCTTCCCACAATCGCAACACCTCACTTTGTTCCGCCTTGGCCAGCGATTTCAATGTCGGAAAACGCTTTAAGAATCGCTGAAAATAGGGCACAACGGCGGCAACAGTTGTCTGCTGCAGCATGATTTCGCTGATCCAGATGCGATAGGGGTCTGCGGATTCCCGCCATGGCAACTTCCGGCCATGTTGATTGTACCATCGCAACACCCGCGACCGCAGTCGGCGTCGCCATCCGAGGTCGACGTCTTTCGGGAAAGCTGACATGCGGCTAATCGAGGCCCTGCAGGAAGTTTTTTAGTTCACTTTCGACGCTGTCACCGGCGTTCGCCACGTTCGAATCCGGAGCGGTTTCCAAATCCGTTTCGTCGACGTCATCCTCGTCAACTAGCAGAACTTCGTCGTCGTCCACAAATTCGACAACCTCATCCAGTTCCTCAAGGACGTCTTCGTCAGCAATGAGTTCTTCGGCAACAACAATCAACGGCTCGTGTTTTTTAACGCTCGCAACGTAGGCATGATCAACCACGCAGTCAGCGGTCGGCTCGTCTTCACCTGCTACAGATCCATCCTGTTCGATGGCGAAATTCATTGAACTGCCATCATCATCGGGCACGTAATCTGCGATGGTCTCATCAAAGTTTCCACTGTCTGGAATGCTCACGCGTTCGACTTCTGAAACTTTTGAATGGCTGCCAGACGCCGCAACGTCAACAACCTCGCTGGCCGCAACTTCGGACACCAGATGTGCGACAAACTTCACCGGACCGATGGCCAAAACAGCGCCGTTTAATAACGGATAACGTTTTCCAGAAGTCAGTTTGTTTCCGTCGAGCGTGGTTCCGTTGCTGCTGTCGAGATCCGAAACGAACGCACCCGCAGACCCGATGCGAAGAAAACAGTGCCGGCGACTGACCTGAGGAGCGGACAGGCGGAGATTACATTCCGCTCCACGTCCAATCACAATGTCATGGCGGACCGTCACCTTTTTGATGTTGGATGGCTGATCTTGTAATTCCAACACAATTTTCATCGGTGTCTGCTCCAGTGAGGGACGTTGGCAGCGAATGACTTGAACGGCAATCAGCAAACTGTCGCAGTGACAACAAAACACGAAGTCGTGCGTTGTAGAGCCACTGGTCTTGTGTCGCGAACAATACTGGTCGGCGGCAGGGTCACTTTTGCCGAAAACCGTACTCCGCAGCCAGAACGCAGCGTAGGACGCTGTGGCTTGTTTGTCTCACAACCAATTCACGTACAAGGTTGCCAAAACGCTGAATAACCTGCAAGTCGCATCTGAACAAAACGATCCCTTTGATTCAGAATTTGCTGGCCAACAGGCTCTCAATCTTCCACGGAACCACGCCACAACGATTTTACGGTCTGATTAATCCGCAGACTTTGCGCGAATGTCAGCCTCCATCGAAATCGCATCGATCCTGACTGATCCACACTGTTACAATCCCGAGCCATCATTCGATTCACTTATCCTCCGCTCTCACGGCAACATGACAGTCAACTGGGAATCTTTTACCGACAAGACGGCCGAAACGGCGGAAGTCCGACTGCTGGGCTTGGCCGACCTACCGTCGATTCTGGCACTGCAGAAGCTGATGGTGCATGAAGTCCGCCAACAAAGCCGACTGTGCGCCGCCGTGTTGATCTGCGAACACCCACCCCTGATCACTCAAGGGCAGGGCAGCAGTCTGCTGGACCTGCCTGCGGATCCCCGAGAACTGGAAGCCAAACTTCTGCGCGTGCAACGCGTTCATCGTGACGGTGGCACGCTGCTGCATCAGCCTGGACAGCTGGCAATTTATGTGATCGTTTCTTTGGACGAACGCGACTTCGGTGAACAAGAATTTCGCGGACGACTGCAGGACGCCATCATTTTGTCCTGCCGAGAATCGCAAGTGAATGCGCGCCGCGAACCAAGTGACCACACCGCTGTGTACGGCAGACAGGGCGTGATCTGCGAGATCGCGACCGGACTAGATCAGGGCGTGACGGCATTCGGCGCCTTCCTGAACGTTAGCTGTCGCTTGGACGAAGCTTCGCAATACGGTCGAGGACTTCGTGGTGAACGAATTTCGTCGTTGAATGCGGAACGTGTGCGGCCCACAATTATGTCTCAGCTGCGCGCGTCACTGATCACGCACATCTGCGAAAAAATTGGCTATCCGGAATACCACATTCACACCGGCCACCCGTTTCTCAGCCGCCAGCGGCTCGGCAGCGTCCCACAGAATCACAACGAAACTCTGCTGGATTAGACTTCTCGTTCCAGTTCCAGCGAACTTCGGAAATTTGTGATTTCCAAACTGAAATCCACGGCTATGAACCGATAAACTCACCAACCACTCGTTCACCAGACAGCTTCTGTCTCACGTTAGTAATTGCACATGACAAATCTGCCCATCATCGAACTTTCCACCGAACCGCCCAAAAGACGCCTGCCCAAATGGCTGAAGCGACCTCTGCCGCAACCCGGCATGGCCTTCACAGACGACGTGATTTCTGACCTCAAACTAGAAACCGTCTGCGAAAGCGCCAAGTGCCCGAACCGCAGCGAATGCTGGAGTCAGAAAACGGCCACTCTGATGATCGGCGGAAACGTTTGCACGCGGCCCTGCGGATTCTGTTCCGTCCCCAAAGGCAAGACGACGCCTCTGGAAATCGACGAACCCGAACGCGTCGCAGAAGCCGCCGCCAGACTCGGGCTAAAATACGTTGTCATCACATCAGTCACACGCGACGACCTTCCAGATGGCGGCGCGGACCACTGGTACAAAACCGTGATGGCTGTGCGTGAGCGAACCGGTGCAGAAGTGGAAGTGCTGACACCAGACTTCATGGGCAACCGCGCTGCGATCAGTCGCGTGATCGAAGCCAGACCTGACGTCTTCAACCACAATACAGAAACCGTTCCACGACTGTACCATCGCGTGCGTCGAAACGCCGAATATCAGCGAACTTTAGATCTGCTGAAACAGGTCAAAGACGAAGCTCCCAACATGCCCACCAAAAGCGGCTTGATGTTAGGTCTCGGGGAAACTCGTGACGAACTGATGGACGTCTGTGCGGACCTGCGAGCCGTCGGCTGCGATATCATTACGCTCGGCCAATATCTGCAACCATCACCCGATCACCTGCCCGTCGATCGCTATGTTCCCCCAGAAGAGTTCGACGAAATCGGTGAACTGTGTCGTCAGCTCGGATTCCGCATGGTGGCCAGCGGCCCCTTCGTCCGCAGCAGCTATCACGCCGGCGAAATGACCGAACATCTGGATTCAGGAACCCAACCCGCCATGATGAATGCGCCAGAACCCGTCGTCGGTTCCAACGCGTGAAGATCCTAGCAGTCGACACCTCAGGCTTCGAAGGCTCCGTTGCGATCTCACAAGACCGCCACGTCCTGGCCGAGCGCTGCCTGAACGCCGAAGGTCGACGGCACGCCCAACTGCTGGTGCTGGAAGTCGGCGAACTGCTGAAATCGCAACAGCTGCAACCGACGGACATCGATGTCGTCGCTGTCAGCATCGGCCCCGGCAGCTTTACGGGGCTGCGAGTCGGCGTGGTCTTTGCCAAGACATTCGCGTGGGCCAACAACGCCAAACTGGTGGCTGTCGACACATTGCAAGCCGTCGCACAGCAACAGCCCGAACACCATTCGGTTGTCACCGTCGTCAGCGACGCACAGCGAGGCGAAGTATTCTGCAACCGATACGAATGGGACGCTGATTCGCAATCACGAATCGCCACCGGCGAACTCAGCATCAAAGCTGTCGACGCGGTCGCCGAATCCACATGCGGCGTTGTGACCGGACCTGGCCTTGTGAAGTTCGCCGACAAGTTTTCGGAAGCCTGGCAACAAGCTCCTGAACACTCATGGCAACCGCAAGCCGCCACGGTGGCCGAACTGGGCAGCCTGCTGGCACAGCAGGGCATCTGGTCGGACATTCACAACCTAGAACCGCTGTACGTGCGCCGTAGCTACGCCGAAGAAAAAATCGTCAAGGCGTAATGATCGCGCGCAACAAAAAACGTCGCCCGGAGTCTTGGACTCCGAGCGACGTTTTTTGCGTTTCGTTTTCGTCGTTCGATATTAGTTGCCGCCCATCCACAGACTCAGCTGATTGTGGCGTACCGGCTCACTTGAACCGAACCAGCTGTTCATGTGTGAGTTGTGGTGTTGCACGTTGTGTTGCTGCGTGTTGTGATGTTGGTTGTTGTGGTGCCCGTTGTGTTGCTGCGTGTTGTGTTGCTGCGTGTTGTGATGTTGGTTGCTGTGATGCACGTTGTGTTGCTGCGTGTTGTGATGTTGGTTGCTGTGATGCACGTTGTGTTGCTGCGTG
>Ga0075117_1000913_pt1 | contig 19029 bp, 13 predicted proteins | sample AntAceMetag02UKJ_FD_69789 | JGI IMG/M metagenome (GOLD analysis project Ga0075117, IMG submission 69789) | Saline lake microbial communities from Ace Lake, Antarctica - Antarctic Ace Lake Metagenome 02UKJ | ecosystem: Environmental > Aquatic > Non-marine Saline and Alkaline > Saline | place... | reverse complement strand
AGAGTTTTATCTTTAGTATTATGTTGTTTGTCAGTGAGTTTCGTCTACGGACAGCAGGATAAACAATTCACACATTACATGTTCGATCGCATGTCTTACAATCCAGCTACAACTGGTTTTAGAGGATTATGCGGAACATTAATTTACAGAAATCAGTGGGACCGAGTACAAGATGCGCCAAATACGACGCTTTTTAATGTACAAGGTAATTTGCAAAAAGTGATTTTAGGACCAGGTAGTTTTGGTGCAGGCTTATCTTTTTCAAATGATGCAATTGGATTTCAACGTAACAATAACTTAACTGTGAATGGTGCTTATCATTTGCCAACTGTTTATGGTACATTAAGTGCTGGAATTGGAATCGGAATGATTAATGTTGGTTTTAATCCAACTTGGATTCCGCCTCAAACATCAGTCGATCTTGATCCTACGATTAATCAAATTGCGAATAAAACGGGTGATACTGGTTTTGATGCAAACTTCGGGTTGTTTTGGTATGGTAAGCAAGATTATTATGTGGGGATTTCGTCAACGCATTTAGCACCCGCCGATTTGAATGGCGTTAGCTTCAATGTTGCTCGCCACTATTATGTAATGGGGGGATATAAATACCACCTTTCTGAAGCAACGGGATGGAATAATGTTGTTGACCTTAAGCCAAGTTTCTTGTTGAAGTCAGATGGAGCAACAATGGTTTTTGATATTAATTTAATGGCAGATGTTTGGATGAATAATTCTTCTTTCTTTTGGGGAGCTGTTTCATACAGAATGTCTGATGCAATCGCAGTGATGGTGGGTTATGGTTTCTCACCAAAAGCAGATGTAAAACAGGATATGTTTAAATTCGGATATTCATTCGATATTATGACAAATCCATTGAATACCTATGGAAAAGGTACGCACGAGTTAATGGTGAACTATTGTATGTTCCCGCCCGCTCCTGTTGTTCCAAGAAGTGGTAATCCATTTATTTTACAATAGTATAGGAAAAAGTGTAACCTAATTAGAATACTCTCGTTAAAAGAAGACCTAACCCTTATTAAGTCCTGATAGTCGAAGGTAAAGATTGGTAGAAAAAACAAAGGTAGCATGAAAAAATTAATGGTTTTTGTAGTAGGAATTACGCTCTTGATATCGAGCTGTAATTCGGGGTCCGGGCACTTGCTCGGTGTGCAGGGAAGAAAAGTCTTTTTTCCAGAGATCCCTTTAGGTATGATTTACATACTGTCAGGGTCATTCACTATGGGTGCAAGTGATGAAGATGTTCCATTCTTACATCAGTCTCGTTCGCATGTAGTGTCTATTCCGGCATTGTATATGGATCAAACTGAAATAACGAATAACGAGTATCGTGAATTCGTTCATTGGGTAAGAGATTCTATTTTCTTGGAAATGGTGTATGAAAATACAGATCCAACTGGAAGTAATGCGATTGATGAGGAGCTTATTGGCGACATGTTATTGCATCCAGACATCTATTATGATGAGATGAACATGGAATGGAAAGAATTTGATCCGCAAGATCCTTTGATCAATCGTGAGTTGTTCCCACTTTCTTGGAAAGTGAGAGGAATTAAGGATGAACAAATTATTCCTTTGATTTCGGATATGTACCTACGTCCAAATGAGCGTTTTTATAACGGTAGAGTTGTTGATGTGCGTAAATTAAACTTTAAGTATTACTGGATTGATTTGCAAGAAGCGGCTAGAAAAGGACGCGTTAATATAGTGCGTGATGGTTATGATGCAGGTCAAAACCTTACAAATCCATCATTGGACCCGCAACACCGTGATCTAAAAAATCCTGCTCATCCATTTACTGGAGAGCCTGTTGGTCAAAACTTGGACATGGGTTATTTTAACAAAAAAGGTCAAAATAATGCATTGCGTTCTCATGATGATCGTAGCCGTTTTATCATTGATGAAACGATTAACGTTTATCCTGATACATTATGTTGGGTGAGAGATTTTACTTATTCTTTCAATGACCCAATGACAAACATGTATTTCTGGCACCCCGCTTACGATAATTATCCTGTTGTCGGTGTAACATGGGTGCAAGCAAAAGCGTTCTGTATTTGGAGAACACAAAAGCTAAATACTTGGTTGAGTGCCGTTGGATCTTTATGGGTGCAAGACTTTAGATTACCAACTGAAGGCGAGTGGGAGTATGCTGCTCGTGGTAACTTGAAATTAAGTCCATACCCTTGGGGTGGACCATATATCAGAAACTCTGGTGGATGTATGTTGGGTAACTTTAAACCTATGAGAGGTCGTTATTTTGATGACGGTGGTTTCTACACGGTAAAAGCCTACTCTTATAATCCAAACGGTTACGGATTGTATTGTATGTCTGGTAATGTGGCAGAATGGACTGAGACAGCATTTGACGAGTCAGTTTATGAGTTTACACATGATTTAAGTCCAGAGTATCGTTATAACGCAATGGACTGGGATCCACCTTCAATGAAACGTAAAGTATTAAGAGGTGGTTCTTGGAAAGATATAGGGTATTACTTACAAACTGGAACGCGTACGTATGAGTACCAAGATACAGCGAAGTCTTATATAGGATTTAGATGTGTTCAATCTCATATCGGACGTGGTGGTGCAGATTTCGATAAAGAAGGTGGTGAAGAGATTAAGTCGGATATCGAATTGAGATAAGCTTTCAAATAAATAACCAAATAAATAAATGTTAAACTTAAAGCAAGGAAAATTATGAGACCAGGAACGAAAAAATGGAAATTATTTATGGCGAAGTTGTACGGTATCGGTGCAGCAATCGTTATTGTCGGAGCTCTTTTCAAGATTATGCACTGGCCTTTTGCAGGTCCAATGTTGGTAATTGGATTGGGAACGGAAGCGGTAATTTTCTTCTTCTCCGCATTTGAACCATTACACGAAGATCCAAAATGGGAATTAGTTTACCCAGAATTGGCTTTAGCACATGATGAGAGTTTTGATTTACACGCATACTTGGATGAAAAAGGTGAATCAGGTCTTACTCATGGTGGTGGAGGTGGAGGCGGTACCGTAACCGGTATCACTGAAAAATTCGATAGTCTACTTGAAGAAGCAAAAATTGATGCAGAATTACTAAATCGTTTGGGTGATGGTATCCGTACGTTGAGTGATAACGCTGAAGGTTTAAAAGCTGTTTCTGGTGCTGCTGCTGCAACTGATTCATATGTTGCAAGTTTAGAAAGTGCTTCTAACCAAGTTAGAGGTTTATCTAATACGTATGAAAGAGCGTCTGAGTCAATCTTAGGTTTAACTTCAGGTGTTGAAGACGGTGCTTCATTCGGTGAGCAAATACAAAAAGTTTCTTCTAATTTGGCTGCGTTAAACAATGTTTACGAGTTACAATTAAAGGGTTCAAGTGCACATTTAGAATCAACAGAAAAGTTCCAAAATAATGTGACTGAAATGATGTCTAATCTAAGTGCATCAGTAGAAGATACTAAATTGTACAGGGAAAATATGGCCATGTTGTCTAAAAACTTGACGGATTTAAATCAAGTTTATGGTAATATGCTAAAAGCTATGACGATATCTAGAGATTAATTTTCATTTCCAAAATGCAAATTAATTAATGTTAAATCAATAAATATAGATAAATCATGGCAGGAGGAAAAGAAACCCCTAGACAAAAGATGATCGGTATGATGTACCTGGTACTGACTGCCCTTCTTGCGCTAAACGTTTCGAAGCAAGTAATCGCTGCTTTCGTAACAATTAACAACAAGTTGGACGCCAGTGCACAGATTATCGATCAAAATACTCAAAATAATTACTCATCTTTTGACAAGAAAATAACTACGGTTAAGGCTCAAGGTGGTGACGTTAATGCAGTGAAAGTGTGGCAAGATCGCGCCTTCTTAGTTCAAAAAAGAACAACTCAAGTAGTTAGTTTTTTATTGAGTGAGTGTAACGATATGATCGTTATGTCTGAAGGTAAAGATTGGGTCGAGGAAGGTGAATTGGGAAAAGATGCTGAAGGAAATATCCTAGCTCTTCGTCCATTAGCTGAAATCGAAGGGATGGACAATTATGATATCCCTACGGCAATGTTCATTGGTGGTGATCCGCAAAATCCCGTAGCGAGAGGTATGGCAATGCGTGATTCTGTAATAAGTTACAGAAATTATGTAGCACAAGTCATGGCTACGTATGAAACGCCTAAAGGAAAATTTTCGTTTACTGCGCCAGAAGATATGAAAGATCTATCGGAAGCAATGAAAACGTGTAATCCTGATGATACGGCTTATGTTGCGGCTTTTATGCGTTCTTTAAATATGCCAGAAAGAGTTGAACTAACTGTTCATGGTGAGACGGAAGAATTACCATGGCCTTCTGTAATGTTCGATCACGCGCCAATTGTTGCAGCTGCTGCAATGATTACGGCACTTAAATTGGATATTAAGAATTCGGAGTCAATGGCGACTAAGTTCTTGTTGAGTAAGGTAGATGTTCAAGAATTTGATTTCAACAAAATCGAACCATTGGCATTTGCTAGTACTGGTTACATTAACCAAGGCGACTCGTTGAATTTACGCGTTATGATTGCGGCTTATGATTCAACTGAAACACCAAAAGTAAGTTGGGGACAGGATGCTGATACAGCAAACACTGAAACGTGGAAGGCTGCAAACAATGAAGATGGTTCAATTAGCATCAGAGGTGAACAACCAGGCTTACACAAGATTAAAGGTGTAATAATGGTTAAACAACGTGGTGTTGATGTACCGAAGCCTTGGGATTTCGAGTATACTGTTGGGCAACCAATGGGTGTAGTTGCTCTTCCTGAAATGCGTGTACTTTACAGAGGTTATGACAATATCGTTGAAGGTACTGCGTCTGGATTTGATCCAGATAAAGTAACGTTGTCCGGTAGTGGTTGTAATATCTCCAAAAGAGGAGCGCAATATGTTGCGACGGTAGGGTCTGGAACAAGAGAAGCAACAATCAGTGTCAACGGACGTAAAGCTGATGGTGGATCGGTGAACTTGGGATCATTCAAGTTTAAAGTGAAAAGCTTACCTTCTCCGGATGTGTATTTAGGAGGTATTACGAATGGGCAAACACCTGGTTTATCCAGTGTAAGAGCTCAAACGAGACTTTCTTGTCGTTACGACGAAAGTATTCCTTTGACAAATGTGTCTTTTTCAATTACTGGTGGTACAGTAAGTGTTGATGGTATCATGAGAAAAGGGAAAGTGCTTAGTGGTGGTGGACTTGATCAAAATGCAACGCAGGTTCTTGCTCAATCGCAAGGTAAACAAGTTACAATTACGGTGAACTACAGAGGACCAGATGGTGTAGGTAAAATTGCCGGATTAGTGTTCACAACACGCTAGTGAATTTATTTAATAAATGTGTGATATGAAAAGATTAATTTTTTCTTTAGTGATGATGGGGGTGGGCGTAAGCTTTGGCCAAATTAGAGGGCCAATCGCAAGTCCTGCACCAGGTGTTTTGGATGGAGTATATGTACAAGAGCATATCCCAACTAAAAAAGTCGTTCCTTACGAATATGTGCGTGAAGCAGATGTTACGTGGAGCAAACGTGTCTGGAGTGTGATTGATTTGAGAGAGAAATTTAATCATCCGCTTTATTATCCATTGGATGATATGCAAATGGGAATGTGGCAAAAGAACACGAGCCGTTGGAGCTTGTGGACGATTATCCGTTACCATTTGATGACTGGTGATTTGACGCTTTACTCTCCGTTTAACCCGAATTGGGAACAATGGAAGGATGGTGATATGTTCAAATATCCGATCAAACCTACTCTTGCTGGTGGTAATTATGAGAACGATAAACAGTTTAGAGAAGATGTATTTATCTATCTCGGAACAGAACTTCGTGATCCATTTGCTCCACCTTTGAAAAGTTGGTTGTATCCTGAAGAGGACAGTTTGATTTACTATCCGGATGGAAGTATCGAAGCTGTATATCCTGCTTCTGACACCCTTTGGTTTAAATCTTCTGATATTGTGCAGTATAAGTTAAAAGAAGATTGGTTTTTTGATAAAGAAAGATCAGTACTCGACAGACGAATTATTGGTATTGCTCCAGTGATTTATATGACGGATGCAAACGGTAACATCTCTGGTTTTAGAGAGTTGTTTTGGTTGTATTTCCCTGAATGTCGTTATGTTTTCCAAAACTTTTTTGTACAAAACAGAAACAACGACGCACAAAGAATGTCATTTGACGATTTGTTCTGGAAACGAATGTTCCAAAGCTATATTGTGAAAGAAACAAACTTGTACGATCGTGAAATTGATAGCTACAAAGCTGGTGTAGACGCTCTTTTAGAGTCTGAACGTATTAAAGAGAAAATCTTTAATTTCGAGCATGATTTGTGGAGTTTCTAACGCCAAATTAAACGACTGATAAAGAGGTCATCCATCATTGATGGATGACCTCTTTTCTTTTTGGTATGTAACCAAATTCATTGTTTTCATTCTATTTAGTAAGCTAGCAAGGCGTTAAACTAAAACCAAATCGAATGAAAACTAAATTATTAATTCTCGGTGCTTGTATCAACTTTTCTGTAGTCGCACAATTTGTTCGTGGTCCCTTATCTTTTGGTGAATCAGAAGAAGGACCGCTGTCAATGAGTTATGGTGTAAATGATGGTTTCTATATTGCTGAACACATCCCAACCAAACGAGTTATTCCTTATGCCCATGTGCGGGAGGCGGACGTGCTTTGGAGCAAACGGGTTTGGAGTGTAATTGACTTGAGAGAGAAAATAAATCAACCACTTTACTATCCAACGGAAGATATTCAAGCGGGTATGTGGAACAGAAATACATCAACTTGGAGTTTGTGGACCGTAATCAGGGAACATGTTCTTAAAGGTGATTTGACGGTATATTCGCCCTTTAATCCGCAATGGGAAGCATGGACGGACGGTGATGAATTTAAATATCCGATTAAACCCAGCTCGGCAGGAGGCAGATATGATACGGATTCAATTTTTCGTCAGGAGCTCTTTGTGTATTTGGGAACAGAGTATAAAGATCCTTTTGCGGTGCCACTAAAGAGCTGGTTGGATCCTGCAGAAGACAGTGTTATTACACTCGTGGATAAAACGAAGTCACTTGTTTACCCTCCAGGTGATACCTTGTGGTTTCTTTCGCAAGACATCATTCAGTATAAATTAAAAGAAGACTGGTTTTTTGATAAAGAACGTTCAGTTTTGGAAAGAAGGGTAATTGGTATCGCACCAATTGTGCATCAAAAAGATATCAATGGGAATATTACAGGAATGCGTGAATTATTCTGGCTTTATTTCCCTGAATGCCGTTATGTTTTCCAAAATTATTTCGTTGCAAGCCGACAAAATGACGCACAACGGATGTCGCTTGATGATCTCTTTTGGAAGCGAATGTTTCATTCCTATATCATCAAAGAATCAAATATAGCCAACCGCTCTGTAGAGGAGTACGCAGCTGGTGTTGACGCTCTATTAGAAGCGGAAGATATTAAAAATTCTATCGCTAATTTCGAACATGATTTGTGGGAATATTAGTGCTGAAAGAAGGCAATATAAGTTTATAAGGTGGGATTAATTCCACCTTTTTTTTTGATCTCGTGTTACTTTTTGATAGATGATGAATTGCTTAAGTAGAGCATAGATAGTCGTGCTCATTAATTTAAATCAATCATCATGGCAGGAGGAAAAGAAACACCAAGACAAAAAATGATCGGGATGATGTATCTCGTTTTAACCGCACTATTGGCGCTGAATGTGACCAAGGAGGTGGTCAATGCATTTGTAACAATTAATGATAAATTAGATGCAAGTGCTTCAATTATTGATAATAAAGTTCAAGACGATTACAATTCGTTTGAATTGAAGAAAATGTCCATTTTGGCCAAAAAAGGCGACATGAAGTTGTATTCAGTTTGGCAACCGAAAGCTGAAGAGTTAGGTGCTGAAGCAAATAAAATAATTGGTTATTTATTGTCCGAATGCAATGCAATGATAATCGAAGGGCAAGGTGAAGATTGGGTCGCTGATGGAGGCAAGGATTCAGAGGGTAATATTACGACGCTCAAACCACTGATGAATATTGACGTGAAGGATAATTATGATATCCCAACCCAACTTTTTATCGGTTCAAATCCGCAAGATCCTATTCAAAGAGGATTGGATTTGCGATTGAAAATACATGCATTTCGAGATAAAGTGGCAGAGTTGATGGGTACATATTCCGAAAGCGGTAAGGAATGGTCTTTTATTGCGCCGAAAGGTGAAGGTGGATTAGAGGAGGCTCTGCAAACAGTGAATCCTGCGGATGCAGATAAAATCGCTCAGTTTTATAAATCACTTACCATACCTTCTATGCGATATGATCACGGAGAAGGAAAAGACCTCCCTTGGGTATCTGCTACATTTAATCATGCCCCAATCGTGGCAGCTGCTGCCCTATTTACTTCGTTAAAGGTGGATGTTAAAAATGCAGAATCCATTGCAGCCGAATTTATGTTGGACAAGATTGATGAAATTCCATATATCATTAACAAAGTTGAACCCATGGCTTTTGCACCTTCTGGGTACATTAATCAAGGTGATTCATTGGATTTAAATGTGCTCATTGCGGCCTTTGATACAACTGAATTGAATACTATAAAATGGGGTATGGATGGGGATACTTTACCGGAAAGATGGAAGGAAACAAAGGGTAAAATAAATCTTTCAGGTGCCGCTCCTGGAGTGCATCAAGTGAGGGGAGTTATTGGTGTGAAAGAACGAAATGAAATTGTCTGGAAACCGTGGTCTTTCGATTATACTGTTGGACAACCTATGGGTGTGATTTCTCAACCGCAAATGCGACAATTGTATCGTGGCTATGATAATGTCGTTGAGGCAGCAGCTTCGGGTTTTGCTGCTGATAAAATATCTTTAAGTGCAAGCAGTGGATGCAGGGTGACTCGCTCAAATGGCAAATGGGTTGTTCATGTTGGGAGTGGAATTAGAACAGCAACGATTACCATACGTGGAGAAAAAGAAGATGGATCTATTGTGACCATTGCCTCGAATACGTTTGAAGTTAAACCTATGCCGACTCCTGAAATATTTTTGGGTGGAATTTCTAACGGTCAATCGCCTGGTCTCTCATCTGTAACTGCTCAGAGCCGTATTTCGTTGCGCTATCCTCCTAGCATTCCACTCACAGGTGTTCCTTTTACAATTATAGGAGGTACGGTAACTGTTGAGACTTTGAGCCGTTCTGGGAAAATTTTAAGTAACGGAACATTGGATGAAAATGCCAAGATCCTACTTCGACAATCGAGTGGCAAATTAGTCACCTTTACCTGCACTTATCGTGATCCATCTCAGGTAACAATGAATGCAAGTCCCCTTGTTTTTAGAGTAAGGTAGCTTAAGCAATAGTTATAATCGCAGGTTTTTAGCCGAATTATTCGCTCAGGAATAGATATCACTGTGCTTGCGAGTGGTAATTCGGCTTAAACTTGTACCTTTGCGCTTTGAAAGCTAATTTTCATGGTCAGAATCAACAATTTATCATATCATTTGCCGCAAGGTTTTTTATACAAAGACATTTCTTTATTCATAGATCGCGGTGATAAAATCGGTCTAACGGGTAAGAATGGAGTTGGAAAATCAACCCTACTCGGAATTATTTCGAAACAATTAACACCGAGTGAAGGGAATGTGATTATTGAGAAGGGCATTTCAATTGGTTATTTAACGCAGGATATTGAAATTAGAAAAGACATCTCTGTTCGGAAATATATTCAAGAGTCGAATAAAGAAATTACAACATTAAATGAACGATTGGATTTTGTCAATCACGCCTTAACGACACGCACGGATTATGAGTCGGAAACTTATTCTGATTTAATTCACGAAGTGACCGACATTAACGATCGTCTTATGGTGCTTGACGCGCATTCATTCGCAGAAAGAATTGAAATTGTGCTGAAAGGACTTGGTTTTAAGCAAGCCGAATTTGACAATGAGATTGGAAGTTTCAGCGGTGGTTGGCAGATGCGTGTCGAATTAGCAAAATTATTGGTAAATAATCCTGAAGTCCTCTTGATTGATGAACCTACCAATCACTTGGACATTGTCTCTATTCAATGGCTCGAAAATTACTTGAAGAATTTTAAAGGGGGATTGGTCCTCATTTCTCACGATAGACGCTTCTTGGATAATGTTACAAATCGTACAGTCGAAATTGCAAATCAACGGCTTTACGATTATAAGTGTAATTATACAAAATACCTCGTCTTGCATGCTGAAGAAATGGAACGTACCATGCAAGCAAAGAAAAATCAAGATAAAGAGATTAAACGAACCGAGGATCTCATCAATAAATACAGAGCAAAAGCAAATAAAGCAAGCTTTGCGCAAAGTTTGATTAAAAAATTAGACAAGGTCGATCGAATTGAGGTCGACACCATTCAACGAAAAGCGTTTAACCTCCGCTTTACACTTGAAAATCCCTCAGGGAAACGTGTGCTTGACATGAATGGGTTGCAGAAATCATTCGGCACGAAGAAAATTTTTGATGGACTTGAAGTCGTACTAGCAAGAGGTGAAAAAATTGCATTGCTTGGTCCCAATGGTGTTGGAAAATCGACCTTGATCAAGTGTATCACTGACGAAAACCAATTTGACGGTCAAATCGAATTTGGACATAATGTCTCAGTCGGTTATTTTGCGCAAGATTCAGCGGAAAAATTAGACGGTGAAACAACGGTTTTTGATACGATAGATGCTATCGCTAAAGGTGATAAAAGAAAAGATATTCGTTCGATTCTTGGTGCTTTTTTGTTCAGTGGAGAAGAATCAGAAAAAAAAGTAAAAGTCCTTTCTGGGGGTGAACGAACACGATTGGCAATTTGTAAATTGCTTTTTCAAGAATTTAATTTCTTGATTATGGATGAGCCGACAAATCACCTGGATATCCAAAGTAAAGAGATTCTGAAAGATGCTCTAAAAAATTATGAAGGCACCCTTTTATTGGTGTCGCACGATCGTGAGTTTTTGGATGGTTTGAGCAATAAAATTTGGGAAATACGTGAGGGTAAAATTAAAACACATTATTTTGGTGTGAATGAGTTTTTAGAACGTATTAATGCGGAGGAACAAGAGGAGAACGCAGCTGCAAAGAAGAAGCCGGAAATCAAGGTTGTCGAAGAAAAGAAAGTGATCTCTCGTGACGATCAATCCATGCTGAAGAAATTAGAATCCAAAATTCAAAAGTGTGAAAAGCGAATAGAAGAACTGGAGAAAGAGTTAAAAGAAAAAACAGTGGCATTGGAAAGTGCGCCATTTGAAGATACAGATGCTTATACAGCAGCAGTAAAAGCTTTCGAGACCGCCGAAAAAGCACTTGAAGAAGCTATGTCTAATTGGGAAGAAACTGAATTAGAAAGAGATGAATTACTTGTTAAACTTTCTTAAACTCTCGCCTGATTCTTAAAATGGGTTTCTCAAGTAATTTATAACTTAAATCGGCAACAACGACCGTACTGACATAAACAGCGACAATAATTAATATAATCACATAAAAGGAATTAATATTGATGTCAAGTGACTGTAACGCGATAATCATCATAACTCCTATAATCGCTTGATAAATAATCATCCCATAGGTGAGTTTGCCCAAATAGCTCAGTATCTTTTTTGATTTAAGTTGCGTGAATGAGTTTTTTCCAAATGTTTGTTCTATTAATATAAATCCAAAAAATACACCTGTAATCACAGGAACAAATAGGGCAGAGTAGGTAGTGGATGTCACGATATATCCGCCGAGAAAAAAAAGCGTACCTAAACCATAAATTAGTGGAATAATCCGTTTTGGAGTTTCTTTTATCCATTGAAAAATAACATTTTCACTCCTCACACTTACAGCTGTTATGATTCCAATACCAACTGGAATTCCATAAGACAATGTGTCTAAGAAATAATCAGTCTCGTTCCATAAATGAAATGCACGAGCCATTATTCCAATTAGAATCGTTATTATTCCAACAGTCATCAAGTGGTTTTTAAAGAAGCGCAGCACAATCCCTAGATAAACATAGAACTGCAAGAATAGATAAATCGAACAAATCACTTTTAAGTAAATCAATTGTTCACCCCCCGTATGGCTTAAGTAATTTGGAACACCCAATAAGTAATACTTGATCGAAGGAAGTGTAATCGGTTGTAAATCTAATTTTACGTTCAACCAAGGATGCACTACAAATGCGAATAGGATGCCGAGCAGCAGAACAATGCCAATTCGCAGTGCACGTCTTATAAAAAAGTTACGTAGTGAAAATTGATCAAGGTATTTATATTCACGCAATCCATGGGAAACAAGGAGGAAAGAAGAGATGAAAAAGAAAAAATCAAAACTGCTGCGTGCGATTTTTTCCGCAAATTCAGTGATTTCAATCAGTGTACTTTGAGTTGAAAGAGACATCAATTGAAGGATACAATAAAAATATATTGGTAAAAAAACAAGGGCTTTTAAAGCCGAAATATCCTTAAAATAGAGTCTTTTGTTTCTCGGCATTACAGGTTGGTCTAGGGATGTTATACATTATCGTACAAAACAAATATAACAAAACTAATCTAATCCAATTATTGTGAGGCTAGTGAATAGGATTTTACAAATAGTTATACCTTTGTAAGATGCAAATAAAACGCATTCATCTGCTTTTACTGTCGCTTATTGGTGGCACGGGTTTGGGACTTAGTTTCCCCTTCACTGGTGGCTTGTTTATCTTGTCTTTTGTTGCTTTTGTTCCCTTGATAATTATTAATTTAGAATTGAATAAATGGAGTAAAGGACGCTTCTTTGTTCGGTTTATTTTAAATTATATTTATTTCCTTTTTTTTAATTTAATTACAACGTGGTGGATCTACAATGCTTCGGAAGGTGGAATGTATATGGCTGTAATTTGCAATTCCCTGTTGATGACGTTGCCCTTTTTCTTTTTCGGTTTTATTAGTCGTTTTTTAGGCGAGAATAAAGGATTGTTGGCTTTAGTAGTGCTTTGGCTCTCGTTTGAATATGCGCATTATTTTTGGGAACTGTCATGGCCATGGCTCAGTCTTGGACACATTTTTGGAGAATATCCAATGCTTATTCAGTGGTATGAATTTTCTGGTGTAACAGGAGGGTCTCTCTGGGTGCTTCTCATGAATATTGGATTCTATTTTTTAATCCGAAATACGTGGCTAAAAAAGGAAACTTGGCGTATACAAGCGCCGATTATTCTGATGACATCATTAGTTGTTGCGCTCCCTATCTTGAGTTCTCTTTTTATTTATTATACCTATGAGGAGGAGATTGATCCAATTGAAATGGTTGTTGTTCAGCCGAATCTAGATCCTTATGAGGAAAAATTCATACTACCGCTTCCGGATCAGTTAGAGTTGATGATGAATCTTGCTCAGCCTTTGATTAATCAGAATACAGATTTGATTGTATGTCCTGAAACGGCAATATCGAGATCTGTGAATGAAGATCAATTGGATCAAGAAACCAGTATAATTACCCTTAAAGCTTTTTTGAGAAAAAATCGAAATGTAAATATGCTTATTGGGGCTGATTCGTATCGGTTTTTCGAAGAGGAACATTCACTGGCGTCAAACTTTTATGAAGGTGCAAATTTATGGTATGAAGGGTATAATTCGGCTTTTCTCATTGATCCAAACCGCCCTGTACAAATTTACCATAAGGCCAAACCTGTTTTGGGCGCCGAAAAAGTGCCTTTTCTTTCCTGGTTTCCTTCACTTAAAGATTATTCTGTTGAGCTAGGTGGCACGTCTTCTATGATTGGATTAGGTGAGGATCCAACAAATTTTAAAGCAGGTGAAAATTCCTTTGCACCGCTGATCTGTTACGAGTCGGTGTATGGAGATTATGTTTCTTATTTTACAGCTCGTGGAGCGGATATTTTATGTGTGATTACGAATGACGGTTGGTGGGGAGATACGCCCGGTTATAAACAACACCGCATGTTTTCTCGTATTCGTGCCATTGAAAATCGACGCAGTTTGGCACGTGCGGCAAATACAGGTATTTCTTGTTTCATTGATCAAAAGGGGAATATTATATCAGAGCTAGAATGGGACAAGGAAGGAGCGATCGTAGCTTCATTAAATCGAAACAAAGAGATCACATTTTTTGTGCGATATGGAGATGTAATCGGTCGCATTTCAATCTTTTTAACAATTGCAATGCTCGTATATGCATTCACCATTTTTGCAAAAACGACTGGTCTCGCAGATAAGGTGCACTTAACCCGTAAATAAATTTTATCGTTGTGTCCTTTTTTGGGGAGAAAAATCTGCCATTATTATACGGTGTTTGACACATTGCCACCTTATTTGATGGGGTTTTCAGGTATTACGTGACAGATTGTCTTAATGTCTATAATGGCAACCTTTTTGCTCGAAGAAATTCAAATTGATTAAAGATGGCTGAGAAAGAAAACGAAGACCTAAGAGAAACAACTAGTAACGAAGAAAAAATGCATAATTCAGATATATTGAATGAGGATCAAGACGGTGTTGAAAATTCAGAAGACACAACAACGGATGAAGTGAAGTTGCCTACACTCGAGGAGCAATATGCTGAATTGAACAATAAATATGTTCGTCTCTATTCAGATTTCGATAATTTTAGAAAGCGCACAATTAAAGAAAAAGCGGATATCATTTCTACTGCGAGTGGATCTTTGATGAAGGAAATGTTAGGGACATTGGATGATTTCGAACGTGCTATTGAAAATAATGATAAATTAACGGATATCGAAAGTGTCAAAGAAGGTTTTAAACTGATCTATCATAAGTTTTCAACTACGCTAAAGCAAAAGGGTCTTGAAGCAATGGAGTGTAAGGGTGAAGTTTTTGATGCGGATAAACATGAAGCAATCACGAATATTCCTGTAGAAGACCAAGCACAAAAAGGAAAAATTATTGACGTGATCGAGCGCGGTTATAATTTACATGGAAGATCATTGAGATACGCGAAAGTTGTCGTAGGACAATAATTTAAATAGAATTCATGAGCGGAAAAAGAGATTATTACGAAATTCTTGATGTCGAGCGTAATGCAGATGAAAAGACGATAAAAAAAGCCTATCGAAAGATTGCGCTTAAATATCATCCTGATAAAAATCCGGGTGATACGGCCTCTGAAGATAAGTTTAAAGAAGCGGCTGAAGCATACGAAATCTTGAGTGATGCGGATAAAAGAGCACGCTACGATCGTTTTGGTCATCAAGGTGTAGGTGGTGCCTCGCAAGGCGGTGGAAGTGGTTTCGGCGGAATGAATATGGATGATATCTTTGATCAGTTCGGGGATATCTTTGGCAGTTCTTTCGGCGGCGGTGGTCGACGTGGAGGTGGAGGTGGTTCTCGTGTAGCGCGAGGTTCTGATTTAAGAATTAAAATCAAATTGACTTTAAAAGAAGTTGCTCTTGGTGTAACGAAAAAAATCAAAGTTAATAAATTGGTGAATGCCGAAGGCGTTACTTATAATACATGTAAAACATGTAATGGCCAAGGTAGGGTGATGCGTGTAACGCAAACTATGTTAGGCGCCATGCAAACGCAATCAACTTGTCATTCTTGTCATGGAACGGGAAAGATTATTGATAAAAAACCTGCTGGTGTTGATGGGCAAGGTTTAAAACGTCAAGAGGAAGTTGTTGAAGTGCCTATTCCGGCAGGTTTTGAAGAAGGGTTACAATTGAAAGTTACAGGGAAAGGTAATGCCGGTCCGTTTGATGGTGTCCCAGGTGATTTGTTAGTAGTAATTGAAGAAATAAAAGACGAGTTTTTACAGCGTGAGGGGAGCAACTTGCATTATGAGGCCTATATTAGTTTTATAGACGCCGTGATTGGTGCATCCATAGAGGTGCCTCTTGTTGAAGGGAAAGCGAAGATAAAGGTTGAACCAGGGACGCAAAGTGGAAAAATGCTTCGTCTTAGAGGTAAAGGTTTACCAAGTGTTCAAGGGTACGGAACAGGTGATTTATTGGTTCACTTAAATGTTTGGACGCCTAAGAAAATTTCCAACGAGGAAAAAGATATCTTGGAAAAATTAAATCAATCTGAAAATTTCAAACCGAACCCTGTAGGTAAAGAAGAAGGTTTTTTTGATAAAATGAAAAACTTTTTTCAAGGATAAAATCAAACAAGTTGAACAAAAAAAAGCACAAGATATATCTTGTGCTTTTTTTTGTTGCTAACGCATGTGTTAAAAGAAATAATTTCCTGCTTCTTTCGAATTTAAAACCAAAACAGGGACGCCTTCTTTGTTCGTTATTAAACTTTGTGCAAAGGAATCGAATTGCGGGAAAAGGCTGTCAGAATGGTAAGCAAACGCAATTAAATTTGCATTTACACTCGTCGTGTATGCCGCTATGTCAATAGCAAACCCTTTTTTACGTTCTAATATTTTGGTTTGATAAGGTAGACCCTTAGCTTTCAATTGTTTTGTAAAGAGTCCGCTGTGAACAGCAAGTTTCAATTTTAAATTGCTGTCAATTTTTTTCTCAGAAATAACGTGAATCTCTGATTTTAAAATTTCAGCTAATCCTGTTGCAACTTGCTCGATTTGTAAACTTTCTTGCGATTCGTCTATCGGGACAACTATTTTACTCATATCCAAACCTGTGAATTGCTCTTGAACAATCAAAAAAGGAACATGCGTACTTGTGATTACTTTTATTGCAAAACTACCAAATAGTTTTTGCATCCCTTTTGCGCCATGTGTACCCATAATAATAAGGGTCGAATGAAGTTCAGTTGCCTTACTTGCAATGTCAGTATAAATAGAACCTATTTGAGTATGTGGTCTAATCTCAACTCCATTTGGAGTTGAACCAATTTTGTCAATAATTTTTTCAAACTTAGATTTAGCAGAGGCTGCTTCTTTAGAGTCTTTTACAATATGCAATAAGTCAACGTTAGCGCCAAGCTGCGAAGCAAGATTAATCGCGTAACTTACTGCGTTGTCCGCGACTGTCGTAAAGTCATGTGGAACTAGGATTGATCTTCTTTCCATAAAAAATTGGTTTGCACGTAAATATAATAAAAAGAATCGTGCGGATTACCCCTCTTTTTTGAGTATTCAACACTCAAAAGTCAATAATCCGGTTTTGTTTGTATCAAATAAAGCAATAATTGTTAAAATAGTTACATTATTTAATCGATAAAATCATCTTTTCATTGTAAACCTAGTGCGATTCTATCCTAGAATTTGACGTTCATTTCAGCTAAAACATAGTTTATATATCGATTTCTATTCCGTTTAATCCAGCCAATTGGCACGATCCAAACTTCGGAATTGAATGGCTTCGGCCAAGTGTTTTGGCTGAATTGTCAGCGCTCCTTCCATATCGGCAATCGTTCGAGATACCTTTAAAATACGTGAATAGGAACGTGCTGATAAACCCATTTTATCCATAGCCATTTTTAATAGCAATTGTCCTTGCTCATCAATCGCACAAAATTTTTCGATCTGTTTCGGCTCGAGTTGCGCATTGTAGTGAATTTTAGGAATCATTTTAAATCGTTCTTCTTGTAAATTTCGAGTATTAACAACTCGTTTTCTAATTTGCGCACTTGTCTCTCCTTTGCGAGCAGACGATAATTGTTCAAAAGGAACAGCAGGTACTTCAATGTGCAAATCTATTCGATCCATAAGTGGACCTGATATCTTATTCATATACCGTTTTACAACATATTCGGGATCCGAATTGGGATCTTTAGGATCATAAAAATTGCCCGAAGGGGAGGGGTTCATAGATGCAACCAACATAAACCCCGCAGGATAATCAACAGACATTTTTGCACGCGAAATGGATACTACACGATCCTCTAGCGGTTGACGCATAACTTCCAAAACTTGCCTTTTGTATTCTGGTAACTCGTCCAAAAAAAGTATGCCATTGTGCGCTAATGAAATTTCGCCTGGCTTCGGATGTGATCCCCCGCCAACTAATGCAACATCACTCACCGTGTGGTGTGGGCTCCTGAATGGGCGAGTTGTCATTAACCCTTTATGCTCGCCAACGAGGCCCGCAACCGAGTGGATTTTTGTTGTCTCTAAGGCTTCATCAATTGTTAAGGGTGGCAAGATGGATGGCAATCGTTTTGCAAGCATTGTTTTGCCTGAACCTGGGGGACCAACTAATAAGATATTGTGTCCGCCGCAAGCGGCTATTTCTAGTGCCCGCTTCACGTTTTCCTGTCCTTTTACATCCGAAAAATCAATGGCGAATTCCGAATGGGCCTCGTCAATTTGATCTGGAACAAACAGGGTCGGTTCAATCGTTTTCGTTCCATTAAAAAAATCAACCACTTCACGAATATCTTCGATTCCCAAGACATCTAATCCCTCAACAATTGAAACCTCCCGCGCATTTTGTTTGGGTAAAATAAACCCCTTAAACCCTTGTTCTTTTGCTTTTATCGCCATAGATAGTGCACCTCTAATGGGACGCAATCCTCCGTCTAAGGACAGTTCTCCCATAATGACATAATCGGCAACTTTATCCGTACTGAGTTGATCACTCGCAGCTAAAATGCCAACCGCAATGGAAAGATCATACGCCGATCCTTCTTTGCGAATATCTGCGGGCGCCATATTTACAGTGACTTCTTTCCTTGGGAAATTGAGATCCGTATTTGTAAAAGCTGCTTTAATGCGCTGATGACTTTCTTTTACGGCACTATCAGGAAGGCCAACTAGGAAAAAATTAATCCCTTTCCCTACATTCGTTTCTATCGTAATCGGAACAGCTTCAATCCCATATACGGCATAGCCATATGTCTTTACTAACATGTTTTATGAATTAAGTGACGGGGTTGAAACTTGGACAAATATAATTAAAATGATTAAATAACCGTTAATTTTTGATTATTTTTTAATCACATTTTTTTTATTGATTCCCCGTAATCTTACCAGTAAGATTTTGCAACGGCTAGTACAAGTCTATCAAAAAGTCTATCTCCAAAGTATCTGCGG
>Ga0075117_1000909_pt1 | contig 19083 bp, 27 predicted proteins | sample AntAceMetag02UKJ_FD_69789 | JGI IMG/M metagenome (GOLD analysis project Ga0075117, IMG submission 69789) | Saline lake microbial communities from Ace Lake, Antarctica - Antarctic Ace Lake Metagenome 02UKJ | ecosystem: Environmental > Aquatic > Non-marine Saline and Alkaline > Saline | place... | reverse complement strand
TGCAGACCAATACAACGGAAGGCGCGGAGAATGAAAGATCGAGCAGAGGCAGTAAAGTTTTTAGTTAGTCAATTTGATCACGAAAACGAATCAGTGGCAAAGAATAAGGTTGGTTCGTGGCATTACGGAAAGCAAGAGCTAAAGCAGCTGTTCGATTTTATATATGAAGGAACACCTACAACCGAGCAAGAAAAAATAAGGGAATGGTAATGAATATAGAAGGGCAATACAACGGAAGGCGAAACAAGTTATGACAATACCCTTAATATTAATTATGGCTTTTGCGCAGAACGTAGCCTTCACGATGGTTTCGCGCTCCCGTAATCGTGACAACGCAACCTACCACGCTGTTTGCTCAGTGTTTAGTAATGGTCTTTGGTTTTTAACTATGAGGGAGTTGGTGGTAGCTGAATTAAGCTTGGTGCTAATAGTGCCGTACATAGTTGGTACTGTTGTTGGCTCATTATTTGGTGCAAAAGTATCAATGCAAATAGAGAAACGTATAGGGGCTTTATCTGATAGCCACATATAAGGAGAGTAAGTAATGAACATACGTAAAGAAAACATAATCACGGGTAAATCAAATGTAATGAACATCCCAGTGACAATAAAGCAGATTAACGCATGGCAAGGTGGTGAACTTATACAAAACGCTATGCCAAACCTATCAAGTACTCAAAGAGAATTCCTAATGACGGGTATGACTGCTGACGAACAGGAGGGAGTGTTTAAATCAATGGAGAACCATTATGAAACTAACAACACATCAAACTAAAATATTAGAGCAGTCTGCGAAGATTTTAGAAGAAGTTGCAAGGTATGAAGCGGCATCATTCACAGATTGTGAAGAAACAAAGCGGTACTTTTCAAACCTGTTAGTTGGTAAAAAAGATGAAGTGTTTACCGTGTTGTTTCTGGATAGCCAACACCGGCTGATTGAGAAGAGAGACCTATTCCACGGCACAATTAATGCTGCTGCTGTTTACCCAAGGGTAGTAGTGCGAACTGCGCTAGAGCTGAATGCGGCTTCAATTATTTGTGGGCACAATCATCCATCAGGTGTACCAGAGCCAAGCCAAGCTGATATACGGATTACAGAGCGGCTGACAGAAGCGTTAGCGTTAATGGATATCAGACTACTGGATCACATAGTTGTAGGCCACACAGCTGTATCAATGGCTGCGCGAGGGATGATATGAAATGGCAAACGCTTAATGTAACACACGATGAAGAATTCGGCTGTACAGGATTCTTGGTGGAAGGTATGTCGAGGGGTATGAACGCTGCTATGGAAGGCCGATTAGTTGCCCACGATATTCTTGAACATCAAAATGGTGTTAGCAGTATCGGAAGTGTTGAAGATGAACTACAAGCGTTTGGTGCTGTTTGGTACATAAGAGGACAGCATGGCTACCTTGGGCAAAGCAGTATGTTTTCTCCAGAGGATACCCTAGCGTCAGATATTACCTGTATGTTTGAAAACTTTGAAGTTGACGGTTGGTTAGATCGCTGCGACTACAAAGAAGTTGAAGATGAAATATTTGAGTACATAGTTGCTAAAGGTATTGAGGACGCTGATTCATATTATGAACATGACGAAAGTGAAACAGAAAGATTTAGAAAAACTGCGGTAGGTTTTATGAACCTTGGGTATAAGAAAGCTTCCAAGCGATTTGTAAATAGCTTCCGAGCCAACACACAATTTAGAGCAATAGAACGAGTTGTGGATTCTGCCTTTCAATACGAGTTATATGAAGGACAGAAGTTCCGATTAGGTTGGGGAAAAGGCGAAGCAGTAATCAATGAAATTTATGAAGAGGGGTACTAGTAATGTTTAATCAAGCGTTGAGTAACAACGAAATGGCCTGCATTATAGAAAGTAAAATTGATGAAGGTTTACGGAACCTGGACAGCAGTGGAAGAGCTTGTATAAAAATTACAGACAGCTTCACCGTTCGCTGCTCTGGTAGTGAGAAATCTATTAGAGAAGTTGCGCGTAAATTTCGCAAAGCCAAAAACCTAAGCAGTGTACGGAAGATCAAGCCTCCTACAAACGCTGTGAATAAACGAGCTGTGTTTGATGATATGTGGTTGAGTGGGGAAAGTAAGAACGCCATCAACTACGCGAACGCAACAGGGTTGGAAATTGTATTCAATTGCCCTAGTGAAAAGTTTGTTGCTCAGCCAATTCTTAGAATGACCCCAGTAAAAGGTTACGAAGGTTTTGTTGCTGGTCGTATCTTTAAGAATATAGATAGTATGTCTCGCTGGTTTGTTTATCACGTTGACACAGGTATGACTTGTGGTGGTGGTGGAGTTGGCTATAAAACTAAAGCCGAAGCAGTAAAGGCTCTGACAAGCAACACACCAGATAGGTTAGAGAAAGCTTTAGAGCAACATAAGAAGTCCGGTGGAAACCAAGAGCGAGTTCGTAGGGAAAAGTCATACCTACCGGAACACCGCCGATGAATTCAACACTACTCATACTCCTGCTGGAATATAAAACGGGAGAGATACCTTTAAAAGAGTGTTGTGAAAAGTTCTTCGGGCTTAGTTATAGCAAAGCAAGTAGCAAGGCCAGAAGCCACCAACTACCTGTTCCCTGCTATAGAGGTGGATCACAGAAGTCCGAGTGGTTAATCAGTGCAGCGAGTATGGCTGAGTGGTTGGACACAATTAAAGCAGAAGCTTTACGGGAATTTAATTTAATGAACGCTTAATGGAGAAACACTGTGAGAGTAACTTACTGGAATGAAAATATTGCCGGAGGTGCAACTACATACGAAGAGTTGGTGGCATTTGAAACTGGGGATGGTGGAGCTGCCTCAACTACTCACGATGGAGTTAGTGAGAAAGAGCTAGAAAGGGTGATAGAAGTTTTCGAGGACGAGAGTTATAGCACACTGCATATTCACATACACCCAAGTATATTAGTACAAAGTAAAATCTATGTACTTATCGCCCGTTACTTCCAGCGCCGTGTAAGTCTGTAGGCTAGTCCACGCTTTGTGTCCTGATACGGATGCAACTTGAGGGAGTGTCCAGCCTTGTTCAAACAACCAGCTGATGCACTCCCTCCTAAGATCGTGAAAGCGTAAGTCTTCAATACCCAGAAACGAACAAGCCCTAGTAAATGCTGCGGAAGCAGTCTTGCCTTTGTAGGGAAATATATATTCAGAAACTTTAGTTTGCCTGTTAATAATTTCCATAGCTTTATCCGGCAGACTAACTAAAGTATCAACAAGCATTTTCGGATGTTTCATATCACGAACCAAAACCTTGTTGTTTTCTCTATCGAGGTCAGCCCATTTGATCCTGCAAATTTCATCCTGTCGTCTGCTGCTAAACATAGCGAACTGAACAACATCAACCATCTTCACTACTGAGCGTTTATCACGTTCTGCAAAGTGAGTGAGTAGTATATTAATTTCTACTAAAGTTGGTCTGCGTTTTCGTGTGTTTGATTTACAAATTAATCCAGCGCGACGACAGATAAATGCAGCATCCTCTAATGCCTGAATATCAAAAGGAAGATCACGCTCAATTTTGACCGCCTGTAATGCCACCCTAAGCCAGATAAAGTCTTGGTTGATAGTGGAAGGCCCAGTGCCGGTTAAAGTCCGCATACGAGCGTGTGCTACAAGCTGACCCGATGTATATCCGGTAGCCATTATATCTTCCATGTTATCCAAGCCGATTAGAAAATTCACTGAGCTTAGTTTGGTACGACTAAACTTTTTATCACCATCATAGTCATCCTTGTACCACTGCAATACCTGTTTAAAACTAATGTCTTTCAAAGAGAGAGATTCAATATAACCAGGAGTTTTGAGTTGCAGTTCACGCTTAGTGGCCCACGCGGTCGCCATAGCCCTACGCACGAAGGTTTCAGATTCGTCATGGATTACTCGACCAGCCTTTTTAATCCGCACACGGGCTGTGTACTGAGTCCCAGACTTCCTTTTGCGTGGCGTTATGGTTGCCATGATATTTACCTTTTAAGAGCCTCGGTGTCCAGAAAATGCCTCCAAACTAATTCGTAGTTTATAGGTAGTTGATTGTAAAAGGAAATATTTAGAATCACTCCAATCCATCATCGGCGCTACAGAAACTCTTCTATCCATTGGTTTACGCATACTTACTGGCCTAAGCCCTATTTCACTGGCACACAGAGCAAACTTATTATTGCTTGTTTGTGCCGTTATTTAACTATTTAAACAAACTTGGTGTCTCCAAAGTGTCTCCACGATACTTGGAGTCACTGAATTCATCTACTTGGAGAACCAAATGATTATAACAGAAGGTAAAACCGCTATTGAAGTGGGTAAGGAAATTGCAGCAGCGATGGCAGCTCAAGGCACTCGATGCGCGAGTGTAACAGGAGCTTGTATGTATGGGCATGAAGGGATGCATTGTGCAGTTGGTTTCCTGCTACCAGAGGACAACCCCACCTTAATGAGCTTCTCAGGTACGGTTAAAGATATGATAGGGGAATACAGAGAAAGCCCAAAAGCCATGTACCTTGGCCCTAATGAAGAATTCATAATTGAAAATAGAAAACTACTAATGGACATTCAGGGGATACACGACGAGTGGGGTGCAGTTGAGACACCTTGTGGTGTAAGGCATACCTTGATTGAAAGACTACCAGTAGAACTACAAAAAGACTTTAGCCAATTCGTAGCAACGGAGAAATCAGCATGAACGGACTACTAGGAAAAGTGGGGCTGCTTGATGCGGCCATATTCCCGCAACCAAACTGTAATGTACAAATGATCCACGAAATGTGTGGCATCTTACCCTACATGTGCGCTGAAGGAACAGCCGATACCCTCAAAGAACGATTAGAAAATGGCTATGGCTTTCCTGTAACGTGGACACAAGATGCCGACATTGGAGAGTCTGGAGAATATGAATATCCAGGTGATCCAATACTTTACCCAATTATGAAATTATCATTAGGTAATGAAACCGTATACATTTACCATTACGGTAGGGTGGCTCTCGTTACAATTGAAGAAGATGGGAGCCGTGTTACACAACAAACGAGAATGGATTGATGGCAGTTTTTATAACAATATTGGTGTTTTCTTTTGTAGGTGGGCTAATTTGGGAAATGGTATCACCAACACCTAAAGAAGATGCCGAAGCGTATAGAAGTTTATCCACAATAAAGAAAGTAAAGTCATTTGCTACAACATATATAAAAAGCGCCATTAACTGCTTGGGCTTCCTGCTTGTGTTAGGGGTAGCAGCATTTTGGTTGTATGGAAAAATAACCTAACGGAGAATGGATGGATGAAGGCAGCGAACTAGCCTTTTCGATAGTTAAAAAATGGTTTGCTGAACTCGATGCTTTTCTTATTGCAACTGAAGATAAGATAATCTATTGGGGAAATCCCACAGGGCTAGTGGTCGAAAAAGACTGGGAAATTATCTCAGTAAACCAAACCTCAAAATTAATAAAATCAACACACACTCCCTTTCACTTAATGAAGTTCATAGAGCCTGATTTAATTCGGGCATCTGCACAAGAACTTGATCGAGTGTATATCAAGACAGTCAAAGTGAAAGCTGGCGAAACAGAGTCCGGCTCTTTCAACCTAAATCAGAAACATGCAACGACCATAGAGCAGAGAATAGTCAAAGAGCTATTGCTGTATATCCGTAGGTCTAAACAAAACATGCTTTTATTTGACGCAGATTGGATTATCCAAGGCTGTCTTGTGGCTGTAGGTAAAGCACAGTTTACCGCTATTAAACGAAACAAATACTTGAACGAACTAATAGGGTACACCGACTTAATTTACGCAAAGGGAATACAAAGAACTGCGGTTAATGGGCAATTAGCAACCGTCATAAGACACGCCCGATTAACTGGAGCTAAACAGTACAACGAAATACAACTGCAAGAAGTCATCAACGAGATATTAAAGTTGGCCCGCGCAACAACTCAAACTGGAGAAACAGAACAATGGCATTATCAAGCGAAACTAAAACCGTATATACCACCTCGGATATGGAAGAGTTCACCGACCTAGCACTGGCTGAAGCACACGAAGCTATGCTGGAAAACAAAGAAGTAATTGGCATTCGTGTCCAGAGCTTTCTTAACAAAGAAGGCTTAACTGGCCGGAGCCGTAAACAGAAAGAAAATGTAGCACAAGCTGTTATTGAATTCTTGCTGACCTTTGATGACGTACTTATCGAAGCAACTGTAGAAGAGCCAACTGAAGTTGAAGTTGAAGAAGCTACTGAAGTTGCAGTTGATGATACTGATGAAGTATTTGAAGACCCTGCACCTAAAGAAAAAGTACCTGCTAAGAAAGCAGAAATTGAAATTGATGACGATGACGAAGATTTGTTCCTATAAGGAGTGAACTATGAAAACTGCAAGATGTGTGGAGAAATTACCACACTCCTGCGGTTCTTCTAATGGATTGCAAGTATGGTACGACCCTGATACTGATAAATATTCAGGGTGGTGCTTTCCTTGTCAAACTAAAGTAGCAGACCCGTATGGAGATAACCCGCCTGATCCTAAAAAGATCAAGAAGAAAACACCAGAAGAGGTAAAAGAAGAACTAAACACTTTACGAAATTGCCCCTTCCCAGATTTTGAACACCGGTCAATCCGACCATCATCCTACAAAGAATTCAATGTTCGTGTAGCTCTGTCTGAGTTTGATGGAAAAACACCGAACGCAATGTGCTACCCATTCACCAAAAACAATGCCAAGAAATTATCTAGTTATAAGTTGAAGCTTATTACTAAGACAAAAGATTTCAAGATGTGGGCTGTTGGTGATATGTGGGGAGTTGACCCTTTCAATTGGCTTAACGCAAAAAAGATTGGTGGTAAAACTCTATACATTACCGAAGGTGAAGAAGATGCCATTGCACTTTGGCAAATCCTCACTGATAAGAACAAAGGTACTAAGTATGAAAGTACTGAGTACGCTGTAATCTCACTGCCTTCTGGTGCTGATAGTGTGCATGACTCACTAGGCCCATTAGCTGATGAAATTTCTAAGCGGTGGCAAGAGATTGTGCTTGTGTACGATCAGGATAAAGCTGGCGCGAAGGCAATAGTAGAGACTCGTAAAATACTACCACAATCAATGACTGTGAAGCTGCCTGAAAAGGACGTAAACAAATGCTTGGAAGAAGGGCGAGTAAAAGCTGTACACAGTGCCGTTGTATTTAATGCAACTAAGCCAACACCAATGGGTACTTTGTCCTTTGATGATGTTATTGAAGATGCAATGAAGCCTGTTGAGTATGGTGTGTCTTACCCTTGGGAAGAGCTTACCGACCTAACTTATGGTCAACGTAAACAAGAGTTGATTTCTATTGGTGGTGGTACAGGCACAGGTAAAACTTTAACTGGCTATGAGTTGATGGCGCACAATGCGTTAGAACATGGTTGGTGTGGTCTTGGTATATTTATGGAAGCCAGTCCAAGAGAAGTATTGTTGAACATCTGCGGAAAAGTTGATTCTATTCCCTACCATGTTCCTGGAACTTCTTACGACACTGACCAACTCCGAGCTACAGCCGAGAAGTTGAATAAGTACATCACGCTTTGGAACCCAGAAGAGTCAGGTTCGCCTGAAGAAAACTGGGAAGGCATGAAGTCGATGATTCGCTCATGTGGCAACAGTATTGATTACGTTTTGTTGGATAACATGACGACCTTATCAGAGGGTATGTCTTCCTCAGAGCGTAATGACTTTATAGGTAAGGTTTCGAGAGAAGCTGTTGACCTAGCAATGAAGTTTGATATTGAAATTATATTCTACAGTCACTTGAACGCACCCGAAAGAAACCAGAAGTCACACGAAAATGGCGGCAAGGTACTTGAGTCTCAGTTTACTGGATCAAGGGCACTGCAACGCTACTCGCACATGATGATGGGATTTTGTAGAAACAAACTAGCAGTTGATCCAAGCTGTAGTTATATCTCAGTACTTAAGAACAGGAAGTTTGGTAAAACAGGAATAGTGAAAACTTACTATAACGAAACTACCGGAAAACTTATTCAAAGTAATTGGGATGGCGACCAGTTCAAAGATCGTAAAGTAGCTTAAGGAGAAATCTATGGAAATTGATGTAATAAGAGTCAGAAATAAAAACGATAAAGACCCGACCAAGTTCTATGACCTCAATTCCATAGATGACTTGCTTCACCTCTGTAAAGAGGCTGGGGTTCCTGTCAGCAAAACACTATTAATAATTGATTTGTTGGAAGAAGGCAAGAGGGTAGATGGTACTCACTTAAATGAGCCAAACCTTTACTTTCAGGGGGCTACTAAAACGATTTACGACAGAGAGGTAATACTAGGTGGGCATATACCATAGCAGGGAAATATTCGCAGCTGATATAGAAACAACAGGTTTAATTGATGACCTGCTTACACAAACAAATCCAAAACTTCACAACTTAGGGTTGATTGATTCAGAAGGTAAAGAAGAATTATTTGAAGGTAGTCAGGAAGACGAAATTCAAGACTTCTTAGATTCAAGCCCCGTACTACTTATGCACAGCGGCATCACCTACGATGCAGTGGCCTTAGACATTCTAGGTTACGACACCAGCAACATTACTATTATAGACACCCTGATGATTTCCCACTACCTAGAGCCTCGACGTAAGCGTTATGGCTTAGCTGATTATGGTGAAGAGTTTGGAATCCCCAAGCCAGTTATTGAAGACTGGAATAATCAAACTCAGGAAGAGTACAACTTTAGGGTAATGCAGGATTGCAGAATCCAGCGCAAGTTGTGGCAGAAGCAGTACAACCAGCTCAAAGCCATCTACCGGACTGATGAGAAAGTTGAAAGGTTCGTTAAGTACCTGATGTTCAAATCCAAGCAACAAAAGGTTCAACAGGACTGCAAGTGGAAGCTGGACGTTGACGGTGCCACTGAGCTTAAGGACACGCTTCAGGTTGAATTTGAACTGAAGACCGATGCACTTAGATTGGTTATGCCTAGAGTGCCTGTATACGGCTCTATGAGCTTTCCTAAGAAGCCTTATAAAAAAGATGGCAGTTTATCGGCACAAGGTACGAAGTGGATTGCAATGAGGAACAAGTGTGGCTTTGGAAAAGGGCATACCGAAGAACTCATATTCATCAAAGGTGATAAAGAACCAAACCCCAACAGCCATGTGCAAATTAAGGACTGGCTTTACTCGCTAGGTTGGAAGCCAGAAACATTCAAATATAAAAGAGATAAAGAAACTGGTGACAGCAAAGCAATACCCCAAGTCAACATAGACGAAGGTGAGTTGTGTCCATCAATTATGCGACTAATACCTAAAACGCCAGGACTAGAAAGTCTGCGTGGTCTAGGTATTGTAAAGCACCGCTTAGGTCTTGTTAAAGGCTTACTGCGCGATGAAGTTGATGGATACCTAATAGCACGTTACTCAGGGCTAACGAATACACTACGACTCAAACACGTGGAGCTGGTAAACCTTCCTTCGACTCGCGTTTTGTGGGGTAAAGAGATTCGTGCGCTATTACTGGCTGATGATGGTTATACATTACTTGGTGCAGATTTATCTTCACTAGAGGACAGATGCAAACACCATTTTCAAATGCCTTACGATCCAGAATATGTCAAAACTCAAATGGCATCCGACTTCGATCCACACCTACTGATTTGTGAAATGGCAAAGCTGCTAACAAGCAAGCAAGTGCTAGACCACAAAGCCGGTATAGAAGACTACGGAAACATTCGACACTTTGGTAAAAGTACCAACTACAGCTGCCAATACGGAGCTGGTGGAGAAACAGTAGCAAGAGCCGCTGGAGTAGCTAAAGAAATGGGCTTTACCTTACGCGACACTTACTGGGAACTTAACTGGTCAATCTTAGAGATTGCTAAGAACACTGTTGTTAAAACTATTGACGGTCAACTGTGGCAAGAGAATCCCGTCAATGGGTTCTGGTATTCACTGCGCGCTCAGAAAGATAGATTCAGTACATTGTGTCAAGGCACTGGTGCCTACATCTTCGATATGTGGCTTTGGAAAGTCTTCGATATTTGTGAGGAGAGATTTGGTAGATCACCAAACCTGTTAGGTCAGTTCCACGATGAAATGATATTGATGGTAAAGGATTCAGAAAAGTCTAAGAAGGGTTGGACGAAAATAATGAAGCAAGCTATGGAACGCCTTAACGATGAGTTGGGCATGAATAGAGAAATGGATTCAGACGTACAGTTCGGTAAGAACTATTCGCTAATCCACTAATTAAATAAAGAGGAAAATCTACATGGATATTAAGAAAGGCAAGAACTTCACCGATGAGAAACCTGTACTGGTACTTAAAGATGTATTTGTATATTACTTGCAACACGCAAAAGGTGGCGTACCGAAATACAAGAAGAAAGGTGTTGATGCCACAGAGCGTGAGTACCCCATACAAATTCTGGTATCTCGTAAGATTGCTAAGGCTATTAAGAAGTTTCACGCCAAGCTATCAATAACTCAATACGATGCCGAAGAGTTTGAAACAAACTTCAAAGTTGCTCCACCGTTTACTGACGATGGTGATAACTATGTTGTTATTCGAGCTTCTGCTAATGCTGGCTACTTAGATAAAGTAACCAAAGAAGTTAAAGATTTATCTGCGCCCAGAGTCGTATCGAAGATTCGTGAAGACTTATCAGAAGTTAAAGTTGGTAATGGTAGCCAAGCCACTGTTGGTTTAAATATCACTGAGTTTAATCACCCAGAACACGGTAAAGGTACTTCCATCAATCTAGGTATGATTGTTATATCAGACCTTATTGCTTATGAAGGTGGCGGTGGTGGTTCGATTGACGACGACGACGACTTCGATTTTGAAGCCGATGAAGTTGACGACCTGATTGCGGACGACGAGCCAAAAGCTGAAGCTGAAGAAGAAGCTGAAGAAGAAGAAGACGACTTACTGTAGAGGTATCTATGTCAAAGACAAGTAAACCAACTGTAGGATTAGTTGACGGTGATTTGCTTGTCTTTAGTGTTTGTGCAGCGGCAGAGTATGGGAAGGACGAGGATGAAATTAATACAGCCTTGTTCCGATCCATTACTAAGTCCATAGACGCAAAGCTAAAGACAATAATTAACCGACTCGACCTAAGAGAGTTAAGAGTATTTCTTTCGCACGATACAAACTTCAGACATGCACTAATGCCTGAATACAAAGAAAACCGTAAGGGTGTTTGGCGACCAGAATTTTTGAAAGATGCAAAAGGCCATGTAACTGATTGGTGGGATGCAGAGATTCAAATAGGTCTGGAAGCCGATGACCTTATGGCATACGAGCAAGTTGTTGCCGAGCCTAACTCAACCATCATCATCACAATAGATAAAGACCTATTACAAGTGTCAGGCCACCATTACCGATGGGAGACCGTACACACTGGGGAGAAGCTTATTTATGTCGATGGGTTTGGTGAATTACGTTTAGAAATTAAAGTAGATACCAAAGGCAAAGAAAAGAAAGAAGTAAAAGGCAATGGTAAGAAGTTCTTCTTATGGCAATGCTTAACAGGTGATAGCACAGATGGAATTATGGGTTGTGGTAAACACGTTACTCAGAAATATAAATCTGGAAAGAAAGTAGGCCAAGAATATAAGAAGCGTCTTGGTATCGGTGCTATAGCAGCATTTGAACTGCTGGATAAAACCACTTCCTATGAAGAAGGTTTAGTTATCATCCAAGAGCAATACGAAAAACAGTTTGGAAAAGAGTGGGTAAGCCACTTAGAGAAGCAAGCCGGTTGTCTTTGGATGGTTGATGAAGTCATCGAAGGCAATGACGCGGACTACCCTGTCATGTGGAGTAACACTTCCACTCGTAGAGCATACCACCCACAAACAAATACGATACGAGAGTTGAGGGCGTGATGTGTACGGTTATTGTGAAACAGAAGAAGCTTTCCACGGCTGGCTTAGGTCAGAGTTAAGGAGAGTATGGGTAAAGCATCCTGCAAAGCTAGAGGTAATAAAGAAGCTACGTTATAAAAAGCTGAAAGGTAAACGACAAGTCTTCCATATTGACTGTAGTGATTGCAAAAACCCATTCCCGTTAAAAGAAATAGAAATAAACCATTCAATAGCTGTTGGCGCATTTACCCGAGATAACTTTGGTGAATTCGTTCAACGGCTTTTGTATGTGCGTGAAGATGAGTTAGATGCGGTATGTAAGCCATGCCACTCAATAACAACTTACTCAGAACGCTATGGAGTGTCCAAACAAGAATCTGCTGTACAAAAGAAAGCAATTGTTTTCTCAAAACGTAAAGCAGATAAACAGAAAAGTTTCTTAGAGAAGGTGGGCATAGAGCCAGCCAAGTCTGCATTAGATAGGCGAGAGCAATATGCTACATACGCAAGGAGAAAATTATGCCAGTAAAATTATTAGTTGATGGCACCAAATACACAAAAGCTACCTACTACGATGGTGGCGATCTTAAAGGAGAGTGGCTTGTATACATCAAGTTGGATGGGGTTCGGGCATTACGGTTGGCTAGTGGTGATGTTGTTAGTCGCAATAGCAAGCCATTACATAACTTAGGGAATTTAGAATTTAATGATGCAGAAATATTTAGTGTTAATTGGAATGAGTCTGTGTCTCTGGTGCGCTCTGAGTCTCCAAGACACATTACACAAGACATGGTGTACAACCTCGACCCACCCGACCCGCGTTTATTCTTGGGAACAAAAGAAGACCCGAAAGAAAGTTGGCTCACGAAACTCATGGCGCAAAAGCTTAGGCAAGGACATGAAGGGATCATCATCAGGAAGGGTGCGCGGTGGCTCAAGGTAGTCCCAGAACTGAGTGCCGATGTACGAATCACTGGCTACAAGGAAGGGACAAATAAGAACGTAGGAAAGCTAGGAAGCTTCCTTACTAACTATGGATCAGTTGGTAGTGGGCTTACTGACGATTTGCGTATGGAGTTTTGGCTCAAGCGCGATGACATGATTGGTCAAGTAATAGAAGTTGGGTACAGAGAAATGACAACTGCCAACAAAATGAGATTCCCGAAATTCAGAAGAGTTCGCTGGGATAAAGATGAAGAGTCTATTTAGGCTTTGTAGGATGGCACTTGATATTAGTAATACCTGATACACAGGTTAAGCCAGGAGTTCCCCTCGACCACATCGAAGCTGCTGGAAACCTAATAATAAAAGAACAACCTGAAACAATTGTAATTATAGGAGACTGGTGGGACTTCCCATCGCTTTCTTTCTACGACAAAGGTAAGGCTTCAATCGAAGGCAAAAGACTGCGGAGTGATCTTGACTCTGGGTTTGATGCATTAGATTTATTACTAAGTCCTCTGCGTGAGTTGCAGAAGAGACAGAGACAAAATAGGAAAAAGCCATACAACCCAAGGATAGTTTTCACCGAAGGCAATCACGAATTCAGACTTTACCGGTACATGGAGGACAACCCTAACATGGTCGGTATGTTTGATCTGCGTGGACAAGTGAAGGCAATGGGGATTGAGTACTACGATTTTTTAGAAATTGTGGATATACAGGGAATACTGTTTAGCCACTTCTTTGCCAACCCAATGTCAGGTAGACCTTGGGGTGGTGCTATGGCTAACAAACTCACCAAAATAGGAAGGAGCTTTATACAAGGTCATGCACAGATACTTGAATACGGTGAGCGTTACCTATCCAGTGGTGAACATCAATTTGGTGTTGTCATGGGTGCGTTTTATATGCACGACGAACGGTACAAAGGCCCACAAGGTAATCATCACTTTAGGGGTTTATTGAAGGTGTATGAAGTTGACGGCAGACATGACGTTGAGTTCGTTTCAGTAGCTAGATTACTTAAGGAAAATAAATAGATGCAAACAGTATTTACTAATCTAAATGGCCTATCAATGCATGGCGGCGCTTTTTATAAACATAAAGAGAACTACAAGGTAGTTGAAGAGCCAGTGGATTATCAAAGTAATCTTATATCTGCGGCTGAAGTAGAAGCAGTAGAGTTAGAAGAAATTAAACAAACAGCGAAAGACTTCAGATAAGAATAATTAAAAGGAGTATCCAACATTATTAAGGTAGATATATGAGCAATATTAAATACGGGCCGACACTCCCTATAAGTGAAGAAATACACGCCATGAAATATCGTGGCAAAGGAGAATCTTTTGAAGAGTCTCAGATCAGATTTGCAAATGCACTGAAAGATGACCAAGACCACTTTAAAGCATTAAAGCAAATTGTTTTAGAACAACGCTTTATGGGTGGTGGTAGGACTCAAGCAGCTGTTGGCGCTCCACGTAAAGTCACTGCGTTTAATTGTTTTGTTAGTGGCACGATAGAAGATTCGTTCGACTCCATTATGGATAAGTATTCTGAAGCTGGGAAGACTATGCGACTTGGTGGCGGTATTGGTTATGACTTCAGTACCCTTCGACCTAAAGGTGACTTGATCGCAAAACTGGAGTCACGTTCAACAGGCCCCGTTGCCTTTATGGATATTGGTGATTCTATTTGCGGAACAATCTCAGCAGCAGGCCACCGGAGAGGCGCACAAATGTCTGTCCTTCGTGTTGACCACCCAGACATTGAAGAATTTATCACAGCAAAGCATAACGAAACTAAGCTTACCCGCTTCAATACTTCTATTGGTGTTACTGATAAATTTATGGAAGCTGTTCGTGATGGCGGTGACTTTCCACTAATGTTTGATGGCCGTGTCTATGAATGGGTTGACGCTCGTTCACTGTTTGAAAAAGTAATGCGATCCACATGGGAGTGGGCCGAACCTGGAGTATTGTTCCTCGATACAATTAATCGTATGAACAACCTCTACTACTGTGAACAGATTGCTGCAACTAACCCTTGTGGAGAACAACCACTTCCTCCCTATGGAGCTTGCTTATTAGGCTCGTTTAACCTGATGAAGTATGTAGACCATAATCGTAAATTTGATTTAATGGCTTTTGCTAGGGATATTCCTGTAGTTGTTAGAGCTATGGATAACATTATCGACCGCACTATATACCCACTGGTTGCTCAGGAAGAAGAAGCTAAAAATAAACGCCGTATGGGTTTAGGTATGACAGCCGTAGCAAATGCCGGTGAGTCTATTGGTTACAGTTATGGTAGCCCCTTATTTAACGAGTGGTTCACTGATGTAGCAATACTGTTTCGTAATGAACTTTACCGAGCCAGTATTGAGTTAGCGAAAGAGAAAGGGGCTTTTCCTTTATTTGATAAAGAGAAGTTCCTTGCCAGTAAGTTTGTAAATACTTTACCGCAAGATATTCAGGATGATCTTGCAGAGTATGGTATCCGCAACAGCCACTTAATTTCCTATGCACCTACCGGAACAATCAGCCTATGTGCAGATAATGTTTCAGGGGGTATTGAGCCAGTATTTTCTCACCACTATGACCGGACTATTCAAACCTTTGACGGGCCTATTGTAGAAAAGGTAGAAGATTGTGCTTACCGCCTTTATGGCGTGATGGGGAAGAAGGCAACTGAATGCACCGCTGATGAACATTTATCAGTACTGGGTATTGCTTCACAGTTCTGTGACTCAGCAGTTTCTAAAACTATTAACTGCGATCCCGAAATGGATTGGGATGACTTCAAAGGTATTTATATGAAGGCATGGGAAATGGGCTGTAAAGGAGTAACGACATTCAATCCAAAAGGAAAGCGCTTTGGAATTCTAAACGAAGTAGAAGCGCCAAAAGAACCTGCGGAAGCATGTTACATAAATCAAGAGACAGGGCAAAAAGAATGCAGTTAGCACAAAGTAATTATGCCAATATTGGATATGACTACGGAGATATTGAAGTAATAAAATTACCTCACTACCCTTTTGAATTACCTTACCAACAAACAGAAGAGTCAGCTGGTGTTGATTTGTACTCAACAGAAGATGTTGGATTAATGCCAGGTTGTGATGTGAAAATCCCAACAGGTTTAAAAATCCACATTGGCTCTAACACACACCACAAAAACCACACTTCACCTTTTGGGTTGTTTGGGATGATTGTTCCACGATCCAGCTTAGGATTTAAGCATTACCTTCGCTTGGCAAACACTGCCGGAATTATTGATGCAGATTACCAAGGTGAAATATTTATCAAGCTTCGCAACGAAGGCCATGACTTCTTAGAAATCAAAGCCGGTGATGCGTTGTGTCAGATGATATTCATGCCTTACCTCAAGCAAGTTAAGTTTGTAGAGGTTGGTGGTTTTGCAGCTACCGATAGAGGTGAGGGTGGTATTGGGAGTACTGGCCGATGAAGGTATCGGATAACTTCTACAGCAGTGAGTTTGACTGCAAGTGTAAAGACCTAGTTTGTACTAGTAAGAATAGAGAAGTACCTACTGCCCTACTGTTGGTTTTGGAAGATGTTCGTGTCCACTTTAACGCCGTTGTAGAGATAACTTCAGGATTCCGTTGTAAGTGGCATAACGAGTTTGTCGGAGGTTCGCCTATGTCAAAACATAAATTACATATCGCAGCAGACATCCAAGTTGATGGTGTGGATGCACATAAAGTCTTTCGTTACTTAGAGGCAAGAAACTACGCCAACTTATTAGGTTTGGGAGAGTATGAAAGCTTTACCCATGTCGATGTGAGAGGTGAAAAAGCACGTTGGTAAAATAGAGGTGTTACTTGAAGAATTTTAATTCAATTCTTGATGCCCTTATTCCTTTGGTTCCAGTCTATAAAAAAGAAGATGTTGATGGTTACTTTGACTGTGTGATACGACTGCATAATAAACTGTGCAGTAAGCCTGAACATGGGCAACATAGATTCAAGCGATCATCACTTGCAAACATGTATCGGAAGAACCCAGCACTTGCCCTAAAGTTTATTATGGTTTTAGAGAGTGCTGGCTACTTTGAAAGCTTTACGATAAGAGTTAAGAAGAAAACGATAGCGTACTGTATCCCTACAAATAAACTATACGAACTTTATAACTCCGCAGAGCCGCCCGATAAGTTTGCTGTCTTCCCTGTTGATGGCGTGATATACGATGAAGTAAGGCGAGGTAAAGAACAGGACACCAACTCATTTGCAATGTCCTCATTAGCCCAACCCTACTTCACCATTAACAAATTTATCTACGATATACTTGAAGAGTTCCCACCCTGTACTCCGAAAGACCCGCAGTACTTAGCCCACAGTAGAGCTAAGCAGTATGCCAGCCAGTACTTAGGCCGAGAGTTCAGATTTCCTTGGTTTAGGGATAGTCGTGGCCGTGGCTATATTAAATCCACTATGGGCTTCTCGCCACAAGGAAGCGACACAGAGAAAGCTTTAGTGATACCTGCCCGTACTGAGGTAGTAACTGGAGCTGGCTTGCTGGCGCTCATTGAGGCTGCTCTAGGGTATGCAGAAGTAGAACTCACCAAAGATCACATCGTAGAGATAGCAAAAGACCCAAAGAAATACAGGGACGAATGGAAAGATTTTGATAAGCCGTTCTCATTCATGGCAATGGCCGACTTACTTAGACAAGCTGTAGAGTTCCCTGAAAAACCGATAGCCGCATACATCCCTAAAGATGGTCGCTGCTCCGGCCTTCAACACTGGACAGCACTGAGTAAAACAAATGCCATATCAGCGCGACTAGGGATGGAGCCTGAAGAAGCACCCGATGGTTTGGATATGTATGAGTATGTTGCCAAACACTGGGAGACGAACTTACCGGAGGACATGAAGTACCTAGCAACAAGAAAAAGCTGCAAGGTGTCTGTGATGACGTTTCCGTACAGTGCCACCAGAACGACCAGCATGGACGCTGTGAGGGATTTATTCATGGCCCCTACCCAATGGGTAGATGGAGGCTGGAAAACCACTGGTGAAGGACTGACGTACTCTGAGTGTGCCAAGTTAGGCAGTTTACTGTTTGATTGCGTCAATGAGGTTTTATCCCCATTCGTAGCAGGTAGAAATTGGCTGGTTGATTCCGTCACTACCATTATGAACACAACGGGTGAAAGCGAAGTTGAATGGACGACTCCTGATGGCTTTAAAGCTATGCAGGATGCTTACAAGTACAAGCGGAAAAGGGTGAGTGCTGTCTACCAAGGAAGACGGTACAGGGCCACTACCTTAGTCCCCCAGCTGGGGATAAATGGTCAGAAGATACCTGACTTAGTATCAGCAAGAAACAAAATAGCTCCCAATGTAATCCACTCCCTTGATGCAACACACCTAAGAATGTGTGCAACGGCATTACGCCTATTGGATATTGATGGCATATGGATACATGACTCATTTGCAGTCCATGTAAATCACAGCGAACTGCTTTACAAAATAATCGTAGAGCAGTTTATAGCTTTGTACAAAGACGACTACTTGCTGACACTAAAGGCGGAGTGGGAGTCGCTGTACTCAGTGCAGTTAGAAGAGCCTCCTATCGAGGGTTCGTGGGATGTTGAGACGCTGAAAAACTGTCCAAGATTCTTTGAATAAAGCCAAGTGGCCCCCTTTAGGGAAAAGTACGAGAAACCCCCGACCTAAGAGAGACTATTCCAAGTACCTTTAAAGTACCTGTAAAGTTTCCTTGGGTTGGTGTCTACCTCTACAACTTAAGAAGATAAAATATAAGGAACCCCATTGAGTAACAATACTAATAATAATAGCCCTACTGTAGAATACATACTCCATGTTTGGTACTCTGGTAGTGCAGATCAACCTCAAGATGAAGTAAAAGAATATACCAGTAGCAAAGAGGCACTTATTGAGTACAATAAGAAGATCGACAAAGGGTACTCTGTCGAACTGGTGCAAGAAGTGGAGAACGACATGAAATGTCAAAGCTGTGGGAGTTACCTCAAAGATGAGGAATACCTATTCTCACCCAATAATGAATGCCCGTATTGTCAGTCCAGTTTGATTGGAAAAGACAGTACACATACTACAGACAATGATGAAGAGTATGAACCCATCGAAGTAGAACCTGGTGATGAACTCTTATAGGAAATAAATGGACAGAGATACTGAGAATTATCTCGTCCAACTCCTACTACAAAACTACGGCGACTTACTTAAGGTAAGCAGAAGCCGTGGTATATCAAAC
>Ga0075117_1000908_pt1 | contig 19098 bp, 10 predicted proteins | sample AntAceMetag02UKJ_FD_69789 | JGI IMG/M metagenome (GOLD analysis project Ga0075117, IMG submission 69789) | Saline lake microbial communities from Ace Lake, Antarctica - Antarctic Ace Lake Metagenome 02UKJ | ecosystem: Environmental > Aquatic > Non-marine Saline and Alkaline > Saline | place... | reverse complement strand
TGTAAGAAAACACCATTCGTTTCAGGATAATAATTTGATTTGGCTTGTAAGTTCACTTTGATAGGTGTTGTTAGTGCGTCATTCGTTTTATCGACCCAAAACGACTGACTAAACATGAACTCTCCGCTTTCATTAGAGATACGGTTAATTCCGCCTCTTGGATTCCCCACAAAACCAATTCCTAATTGGAAAAAAGTAGATGCCATAGTTGTTCCTTCTAACGTAGTAAAATCTGTTGTATAACTAGCTGATGTTTTTTGGAATTCCGTAATCCCATTATTAGAGGGGCCTGCATGAATGGATGCCACAAATACGCGACCAGGATTGGCAGCTTCCAAGTCCTCTGCGATAATTGCTGCAGCTGGACATGCCGGGCATCTATGGCCTGTAAAGTCTTCTATTAAGACATTCCTAAATGTATTTGTATTTTCACTAAAACTTGGAATGGTGTATTCTGAAAAACTACCAGGATATAGTGTAGTGTCAACTCCTGAAATTGTGATGTTCGGAAATTCTACCTTGTCACAAGAAGGGATTATCAATCCTGCAGTGACGATTGCTAGCAATGTAATTATGATCTTTTTCATACGTCTTATTTTTAAAAAGATTGAGTGAATGTGAATGTCAATCCATTCGTTGCCGGTACAGGGCGACAAACACCGCCTATACAAAAGATACCCTCACGTTGTTTACCATAAGAAAACATGAAACGTGAATTATCATGAATGTAACCAAATGACCCTAAAAGGTAATGCAATTGCATACTCTCGTCTGGATTTCCATAATTGTATTGATCCATTACAGCAAAAAACCATTTTGGAGATATCGTATACTCAATTAAAGCTGTTGCCCAATTTCCACGATCTGTTTTTGTAAACAACCCTTGTAATTCAGCACGTATGGAATGTTTTTTGTTGATTTTATATTGCACATCCAATACAGCAATGTCGGAAACAATATAACCATGAGCGAATTTTGTCACATTATTCACGTCATTATTGAAGATAAAGTGGAAATAATGAACGCTTGCTTTAATTTTTGACCCTATTTTTCGCGAAATGTGAAAATTAAAGTCAAAATTTAAAATACTATCCGTCATATCAAATGGTCTTCCAACATAGGTCACATAGGTTGCCTCAGGATTAACACCCGAAGTATGTCTAACATGATCCGTCGCAACAGCAACGTTCAAATGTATATCTGTTCCGTATTTACCTCCCAATTTTGTTTTCTTCGGAATTTTGTAGAAAACATCTAGTTGATAGGCGACCTCGCCGAATGGATTCGTTGCATAAGGGTAAAGTGTTCCTGCTAAATTGTAGGTATGATTATTCGTTGTTGCGGGTAAATAGTTAATCATTAATTGATTTCCCAACACATCCCTGTCAGATCGGAAAACCATGTTGTCAATCGATTTTGCAGCGAGAATAATTCCTAGCCCTTTCTGCGAATAGCCTAAATTTACCATGGCCCCATGCCCCGGGTTGTAAATGTATTCATTCAAGGCTGTAGGATCATTATCCTTGTGAATATATTCAGCATTTAGATAGAATCGCTTATAACTCATATCAATGCGACCCCCATAAGAACCTACGTTTTTAGGAATAATGATTGTATCGTTATTTGCTGATTGGTATTTACTTACCAAGCTACCACCAATCGAAATTTTTAAATCAGATGCTTCAAAACCTGGAATCACGTCATTGAGATTTATGCTTCCATCTACTCCCCTTACAATCGCGTCAGAATAAAAAACATTTCCACTATCAAAACGGTAACGCTGACGTCCAATTACGCCTTTCAATTCAATGCCCTGTCTAGGATTAAATTTAATACTTGCGCCATTCATTGCATTGTCCAATCCAAGAGCCCTCTCTTCATACGATCTAAAAATTAATCCACTTCCAAACTGCTCATAGAAATTGCCCGCAGTGACTGTGATTTTATCACCAGCATATTGAGCATAACGGTAACCTAACCCTGATCCTGAATAGAATTGAGGATAGCCCGCTATTGATGGAAGATAACTTTCAAAACGAACGCCCGCTCTGAATTTGTTGACAGAATAATTCACGTTCATATAACTATTCGCTACCAGTTTTTGTTCTGGAGCAAATGCGCCGATTAAGGTGTCAGTGTTCAAATACTGCACGTTCGTCTCCATGTTACCAGTGACGGTGCCACCTTGGCCGATTTGTGCTGTTGAGGAAAAAGAGACAAGACTCAGTAATCCGAATAAGGTTTTTTTCATTGACTAAGAATTAGACCAGTTGTCGCCGGGGAGTAGGCTATTATTTTGAATGTTTACGAATTTCCTCATAGAGTTTTTCTTCATCACCGGGAACGAATCCTACGTGTGAATAAACGATATTTCCAGTTCCATCAATAAGGAAGGTTTGTGGCGGATAATTAACACCCATTGCCCGTTTTAAATCACTGTTTGTATCTAACCAAATATCATATTCCCAACCTGATGCATCAACAACTGGACGAACTTTACTTTTGTTTCGTTCGTCATCAATGGAAACGGCGATTAACTTCACACCAGTTTCTTCCACTAAATCATCAAACTCTTCCGCAACTGTATTCAATTCTAATCGGCAAGGTTTGCACCATGTTGCCCAAAAAGAAATGACAATTGGATTGCCGTCATTTGTAATGTCCGCAGAATTGATTTGATTTCCATCTAGATCCTCCAACATAACAGAGGGCATTTTTTTACCAACTTCTTCATTGTTACTGCTGTCAAATGAGAATGATCCGATAAACGCGATCGCTAAAACTGAAAGTATGCCTATTTTTTTCATAATTAATATTTTCCTTGAGTGTTTCAAATATCAGACCAAATCTTAATCTTCTCCCAAAAATAGCAATTTAATTCACCTGACGCAATATTTATATTGCTTGATTATTGATTTCTCAAGGCTATCCATTACCTTTTTGAATCGCGTGTTTGGAGATGTAATAATGCATTTCAAACCAATTCGTGCAACCTTGGATAACTCAATTTCGTTTTAATTGCAAGAACGTACGCTGTAAATACAGTTTACAGTCAATTTTGACTTGGATTCCTAGATGAACATAAAAGGGATTTGTTCTAGGGGCGATCGAAGGTTTGGCACGGTATGTGAAGGAATTATTGTACATTTGATAAAAGCTTAAAACATGAAAAAAATAATTACGCTCTTTAGTATTGGAATTTTCAGCTTTGCCGCACAAGCGCAAGGCATTGAAATTTATTTGTTAGGTGATGATGCAGTTGACGTTTCAGGAACTGTTATTAATATTGACGGCCCTGATTATGACATGTATCAAGATTTTGATGTAAAAAATGTTTCGGGTGGAACATTAACGTTAAGAATAGAGCGTGTTAAAATTCTTGAATTGGCAGGTACAGAGGATTATTTATGTTGGGGTGCTAATCCTTTAACTGGTGCTTGTTATTCATCTGCACTTGTTTCTCCAGCCAATCCATTTATTTCGCCAGACCCAAGTGATATGGAAAATGATTCAATTGGGTGGTTGTCTGGGCACCATTCAACTTTGGGTGTTTCTGGTTGTGCACAGTATAGATATTATGTAATTGATGACACAGATGCTCGGCTCGACTCAGTGGATCTTATGTTTTGCTCTACTGTCGGAATTGAGGAAGAAAATTTATCTATTGAAGTAAAGGCATTTCCAAATCCAGCCTCGAATGTGTTGAATGTAAGTCTCGCAAATGGTGGTCAAAACGTGAAATTCGAATTGGTAAACGTATTGGGTGAATCGGTCGTTAATTTGACATTAAGCGAAGGTCAAAACACATTAAATGTTGATAAATTACCAAGCGGAATTTACTTTTATTCAATCATTCAGAACGGAACAATAGTAGAGACTAAAAAATTAATGGTGAGACATTAAGAATCAGTTGTAAATTAATTTTTATTAAAAAGCGTAAGTATCATACTTGCGCTTTTTTTATGTCCGCATGTTTCTCATTTGAAGGATTGGAAAGGGTTAGAATATGACGAAATAGTGAAGAATCTATTGTTTTGAATAGACGCACCATACCTGTGGCGATTTGGTTTAGACTTATACGGAAGAATTGGGTAAAGACTAGTTATAAGATGTATTGCTTTTTGCTCTGAGTGGCAGCTGTTTTGATCAACAAAGATATAATCAAGGCGCATCAGTACAGGTCAAATAAACTGTGATCTATTCAATTCCTAATCAATAGAGCATAACTACTTTGAAAGGCCTGTAGAAATAGGGAGTCAGCCAATTTCATTTTGAATAATACTGCACTTGATCAATAGCACTAAAATTTAGTGCAAAAAAAAGGCTCGAGCATTGCTCGAGCCTTCATTCTATAATTTGATTAAAATTACTTTACAACTGAAAGTTGTTTTGTAATTACATTATCATTTACTTTCAAGTTGATCATGTAAATTCCTTCAGCAAGTTCACCTGCATTAATATTCACATTTTGAACACCTGCAACGTCACCTAAGTTAGTTGTGTAAACAACTTGACCTAAAGCATTCACAACTTCAATAGAAACTGTTGCAGTTTCGTTTAATACAAATTGAACTGTTGTTTGAGTTGTAGCTGGGTTAGGGAATACTTTTGCGAATTCAATAACTTCTACTTCTTCGATACCAGCAAAACCACCTGTACCCGCAGTTGTTACTTCGAATAAGAATGATGCACCTGAACCATAATCAACATCAATGTCATATGTTTCTGATGAATTTGGAGATTCAATTGACAAACTACCTCCACCGCCAGCAGTTAAGCCGTCGCCATAGTTGTCGAACATGTACAAGTGGTAACATCCAACCGCTAAGCTTGCATACCCTTCAGAGAAGCCAGCAGAAGCATCTGTCCAAGTACCAATCGCTTGGAAATCAATTTGACCAGGATAAGTTCCACCACTAAACATTGGATAAGCAGCAAAAGGATCAGCAGTTGCAGGTTCGCCAGAAGCTAAACCAAATCCAACTTCAGAACCGTATCCATCAAATTCTGATTTCACAACGATATCTCCAATTCCTAAATCATAAGCTTGAATAACATTTACGTTAACTGTAATATTGTCATTTGTTAAATCATCATTAGGTGTTGTAATTTTAACGATAACTGTGTTTGAACCAAGATCTAAAGCAACAGATCCCATATTGATTTCAGTTGCTTCGTATGCAGCTAGATCTAATGAAATATCTGCTGTAGCAATAACTGCTCCACCAACTGTAGCCTCGAAGGTATACATACCAGCAATCGCACCTGTAGAATAGTTTTGCACAACTACTTTAATGTCTGTCGAAACAGCACCGTCACCACAAACGTTAATTTGAGATGGTGTAGCGTTACCAATAATTCTTGGATCATTATCATCTGCAGATAAACCAGGACAAGCTGCAACAGCCGTTCCCCAAGCAGTAGCAGATACTTGACCTACTTCAGTTGTTGAACGATCAGGACAAACTAAAACCAATGTTGGATAGTAAGCCAAGTTGATGTTTCCAGCGATCATGTTATCGTCAGCAAGAGGATATCCCACTGTTCCTCCTAATGTCCAATCACCTTGTCCCGTTCCTGGATTAGAGATATTGGCTTCAGGTACAGCACCGTCAGCTTCTAGTCCAAAGATTTTAACATCTCCCGATCCACCGTCACCTATAGTCTCGTATACTGTTTCTAATGTTCCACCTACATGGTAAGTCCAACATGGCCCACACCAATCCGCAAAGGCATCAATAATAATAGGGGTACCTGAATCCAAAATGGCATCAACGTCATAAGATACACCGTCAATGTCAGTAATAACATGGCCAGCTGGGTAGTAGCCATAGTCTGGAAGCTGCGCATGCGCTCCCGTAGCAATTGTTAATGCAGTCACTGCACCAATTCCGCGTAAGATTTTTTTCATTGTTTGTAGTTTAAAAGATTTAAAAACTAAAGATAAGCATTTTTAACACGGTTTCAGCATTTTATTATATGTAATTATTGGATTTCTAAACACTGTCAATTGATCGTAGAGAAGGATAATTGAGCAATCAAGCATTATATTATTTATCTTTGGGTAAAGAATGATGATTATGAAAAAGAACATACTTAGTTTATTTATCGCAACATTGATTACGTCGATCAGTTTCGGACAACTTATTGAAATACACCACGACGGCGAAGTGCTTGAAAGTCCAGAATCTGTTGTAGACGGAACAGTGGGAGCTGCTGCAGTATTTCAAGGCTATTATGTCGTAAATGTTTCGGGTTCACCGCTTGATTTTTCTTGGCAACGTGTAGCTGAGTTCAGCCAATCGTGTATGGATGATCAGATTTGTACGGATGATAGTTGTTATCCGTCTTCTTATGACGTTCCTGTATACAACGCCCCCGAGTCATTAACGCTTGCTGCAGGAGACTCTACTTACTTTAAAGTCGGAGCTAGTTCTTCAGATGACCCGTGTTGTGCGATTCACAAATACTATTTAAAAACTGGATTAGGTGTTGTTCAGGATTCAATTATGGTTAAATTTAGAATTGGAGCAACTGAATGTTTTTTAAGTACAGACGAACTTGAAGAGGTTGTGGAATTAAATGTTTATCCAAATCCGGCGAACGCAATTTTAACAATCGAAGTGAGCGCTGTTTATGCGGGATCAGCATTGAAAATTTACAATGTATTGGGTGAAGAAATAGTTTCGAGAACGATAAATACGGGTAAAAACACGATAAATATTGAAAGCCTACCGAACGGAGTTTATTTTTATGCTCTTTTGAAGGATGGTGAAATGATGGAAACTAAAAAGCTCATTGTAAAGCACTAATTTGAAAGTGTAAAAAAGAATTGAAGGAGCTTCGGCTCCTTTTTTTATACCTTATTTTGAAGTAAATAGTTTACGAGCGTAGGAACTTCTTTTGCTGCACTCCCTTGATAATGGATAAATCCTTTTTCATGAAGGGGAACAGTACTTGGGTCCACAATAAATTTATCCGTATATTCATTGCAAGCATATGCAAGTCCCGCGGCAGGGTAAACATTTAAAGAAGTGCCGATAATTATTAGAATATCACAGTTGCTAACAATCGAAATGGCTTCGTCCATGGCTGGAACGGCTTCCCCAAACCATACGATATGCGGTCGCAATTGTTGTCCGTCTGGCGCCATCTGTCCTACATATAAATCATCATCAACCGGAAAGGTTATTGGATCATTAGAAGTGCTCCGCGATTTGAGAATTTCACCGTGAAGGTGGAGCACATTTGAAGAACCAGCTCGTTCGTGTAAATCATCAATATTTTGAGTGACAATATGTACGTCAAAAGATTTCTCTAACGCAACAAGAGAGTGGTGAGCTTGGTTCGGTTGGGCAGCTACAACTTGATGCCTTCGTGCATTGTAAAAATCAAGCACCAGTTTTGGGTTTTTTTGCCATGCCTCAAACGTTGCCACTTCATGGATGTCATAATTTTCCCAAAGCCCTCCTGTGTCACGGAATGTTTTAATTCCGCTTTCAGCACTGATACCAGCACCGCTTAAAATAACAAGTTTCTTTTTGTTTTCCACCAACGAAAGGATTCAATCTAAAAACGAATGTAAGAATTATAACGGAATATTGAAAAACTCAACTGAAACAAATAAAATACGAACGAAAACACAAACCTATTATCCTCGAACTAAGAGAAGGTGTCGTGATATTTTCTTATATTTAGCCGCTTAATCAAAACAGACTACTTAATGGCTAAAATCAGAAAACAAGACGCCTTGGATTATCATGCAAATGGGCGTCCTGGAAAGATAGAGGTAATACCAACTAAACCTTATAGTTCGCAACGTGATTTGTCACTTGCCTACTCGCCGGGTGTTGCAGAACCGTGTCTTGCTATTGCTGAGAATAAGGAAGACGTTTATAAGTATACTGCAAAGGGTAATCTCGTCGCCGTTATTTCGAATGGAACGGCGGTATTGGGGCTGGGGGATATAGGTCCTGAAGCTTCCAAGCCAGTAATGGAAGGTAAAGGTTTGCTCTTTAAGATTTTCGCCGACATAGATGTTTTTGATATTGAGGTGGATGCAAGTGATCCGGAGTTGTTCATTGCTACTGTTAAGGCAATTGCGCCGACATTTGGAGGGATAAATTTAGAGGATATTAAAGCCCCAGAGGCTTTTGAAATTGAACGAAGATTGAAGGCAGAATTGGATATTCCGATTATGCACGACGATCAACATGGGACAGCGATCATTTCGAGTGCTGCTTTATTGAACGCACTTGAATTGGCAGATAAAAAAATTGACGAAGTTATTATTGTAGTAGTTGGTGCGGGTGCAGCAGCATTTTCTTGCGCAAAACTATATCTAGCCCTAGGTGCTAAGCTAGAACATATTTATATGTACGATAGCAAAGGATTATTGGCGAAGGATCGAACTGATTTGGATGTTTACAAATCTGAATTTGCTGTGCATGAAAAAGATGTAACTCTTAAATCAGCTATGAAAATAGCGGATGTATTTCTTGGTCTATCCAAAGGAGGAATTATTTCGAAAGAAATGGTGAAATCTATGCGACCAAATCCAATAGTATTTGCTTTGGCAAATCCAGATCCCGAAATTACGTATAAGGAAGCAACTTCCGTTCGTACCGATATCATTATGGCAACAGGTCGTTCTGACAATCCAAATCAAGTTAATAATGTACTTGGTTTTCCATACATCTTTCGCGGTGCCCTGGATGTTAGAGCGAGATGTATTAATGAAGAAATGAAATTGGCAGCTGTTCATGCTATTGCTAATCTGGCCAAAGATTCTGTTCCAGAAGAGGTGAATGAAGCCTATGGGGAGAAGAACATTTCTTTTGGAAGAGATCAAATAATTCCTAAACCCTTAGACTCTCGTTTAATAACGGCTGTGTCACCTGCCGTTGCTAAGGCTGCGATTGCATCCGGTGTGGCTAGAATCACTATTGATGATTGGGATGAATACGACTTGGAACTTAAAAGAAGATTAGGTTTAGATAATAAGTTGCTAAGCGTGCTAACCGAGAAAGCGATTAAAAACCCAAAAAAGGTAGTGTTTGCCGAAGCAGATAATTATAAAGTACTTAAAGCTGCACATTTAGCTGAAGAGGAAGGATATGCGAAACCAATATTATTGGGGCGGAAAAAGAAAATATTGGAACTGATCGAAGAAATTGGAATTGAATTCGAAGACGCGATTATCATTGATCCGAAAGAAGAAGATGAATTAGGAAGGTGTGAAGAATTTGGCAAGCTCTTTTTTGAAAAGCGACAACGAAAAGGATTTACCCTCTACGAGGCGAGTAAGATTATGCGCGAACGGAATTATTTCGGGTCAATGATGGTTGAAACGGGACAAGCGGATGCATTGATATCTGGAATAACACGAAGTTATAAAGATGTAATTCGACCCGCTTTACAAGTCGTTGGAAAAACAGAGGGTGTTGACAAAGTTGCGGGCATGTATGTTTTAGTGACGAAACGTGGACCTTTATTTTTGGCAGATACAACGGTGAATTTCAATCCTTCAGCCGAGGAAATTGCAGAAATAACAAATATGGTTGCTAAAAAAGTGAGACAGTTTAACGTAAACCCTCGCATTGCGCTACTCTCTTATTCGAATTTTGGTTCTTCTCAAGGGGCAGATTCTAAAAAGATGAGTCAAGCTGTTGAGATTATTAAAAAACGGTATCCAACGCTTATGGTTGACGGAGAGATTCAGGCTAATTTTGCTTTAAATAATGAGTTGAGAATGGAAAAATTCCCTTTTACTTCTCTCGGCAGTAAAGATGTGAATGTGCTTATCTTTCCGAACCTTTCTTCAGGCAATATTGCGTATAAATTATTGCAAGAAATGAGTGAAGACGTGGAGGTGATCGGACCAATTTTATTGGGAATCAAAAAATCAATTCATGTATTACAACTAGGTAGTGGTGTTCGTGAAATTATTAACATGGTCAAAATAGCCGTTCTTGACGCACAAATCAAACAAGGATGATTACGCATTTAAATGGTCGATTGGTGGAAAAAACGCCAACTAATATTGTTATTGAATGCAATGGTGTTGGATATTTCGTGAAAATAAGTTTGAATACCTTTTCCGCAATTGGAAAGGAAGAACAACTTAAAATTTACACGCAACTTCAGGTGCGTGAAGATGCACATACACTCTATGGTTTTGCTACATTAAAGGAACGAATCATGTTTAATCATTTGATTTCTGTTTCTGGAATAGGGGCGAATACAGCGATTTTAATGTTGTCTGCGCTCACATCAGATGAAATAGCTGCTGCAATCATTGGAGACAACGTGAATCTGATTCAAAGCATTAAAGGAATAGGGGCTAAAACAGCCCAACGACTCATTATAGATTTAAAGGATAAGGTGGCTAAATCAGATTTTGCCACGGAAAATATTTTCGCTGTAAACAATACAAATCAAAATGATGCGTTAACTGCTTTGCTGTCATTAGGTTTTGACAAATCGAAAGCTGAAAAAGCAATCAACAGAATTATTACGGAAGACCAATCCGTAGAAGATATTATTAAACAGGCATTAAAGGTACTGTAAGTGGTGAAAAAAGGATTATTAATTGTATTGTCATTTGGTTGGATCGCTCAGCTCTTTGCGGGAAATGAACGCCTTTCAGAACCAGGATTATCGTTTGTAACGGAAGAGGATTCTCCTAAGGTGGAAATGCCTTTTCCTATTTATGATTATAAAGATTATACGGATCGTAAAACTTCTCCCATTAATCTGAAAGATCCAAGCAATATTAATACAGAAATTGTTTATAATCCTGAAACAGGGTCATACGACATCATTCAAAAGATTGGCGATCAGTATTACCGCTATCCCACCTCTATGACACAGGCTGAGTTTATTGAATATCAGCGTCAGAAAGCACTTGAAAAATATTGGGGAGAGAAAGTCACAGAATCAAACGAGCAACAACGAAATTTAATTCCAACGCTAAAAGTTGAAGGTGATGCATTTGACGCCATTTTCGGTGGTGATGAGATCAATATTCGCCCCCAAGGATCTGCACAACTTTCTTTTGGTGTCAACGTCTCACGCTATGATAACCCTGCATTGCCAGAGAAGCAAAGACGTGTGGCAACTTTTGATTTTCAACAGCAAATTCAGCTGAATTTAGTCGGGCAAATTGGGGATAAACTAAAACTTACAATTAGTCAAAACACCGAGGCCGTTTTTAATTTCCAAAACCAAGTTAAAATTGAATACACAGGTTATGAGGATGAAATTATTCAGAAAATTGAAGCGGGTAATGTTAGTCTTCCTCTAAATACAACCTTGATTCAAGGTTCTCAAAGTTTATTTGGTATTCGAACCGACTTGAGATTTGGTAGATTAACCATTCAGTCGATTCTCTCGCAACAAAAAGGGAAACGACAAGAAATTAATGTTTCTGGTGGAGCTCAGGTTCAGGATTATTCAGTTCGGGTAGACAACTATGAGGCGAATAAACACTACTTTTTGAATTATTATCACAGAGAGCATTATGATGACGCCATGAAAACCATGCCGAATGTGACATCACCTGTTAATGTTACAAAAATTGAAGTTTGGGTTACTAACCGTATTAATAAGCCTGAAGATACAAGAAATATTATAGCATTTACGGATTTGGGAGAAGGGAAAATAGAAAATTTAGAGGGTGGACCGCTTGTCTACGGAGATGACATTCCTCGAAATGGAGCCAATAATTTATATGAAACGTTGGCAGGAAATGCGGATGTGAGAAATTTCTCGAATGCTGTAAATTCCTTATCTACAATTGTTGGTTCTCCAGGACCTTTCGATCAATCAGTACATTATGAAAAAGTGGAGAATGCACGTAAATTGAGTGACCAAGAGTATACCTATAATGCGCAGTTAGGCTTCGTCTCATTAAAGTCTCCCCTCAACCAAGATGAAGTATTAGGGGTTGCCTACCAATACACAATCAATGGCAGAACATTTCAAGTGGGTGAATTCTCTACGGATGTTCCGGTAGCAGAAGGTTCAAAAAGTGCCTTGATTCTAAAATTATTGAAACCTACCATTATCAATCCAAGAAATAAAACATGGGATTTGATGATGAAGAACGTTTATTCAATCGGCGCTTATCAAGTAAGTGCAGGTGATTTCACATTGGATATTTGGTATAATAACCCACTAACCAGTGTTGACATCAATTACCTGCCTTATGACGGTGTAGATGACGTTCTCCTCATGCAACAGATGGATTTGGATCGTTTGAACTTGAATCAAGAGTTGTTCTCTGATGGACGTTTTGATTTTGTGCCGATCCTTTATGATAATAACCGTGCAATAAATGGAGGAACAATTGATGCGCGATCAGGTCGGGTTTATTTTACAACGATCGAACCGTTTGGTAAAACATTGAGAGATAAGTTAAATGATAGTCCTGAATTGGCCCCAACTCAGGTTGACGGAATTGCATTTGACGAACTGTATGATTCGACAAAAACGGCAGCACAACAAATTCCGAGCAAAAACAGATTCAGTATTCAAGGGAGTTATAAATCTTCTGTTAGTCAAGAAATTTCATTAAATGCATTGAACATTCCTGAAGGTTCGGTTACTGTTACAGCTGGCGGTGTTCGATTAGAGGAAGGCATTGATTATACTGTTGATTATAATTTGGGTCGTGTAAAAATCTTGAATCAGGGTATTTTGGAAGCGCAAACTCCTATTAAAGTCTCACTAGAGAGCAATTCACTTTTCGGATTTCAATCAAAATCACTCGTTGGCGCACACTTTAATTATGAGGTGAATAAAGATTTCAATATTGGTGCAACGGTAATGAATTTGACGGAAAAGCCGCTGACTCAGAAAGTAAATGCGGGGGATGAACCTGTGAGTAACACTGTTTTAGGAACGGACATCAGCTATCGTACAGACGCACCTTTTTTAACAAAACTAGTCGACTTCTTACCTATAATTAGCACGAAAGAAAAATCGAGTATTACGGCCTATGGTGAATTTGCTTATCTCATTCCTGGGACACAACGAGCAATTAGTAAGGAAGGGATCTCCTATATAGACGGTTTTGAAGGAAGTCAAAGTGCTATTGATATTAAACAATTTCAAACGTGGCGACTAGCTTCAATTCCTCAAGGGCAAACCGATTTATTTCCTGAAGCAAGTATCAAAGCAGGAACACGTTCAGGATTTAATAGAGCTCATATTGCATGGTATCAGGTAGATCAATCGACTTTTTATCAAAATACGACTACCACGCCTGATCATATTAGAGATAATGAAGCGATTCGTGAAAACTCTCAAATGCGTCAGCTAAAGCAAAATGAATTATTTCCTCAATTGCAACCTCCGGTAGGAACATTAAATAATATTCCTGTGCTCGATTTAGCTTATTATCCGGCTGAACGTGGTCCTTATAACTATGATACAACTTCTGCGAATATTGATGTAGATGGTTATTTTAATAATCCAGAAGACCGCTGGGCAGGTATTATGCGTGCGCTTACGACAACGAATTTTGAGACGGCAAATATTCAGTTTATCCAATTTTGGATGTTGGATCCCTTTAATAATGATGCAACGGATACCCTCACAAAAAATATGAGTGGTGGAGATCTTTATTTCAATTTGGGAAATATATCTGAAGATGTCCTTCCAGATTCGCGCAAAAGTTTTGAAAATGGATTGCCCGTAGGACCGTCTTTTGATCCAAGTGATTATGATACCACGGCATGGTCTGTTGTTTCGAATGAACAAGTAATTGTCAATGCCTTCGATAATAATACAAGTTCTCGTGTTTTTCAGGATGTAGGATTAGATGGTTTTGGTGATGCGGATGAAAGGGTATATTTCTCGAACTTTGTTAATTGGGTGAACGCAGGCTCTTTATCTACAGTCGCACGTGATAGGCTTTTAGCTGATGCCTCTTCGGATAACTATAATTATTATCGTGATCAACGGTATGATGAGTTAGAGTATGATATTGTTAGAAGATACAAATACTACAATTCAATGGAAGGTAATTCGGCCACACCAGAACAATCTTCGCTAATTAATGACGAAGGTTATCCAACACGTGGTACCCAAACTCCAGATATTGAAGATCTTAATCAAGATAATAACTTGAGCGAGTCTGAAAGCTATTTCCAATATCATGTCAGCTTGCGTCCTTCGGATATGCAGGTAGGGCGAAACTTCATTACAAATTCGCAAGAGGTTGTGATCAATGCCGACACCGATAAACGTGAAAAGTGGTTTCAGTTTAAAATTCCAATTGAAAGTCCAGAATCAATTATCAATGGTATTTCTGACTTCCGTTCGATTCGATTTATGCGTATTTTCTTAGCTAATTTTGAGCATGAAGTAGTGCTGCGTTTCGCTAAATTAGAGTTAATTAGAGGTGAATGGAGAAAATATTTGTTTAACTTAAATTCGCCAGGTGAGGTCATTCCTGATGATCCCAATTCAACAGAATTTAATTTAGCTGCGGTGAATTTAGAAGAGAATGGTGCAAAGGATCCGGTTGGTTATTTGTTGCCTCCGGGCATTATTCGTGAACAAGACAATGGATCAATTAACTTGCGTCAATTAAATGAGCAATCATTATCCCTTGAAGTATGTGGACTTAAAGATGGAGAGGCCCGAGCATCCTATAAAAACGTTCAGTTTGATGTCAGGTCCTACAAAAAACTGAAAATGTTTGTCCATGGTGAACAGCAAAAGAGGGATTCCTGGGTCGAAGGCGACTTAAAGGATGATCAATTAACCTGTTTTATTCGACTGGGAACTGATTTTGACGACAATTATTACGAATACGAGATACCGATAAAAGTCACGCCGTGGGGTACAGAAGCCTTAGCGACAAATGCGACCATAATTTGGCCGGAAGCGAATGATATGGAAATTGTGTTCGATTCTTTACTGAACTTAAAAATTCAACGAGATAAGAACGGTATTCCAATTACACAAGAATGGATTAAAAACCTTCCGACTAACGACTATGGTGTTGTGAGGCGAATCAAGGTTAAAGGTAATCCAAATCTACAAGGGATGAAGATGATTATGATTGGTGTTCGAAATCCAGATAAAGATACAGATCATCCATGGAAATATGCTGAAGATGGCTTGGATAAATGTGCAGAGGTTTGGGTTAACGAATTAAGATTAACGGATTTTGATCAAGAGGGTGGTTGGGCTTCTATTGCACGTGTAAACATGCAATTGGCGGATTTTGCAACGGTTAATTTAGCGGGTAATTATTCTACACCAGGTTGGGGAAGTATCGAGAAGAAAGTAAGTGAGCGCCAACGTGAAACACAGATGGGCTTTGATGCCTCTTCAAATATGGAATTAGGTCAGTTTTTCGGGCGTAAACTCAATTTACAAATACCATTCTATATTGGTTATTCGGCCAATGTAATTCAACCACAATTTGATTTGTTGTCGCCAGATGTTAAACTAAGTAATTATGACGGTGTACTGAGAGCAGAACGATTGGAACTTTCTCGAAATGTAACCATTCGACGATCGTATAACTTTACAAATGTACGTCGTGAGCGTCCTGCGGGGAAAGAAAATCATATTTGGGATATCGAAAACTGGTCCGCAAGTTACGGTTATAATGAAATCTATAGACGGGATATTAATACAGATCATGATCTTACACAAACCTATCGCGGAGGATTAAACTATAATTTCTCAGCTAAACCATTATTGATAGAGCCGTTTAAGAAGAATGACTTCCTCAAAAAATCAAAATGGTTTGGATTGGTGAAGGATTTTAATTTCTATTTGGGACCAAAATCATTAGGTTTTAATACGGAATTGTCGCGAATGTATAATGAGCGTCAAAATAGAAATGCGCTTGTTCCGACATTTATTTTCCGTCCAACTTATTTGAAGAATTTTACATGGGTGCGTAATTATGATTTGAAATATGATATTTCGAAAAATATTAAGTTTTCATTTGTGGCGCATAATAACTCTATCATTCTCGAACCGAATGGGATTATCGATCCAAATGCAGAAAATGGAACGGATGCTTTTGTAAACTATCAAAAATACAAGGAAAATCTAAGAGGGGCATTCCTCGGTACAGGTGGCGATAATCCGTTGGGCGGGCTCACCTTGAATTATGGTCACAATTATGATTTTTCGTATAAAATTCCATTTGATAAATTACCGTTAACGGATTGGATGTCAGCAAATGTTAGTATGCGTAGTTCCTATGATTGGCAACGTGCGCCACTCTCCATTCCAGAGCTTGGAAATACAATTCAAAACTCTCGTAATTTTACTGTCAATGGACAATTGAATATGGTTTCTTTGTACAATAAGGTGGGCTTCTTAAAAAAGATCAATACGGACGGTCAAGGACAAGGAAGAGGTGGAAGAGGAAATCAAGTTGCCGATCGCCAAGATAATGGCGCCGGAACAGGGGGTAAACAGGGAGATGAAGAGAAAGATGATGAAAATTCTGGTGAGGAAGAGGAAAAAGAAAAGAAAAAACGTGAAGGGATTCATCCTGTTTGGAAAACAACAGGTCGTTTAATTATGTCCTTCCGTAATTTATCATTCACTTATTCTGAAACTGACGGGATGCTCTTACCTGGTTTTGATAGAGAGACGACGCTATTTGGAATGAATAATTTTGGTGCGCCATCATTTGCTTTTGCTGCCGGTCAACAAAATAGAGATTTGCTGGGAAGACCTACCAATGCCTGGGGTGAATACGACTCGTACGCGCCATTTGCAGCGAATAATGGTTGGTTGGTGCAAAATCCATTGCTCAATATTCAGGCAACAAATATGCACACGCAAGCGCTAAATGCGCGTGCTACTTTTGAGCCATTTAAGGATCTTCGTATAAATGTAACCGTGGATCGAAAATACACGAATAATGAAAATAGCTACTATCGTTATAATGATAGTTTAATAGGAGGCCCAGATTGGGAATATCAAAACAGGGTGAATGGTGGTTCCATAAGTTTTACTTCAATTACGTGGAAAACGGCCTTCCAAAAAATGGATTCAACTTATGTGTCTGATGTTTTTAATGATTTAAGGGCTTATCGAACAACGGTTTCAAAACAACTCGGCGAAGAAAATGGAACAGCGTTGGGTGAGAACGGATATTATGAAGGTTTCGGTGGCAATCAACAAGACGTTTTAATCGGTTCGTTTTTGGCAGCTTATACTGGACGTGGAACTGGGTCTTCTTTCTTTGATGTATTCAAGGCCGTTCCTTTGCCTAATTGGGATATCCGTTATGATGGTCTTGCGAAGTTAGAATTCATGAAAAAGTATGTGAGAAACTTCTCTTTATCGCATGCATATCGTTCGAATGTTTCGGTTTCAAATTATCAAACGAATCTAGGAGCTTTTGATTTTGACGGGAATCAATTATTGGATGTTTCTGGTAACTATATTCCGGGTAGACAAGTTCAAAGTATCACAATCACAGAGCAATTTGCGCCTTTCTTAGGTTTAGATGCGACGTGGATCGTCGGTAAAAATGGTCTGATTACGAAGTTCGAATATAAGCGTGACCGCTCGTTGGCATTAAGCGTGACGAACCTTCAAATTACTGAAATGCGTGGACGAGAGTTTGTAATTGGATCTGGATATAAATTTTCTCAGGTAAAATTACCGTTCCAAGTGATGGGTAAAAATCCTGTAAGCGATTTGAATATACGTTTTGATTTGTCAATTCGATCTAATATTGCCTTGAATAGAAACATTATCGAGGACAATCAACAAGTCACTTCTGGTCAGGATATGTACTCCATTAAATCAAGAGTGGATTATAATATTGGTGATAATTTGAATATTGCAATCTATTTTGATCGTGTAGTAAACAAACCAAAATTGTCAACAGCATTTAACACGGCGAATACGAGTGCAGGTATTGCTTTAAGGTTTAATCTTGCTCAATAAGAACACCGAACTATATGGCTGAAGATATCGTCATTCGTCAAGCTATTTCTGAGGATATGGCTGAGGTACATGCACTGATTATGGAATTGGCGATCTATGAGCATGCACCGCAAGAAGTGACGAATTCAATCCATCAATTAAAAGAAGATGGTTTTGGCCATCACCCCCTTTTTGAATACCTTGTAGCGACTGTGAATGGTAAGGTTATAGGTTTCGCTTTGTCTTATATTAGCTACTCAACATGGAAGGGAAAATGCCTTTATTTGGAGGATTTTTTGGTCACTGAGGACTATCGAAGAAAAGGTGTTGGAAAGTTATTATTTGATCGGCTTTATCAAAAGGCGGTTGAAGGAAATTATAAACGGTTTCATTGGCAAGTATTGGATTGGAATACACCGGCAATCGCTTTCTATCAAAAATACGAAGCAGAATTGGACGAAACGTGGATAAATTGCCGTTTAGTGTTCTCGTCCGAGTAAAAATTCGGCTAAACCTCTAAGAGATGCTTTTTTATTTTCTGAAACACACAGGTGATCTAGTTTCTGAATTGCGATTGAATGGTATGAATTCATTTGCTCATTGGCCTTTTCACGGATGGATAAGGCATTGTAAATTGCTTTAACTCCGCTTACCTTGAGTACCGGATCAGATTCACTCATCAATTCATTTAATCGGTCCGTTTGCGCTTTATCTGCGTCTTGATAGGCGCGTAAAAGGAGATAGGTTTTCTTGTTGGCAAGAATGTCTCCTCCCACTTGTTTGCCAAATTTATCTTGGTCAGCGTATACGTCCAAAATATCATCTTGTATTTGAAAAGCAATTCCAAGATTTAACCCGAAATCGTATAGGTCTTCACTATCAGCTGCAGATGCTTCACCAACAATAGCTCCCATTTTTAAACTGCATCCCAAGAGGACAGCAGTTTTATAGGCAATCATTTTTACGTAACGGTCAATTTCAACAAATGCTTCACGCTCAAAATCCATGTCCATTTGTTGTCCTTCACATACTTCTTTAGCCGTTTTATTAAATAGTGGTAAGAGCTGAGCTAATATCGCGGGCGGATACTGAGTGAGTTGCTCGTATGCTTCAATCATAAGTGTGTCGCCACTCAATATTCCAATATTACTATTCCATTTGGTATGAACCGTTTGA
>Ga0075117_1000903_pt1 | contig 19127 bp, 18 predicted proteins | sample AntAceMetag02UKJ_FD_69789 | JGI IMG/M metagenome (GOLD analysis project Ga0075117, IMG submission 69789) | Saline lake microbial communities from Ace Lake, Antarctica - Antarctic Ace Lake Metagenome 02UKJ | ecosystem: Environmental > Aquatic > Non-marine Saline and Alkaline > Saline | place... | reverse complement strand
GACACAGCGAAAGCTGTGGGCGAGCCGTAGCGATGGCGAAGCATAGCCGTAGCTACGGTTTATAATTTTAACGACGGCAAAGGGAAAAAGAAAGAGACAAAAACTCGGGTTTTCATTTGGAAGGAGTATATATAACTGTATAATATAAACCTTATCCTGATGAAAACTTCGAGATTATTAATTTCTAGCTATTTGATTTTCACTTCTCTAATTGGGTACGCACAACCAAAGGAAACAATCGAAAACTGGAAAGGAAAGACCATACTTTTGATCGGGGCTCATCCTGACGATGACCATCAGTCACATGGCACATTAGCTATGCTAAACAAAAATGGGAATGATATCTATATCCTGACCATGACAACAGGGAATGTGGGAACAAAAGATCCAAAACTGGGTAAAGATGATCTTGCAAAGATTAGACGTATTGAACAACTCGATGCAATGAAACAGATTGGTTTATCCGAAGACCAATATATTAATTTAGGTTATGATGATGGTAGGCTCGAATTTGCAAATAAGGAAGAAGCTATCGGTAAATTGGTGTATTATATAAGAAAGCTGAAACCCGACGTATTGATGGCTTTTGATCCTGGGTATAATTATCAGGTTTGGCACAAAAGTGATCATCGCGCGGCAGGATATTTAGCTGCTGATGCGGTAAGGGCAGCAGAATGGCCCTTGATGTATGAAGGACATATCATACAGGACAAATTAGAGGCTCATGTTATTCCTGAATTCCTTTTCTACGGAGGCAATATCGCAGACAAAAACACCACCGTAGATATTACTGATTTCGTAGAACAACGTGTCAACGCAGGCACCAAATATGTGAGTCAATGGACATCAGGATGGAATAATTATCTGGGACATGATATTGAAAAATATCCTGTTGAAGAAAAGAAAAAGTTATTTGATAACATCCGGAACCGAATAAAAGTAATCGATGGAAAATCAGTTGAAAGGTTTAGATACCACCAAGGAGCACCGGACTCCATGGGGCATGCTCCGCGGGATTAACCACGCTCCTTACATTTTACAACTGGTGCCCACATGAGTAAGAAATAGTTTTACTCCCTACCCACCATTATGCCATAAAAATTTATTTTTTTGCAAATATATTTACTGGACAAACCATGGGTGCTTACTGTGTACGCCACTCGTTACAAACGAGCTGTAGCGCTTATTCTTGCGGCAGCATGGGGCTGTTTATTTGGAGGTCTGACCTTTTCAAATTTAAATTTAGTACCACTTACTTCTAATTTCCCAAAGCAACATCTGTGGCGGCCTGCGTGTAAGTCCCAAGTCATTTAATATTTAGCCGTAAAAGATAATTCAGTAACTTGGTGAAGTAACCACTAGCAATAATCTACCAATGATGAACTTTTTAGAAAACTTGAACAAAAAACCAATGAAAGATTTAAGAAAAAATGGTATCATGAAAAGATATTTAAAAAATGCAATGCGTTCAACGGGCATTATAGTTACATTATTTTTAGTTAGGGGGCTAAATGGTCAGGAAAATAAAAAAATAGGTGTTGGCACCAAGGCACCCAAAAATGCCAAAATCCTTTTTGATGGCTCCAGAGACCTTTTAGATAAAGAATGGACCTACTGGGAAGGGCCACGATTGGCCGCTACATTGCCTTTAAAATGGCAAATAAAAAAAGACCCTGTGGATAACGGAACTGTGGTCAATAGCAACGACCCTTCTGCTGCTGGGGGGAAATACGGAGCAGCGGATATTGTGACTAAAACCAAATATTGTGATTTTAGACTTCATGTTGAATTCTATGTTGCCAAAGAAGGAGGCAATAGCGGCGTTTACATGCAAAACCGGTATGAAATTCAAGTATTGGACGGAGACAAAACCTCACATGGCATGGGCGCCCTAATCAATGAAACTGAATCTCCATACCACGCCTATAATGGTATTGGAAAATGGAATGCTTATGATATTACTTTTCGGGCTGCGCGATTTAAAAATGGTGTTCGATCGGAAAAGGCCAGGGTCACCCTTTATTTTAACGGCCAGAAAGTACATGACAATGTAGCCATCGATAAAGTTTGGGGTGGCGTAAATTCCGGTCTGGATGGTGGAGGCGAACTTACAGATACCCCAGGGGGTATAAAATTACAGGCCGAGGGCCATGACGTTCTGTATCGGAATATTTGGATCAAAACATTGAATCTGAAAAAAGCTGAAACTGATTTTTAAAAGAGGAACTAGAATCCGGCAGCTAGAACCGAAAATTTAAACCTGTTCCTATTTAACCATACGCATGAAAAAAATTAAAATAGTTCTTAGCCTAATGCTCATACTAAGCATCACAACCACTTATGCAAGTAACCATAAGAGTAATGATTATGGTAAATTGGAGATGCCAAATGATTCGGTGCGACTAGCCGAATTGGATGCCTTTTGGCTCGAGGTTTCAAGAACCGTTGGTGCCGGTGACTTTGAAGGCTACAAAGCCACTTACCATGAAGATGCGGTAGTTGTATTTACTACCGGAGAAAACAAAGCATCTATATCCATTGCAAAAGCGCTTACAAACTGGAAGCAGGATTTTATTGACACCAAGTCGGGAAAAACGCAGAATAGTGTAGAATTCCGATTTTCGCAGCGCGTGGGTGACGAAAATACAGCGCATGAAACAGGAATTTTTAGCTTCCAATCCAACGATGGCAGTGATAAAGCAAATCCAAAGCAATTCATTCATTTTGAAGCCTTACTTGTTAAAAAGGACAATGCTTGGCTGATGGTAATGGAATATCAAAAGTTCAAGGCTACCGAAGTAGCATGGGAGTTATTGGAATAATACTCCGGACGGCACCTTTTACAAACGGGCGCTAGCGGGTTAAGTAGACCTAAACATAAAGAAAACGTCTAAGAGGTCAAAGGTTCTTGCTATTTCAAGGTGTTTGCTATTATTAAGGATAATCTAAAGCCACATTTAGCACTTAAAAACCCTAGCCAGTTTATTCAATATCTATACTACCTGCGTACTTGGTCAGCAACGCACCAGTCTTAAAGTGTGCCTTATCAATTATCTAGTTTGTTTTTGGGTCTAGTCGCACCTCAACAAAGAAGTCAAACAAAGCATATAGATTGCATTTCTTGGTAGGTTCTGCATGATCGGTCAAGTAAGTGCCTTTTTTCCATAGAACGTTCCATTGCTCCGTTTCATTCAGTACCATATAATCGTATAGACCCATTATTTAAAAGTATATTTTATTCTAGACAGAGTTATTTATCTTTGACTTTATGGATATAATTATAGAAAATATATGGAACATATTATTTGTAACCATACCTATCGCTTTGTCAATAATAGCTTTTTTTAGAAGAAGAAGTAGGAATAAATCTCAAAAGATATTATCTTATGAGGTATTGACTAATAGTCAATTGCTAGATGATAGAATTAAAGAAAACGAGGTCGAAGTTTCTTTTAGAGGTAAAAAATTGGATAATTTGAGCATAGTGATTTTCGAGATAATTAATACAGGGAAATTACCTATCCCAAAAGAGGACTTTGAAAAATCTATCAGGATATATTTTGGGGAACAGGTTGAAATAGTGTCAGCTAAAATAATTGGTAAATCTCCTGATTATTTAGAAGTTGATTATAAAAGTAATCTTAGTGATATCATCATTAGCCCTTTATTATTAAATAGATTTGATTCTTTTAAATTCAAAGTACTAATAACTGGACTTAGTGATATTATAGCAAAGTCAGAAATTAGGATAAAGGGAATTAAAAACATGAATGAAATTAAAGAACCGATGGAGTATAGCTATACTACTGCTTTTGGTTTCGTTCTGATAGTAATTGGAGGTATTATATTTGGTGTTTACGAGCCATTAGGTAAAGAACCTATGGAATTCAGCGAATTCAAATTCAAAAATTATATCACTCTATTAATAGGCATTATAGTTTACATTATTGGAACTTTTCAAACTATGTTTCAAAGAGGTGTCTATATTTTTAACCTAAATAGAACCCCTTCAAAAAGCAGAGAAAAACTTCAAAAGTAAAATAGTGAATTATGGAGTTTAACCTAAGAGCCTTGAAATCTGAACAGCTTGAAATCGCTTTCCCATGCTAGTTGTAAATCCGTTGTTGTTTAACTGTGTTGTTATTTAGGCGTAATTAGACCGCTACAAAATCCATGAATTAATTTAGTCTTTAACTTTTCTATTATTGGAGTTATTGATTGCCGATATTTGTTAAAAAACAACCCTCGCTAGCGCAAGCGTCACGCTTGTGCCCTTACTGTGTTCAATATGCTTTATCGATTCTTCTTTTTATTTTATAACATGCTTTGCTTACTCTTGTCGGTACGAGCGTGACGCTCGCACTAGCCTCTGTTTCTGCGATAGCAATTAAAAATTTCAAATTTAAATTCGACATTCGGACTCCTAATGTCGTACTTCAAACTACCCCAACCACCCCTCTCTATCAAGCGATCTGTATTGGATTGCTTCTCCAATATGATTTCCGTCCAGCTTTTCTTCATTGGCTAAATCTGCAATGGTTCTGGCCACTTTTAAGATACGGTCATAGGCGCGTGCAGAAAGATTCAATCGCTCCATAGCAGTTTTCAATAATATTTTTGAAGGTTCGTCCAGTCGGCAATATTCACGGATTTGTTTAGTGTTCATCTGGGCATTGTAATGCACGTTTTCCAGCTCCTCAAAGCGTTTGGTCTGTAGTTCCCGCGCTGCCGTTACTCGTTTTCTAATATCCACGCTACCCTCCCCTTTTCTATCTTCTGACAGTTTTTCAAAAGGTACGGGCGTTACTTCTATGTGAATATCGATGCGATCCAACAATGGTCCAGATATTTTACTTAAATAGCGCTGCATCTCTGCCGGTGAGGAAGTTACCGGAGCATCAGGGTCATTAAAATAGCCTCCGGGACTTGGGTTCATGCTTGCTACCAACATAAAACTACTGGGATAGGTTACGGTAAACCGTGCTCTTGAAATGGTTACTTCACGATCTTCCAAGGGTTGGCGCAGGACCTCCAAAACCCCTCTTTTAAATTCGGGCAGTTCGTCCAAAAATAATACGCCGTTGTGCGAGAGCGATATTTCCCCGGGTTGCGGATAGGACCCTCCACCTACCAGGGCGACATCTGAAATCGTATGATGGGGACTACGAAACGGGCGCTGGCTCATTAATCCCATATTTTTTATTTTGCCTACGACACTATGTATTTTGGTGGTTTCCAAGGCCTCGTGCAGGGTCATGGGCGGTAAGATAGATGGTAGCCGCTTTGCCAGCATAGTTTTACCGGCACCAGGAGGACCGATCAAAATAATATTATGTCCGCCAGCAGCTGCAATTTCCATACAGCGTTTAATGCTCTCCTGCCCTTTTACATCGGAAAAATCGAACTCGGGGAAATCCAAATTTTTATAGAATTCGGCACGGGTATCTATAATGGTCTGTTCCAAAGGGATGCCTTGATCAAAAAATTCCAATACCTGTTTGATATTATCTACGCCGTACACCTTTAAATTGGAAACAATGGCGGCTTCTTTCGCATTCTGACTAGGTAGAATAAAACCGACAAAGCCTTCTTCCTGTGCCTTAATGGCTATAGGAAGGGCACCTTTTATAGGCTGCAAACTACCGTCCAAGGATAGTTCGCCCATGATAATGTATTTCTCGATATCCTCTGATTGTATCTGACCGGAGGAAGCCAAAATGCCCAAGGCCAAGGTAAGGTCGTATGCGGAACCCTCTTTGCGGAGGTCGGCCGGTGCCATATTTATAGTTAGTTTCTTTACCGGAATCTTGTAGCCATTGTTTTGCAGTGCGGCAGCAATCCTATAGTTACTTTCCTTAATGGCATTATCGGGCAGGCCTACGAGGTGGTAGCCTATACCTTTGTCAATATTCACTTCTACGGTGATCGTAGTGGCTTCCACCCCAAACACGGCACTCCCATAAACCTTTGCAAGCATATTTTATTCCTTTGGACTAAAAATAAGGATTTCTGGGGAGTTTTGGATCTCTTCTTTGTTCATCATCATTTTACGGAACTTCCCATCTACGAATAACTGGGCCTGATCTTTATAATGTTTGCTAAACGGATTGCCGGATTGTCCTGTTGGTAGAATGCTGACGCTGTTTTCCACATCGGAGAAATCGATGACCCTACGCGTTGATGGTCCAGAACTTGTTTTATACATTCCCGTACCATCATAATTGAAATACATATTATTGATGACCTCCCTTGTACCGTGCACAGGAAAAGGTCCTACATTAAAGAATGATTTCAAGGCTTCCACTTGGCCGATCGGATGCGGATGTTCCAAGGTATGTACTTTATCCCATGTCCATTTGGAACTGTCACTTCCAAAATCGGTTTCCAAAGAGGAAACGGCCTTTTGAAATGCATCTTGGACTATAGTATTAGCTGTTTCCTTGATTTCTGGTGTATTGATATTGTCCCACCAGACGGAATTCTCCTTGCCTGCCATGGGCGCGATCAAGCGTTTGTGGAAATGTGTACCCAAAAACTGCTCGAATAAAGTTTCGCCCAATTCATCTTTGAATGTACTTTCCAACAAAAAATACTCCCATCTTGTATAAACCGTCCCCGCTATGCTCTCCAATGGATAATCGCCTTGCCATGTATTCAACTCATCCAATAGTTTGAGCTGCTCCTGAGTCAATGCAGCTATGTCTATTCGCTTCACCAAATCACTTGCTATGGAGGGATTTACGGAGGAAGTATCATCTAATAGCATTTCGCATACACTAGCTATGTCCCAGTCGTTTTTTGGGTCTAACAGCTTAACGATGCGTTTGCCCCTATTTTCTGGCAAATAATATCCGGGATATAACATGCCCGCAATGGAATCGGGCTGATTATTGGCGGAGTAGACATAATTCCAAGGCGGATTTACCGCCTGCGGATTTTGGGAGAAGTCCAAAAGTTTTTTATCCAGCGGTAAACCTGTATTAGGTTCAAAAACTAATTTTGTGTTTACACCATCCGGTATTTCATAGAGCTGGGCACTGGCGAACCAACCAACATTTCCTTGGGCATCGCCATACATAATATTAAGACCGGGCGCATGTATTTTAGGCAAAGCAGTATAAAACTCTTCTAGGTTCTGAGCTTGACTAATACCATAAAATGCATCGATGACCTCGTTTTCCATTTGGGTGTACACCCAGGACATGGATATGGGACGTTCTCCGGTTACTTGTTCTGCAATCCCATTTAAGATCGGCCCATGAACCGATTTTCTAAAGGAAAAAGAAACGTCATCCGCATCTTTTACTTTTATGGTTTTATTGATGATTTCGTAGGATGCCCAACCTGTTGCCGTTTTGTATTGATTTTTGTTGGAAGGATTATTTTCCTCGTAGTAAAAATCTACATCGTCATTCTCGAACATGGTCATCCCATAGGCCAAATTTCGGTCGTGGCCCAGAACGGGAAAGGGAATACCGGCCATGTGATAGCCATATTTGGAATAGGTTGGTGTCTCCATGTGCGCTTCATACCAAACAGATGGTTGTGCAAAGCCAATATGAGGATCGTTCGTGAAAATTACTTTTCCATTTTTAGTTTTTTCCGGTGCCAAAACCCAACTATTACTGCCCTCGAACATGGGAAGGTTTAGTTTGCCAAGTGCGTCGGAAACCAAAGCGGTTATGGTGTTTTGAACGGAATCTGAAGCTGTGGGCGGATAATTCTTGATCCATTCCAAATCTGTAGCAGAATCGATTTCCAAATCCTCCAAATAAGCTGCGCCTAATTTATCCTTAATATTGGTCAATAAAGGATCGGTCTTGTGTGCCATAGCGAAACTAAATGCCATATACCCCATGGTGTTGTACATGTCCTTTAAGGTAAAGTCAGTTTTATCGATACCGGTCAAGTAAAATTCAACAGGCGTTGGCCCTTCGGCAATAAATTGGTTCACACCATCCAAATAGGCCTGTGCCACTTGCACCGCTTCTTTATTCTTGTCCAATTTGGAAACGGTTACCGCCGAAGCATCATCGATTCCTAAGGCAAGGAAGAATTTATCGGTTCCAAGCAAATCGGCACCAAATACTTCTGATAGTCCGCCACTACCTATTCTTCGCAACAGCTCCATCTGCCAAAGTCGGTCTTGGGCATGCACGTAGCCCAATGTCCTGAACGCATCTTTTTCTGTTTCGCCGTAAATATGTGGAATCCCATAGGTATCGTAATAGACTTGCACCTCATTTTCTAACTGCGGTAAGGTTTTACTGCCCGAATAATCTGGTTTGTGGGTTTGAACAAAAATGGTGGCTGAGATGGCTAGTAGCACAACCAACGCCAGTAAAATGAGTCCGAATTTTTTTAGAATTTTCATACACGTTATATGGGGGAATTTTAATCCCAAGGTATAATTAATTTTATTAAAAAAAACCGTGTAGCCCTGTATTTTATTAATTAAACCTTGCTAAAGCCCTATTCTGTGGATTACTTATTGAAATTTTTAAGTCCCTCTAAAAGCCATAAGCGATACGTATCCGCATCACTGTTTTGAATGGATGTATTCAACACCTCCAAATCTGGCGAAAGCAACACATAAAAGGGTTGGGAAACGGCATTGAAATTGATATCCTGAAAGGTCCCCCATTTCTGAGCAATATTCTCGATGCGTTTTACACGACCGGAGTCATACTGAAAATCGAACTGTTGGGCTTCTGGGAGTTCTTTTCGGTCATCGACATAAAGGGAAATAAGGACATAGTCGTTCTTTAAAATCGGAAAGATATCCGGTTCGCTCCACACATTCTCCTCCATTTTTCTGCAATTTACACAGGCCCATCCGGTAAAATCCAATAAAATGGGTTTATTATTTTCCTTAGCATATGCCAAGCCGGTTTCAAAGTCCTTAAAGCAATCTATACCGAGTGGGCAATCGCTTTCTTTCTCAAAAATACTATAGAATTCCGGCGGTGGAAAACCGCTCAATAATTTAAGGTTGGTCACATTGCTAACCCCAAGAATTAGATATATTGTGAAAACCGCACTTAAAATGCCCGTTATCTTTCTGCCCAAGCTCAATTTTGACTTTGGCCCATCATGCGGAAAACGTAAAACACCAAATAAATAGAGAGTCATAAGTAATCCTAATATGATCCAAATTCCTAGGAACACCTCCCTTTTCAAAATACCCCAATGTCCTACCAAATCGGCATTGGAAAGGAATTTTAGGGCGAGTCCCAACTCTAAAAATCCAAGTACTACTTTTACCGTGGTCATCCATCCACCGGATTTTGGTAGGGAATTCAACCACGCCGGAAACAAGGCGAACAAGCCAAATGGCAAGGCCAGCGCCACACCGAATCCTGTCATACCTGCGGTAAGATTAATGGCTACATCGCCTTCCGCTAAAGTGGTTCCGCCCAACAGACCTCCTAAAATAGGTCCGGTACAGGAAAAGGAAACAATGGCAAGCGTTACGGCCATAAAAAAGATACCCAAAGCGCCGCCCACCTTTGAGGAGGCAGCATCCATTTTATTGGCCCACGAACTGGGTAATGTCAATTCATAATAGCCGAAAAAGGAAAAGGCAAAGAATACGAAAATGGCAAAAAAGGCCAAATTCAGCCAGACGTTGGTGGCAATGGTATTCAGTATTTGTGAATCTACGGAATCGAATAAATGGAAGGGTAGACTCAACAAAAAGTAAATCAATACAATGAAAAAGCCGTACAAAAGCGCATTTGCGATGCCTTTGGATTTCTTATGTGAATGTTTGGTAAAGAAGGAAACCGTTAGCGGAATCATGGGAAAGACACATGGGGTCAATAGCGCAATGAGTCCGCCTAAGAAACCTAGTGCAAAAATGACCCATAAACTGGTGCTCGCGCCAATGTTTTCCTGTCCCTGAGTGAGCAGTTCCTTGTTTTTCAGATTCAATTTTAAACCTGCGGATAGTGTCTTGCTACGGTCGTCTATCGTTACCGTTTCATTTACTACGGCCTCGCCATTCAACGAGAAAACAAAATCAATATCGGCAGGAATACAGACCTCTTTGCAGACCTGATAAAACAGATTGACCTTTATTTGGGAAACATCGGGATTTAGCAGTTTTATCTTTTGGGTAAAAACGGCCTCCTCCTTAAAAAAGGTTTCATCTACTTCAAAAATTTCGCTGAATTCGGTTAGCGTGTTACTTTCTTTGGTAGTACCAACGAGTTCGTAGTCCGTGCCCACTTCTTTATACTTGAAATCACTGGGCAACGCACCACCTTCTGCCGTAAACTGGGAATAGACGTGCCAGCCTTCAAAAATCCGACCTTTTACAATCAATTCGTACTCCGTATCGGAGATTTGCCGTACATCGGTTTCCCAGATGACGGGGTTTTCATCGTCTTGGGAAAGGCCTAAAAACGGCAAAACAAAAAACAAAAAGGATAGTAGTACTATTCTCATAATTTCACTTCAATTCTTAAAATAGCCTTGGTATCGGTCTGCACTTTAAAACGCTCATCCGACCTTTTTCCTATAATCCAAACGATATCCTTACCAGAACATAAGAGCCATTGCCTTTCTTTAAGGGCTACGGGAACTTTTTCATCCTTAAAGAATTTCGCCAATTTTTTTTTCCCTTGTAAACCCAAGGGGTAAAAATAGTCGCCTTTCTCCCATTTCCTTACCTGTAACGGATACTTTAACGCAGTTTTATCAACATAAATTATAGCTGATGCGTTTTCATTTCTTTCGATGACCTCTGAAAATTCCAACGTGATAGGTTTTGTTATGCTTTTATCTTCTAGCGATATGGTGTAGGTGTCAGACTCTTTCCCTTCTATTTCCAAAGGCAAAAGCCATAAGAAATCCCTATCCTTCAACAATCTGTGCGTATTGGATTCGATGCATTTACCGCTCATGGCATCCAACAAATCCCTCAGATTTTCCCATTCCGTGAAACCGTATTCTTGAAAAAGTCCGTACAGGTAGCCCTCCAAGGGACTTAATACCTTTAATTGCGCAAGGGATATTTTCAACAATCCGTTCTCCTGCGTAAATAAGGCTTGTTTCAATTGTGCTATCCGATCTTTGGCGATGGCAGCAGACTGACCCAAATACGCGGTACTCTTTTGGAAATTTTGCAAAAAGTTGGGATGGATTTCCTTTAATACAGGAACCAATTCCAAACGGATTTTGTTCCGTAGGTACTTTGCATCCGCATTACTGGCATCCTCGCGCCATTGCAATCCGTTGGATTTTGCGTAGGCCAACAGCTCGGCTCGGGAGTACTTTAAAAGTGGGCGCGCCATGGTCTCCGTCTCCTCGGGTATTCCTGTGAGTCCGTCTATTCCCGTACCTCTGGATAGATTGATTAAAAAGGTTTCCAGATTATCGTCCAAGTGATGCGCCGTTAGTACTTTTTCAAAACTATTCTCTTCTAATAGCTCATCAAACCAAGCATATCTGAGTTCCCGAGCCGCCATTTGCACAGAAACCTTATGTTGGTTTACATAGCCCAGCGTATCAAAATGGGCAACGAAATATGCTGCCCCTAGTTGCCTTGCCAATTGCTGCACAAATGCTTCATCGGCATCACTTTCCGCGCCCCGTAGTCTAAAATTACAATGTGCAATGGCAAAATCGATTCCCGAAGCATAACAAAGATGCGACAGCACCACACTATCCAGACCGCCGCTACAAGCAAGTAACACCCTGTTTTTCAACAACGAAGGGAAATGTGAGGCGATATGGGATTTAAAATCGGTGAGCATTTGGCAAAGGTAGGATTTTTAGAAGACGTGAGATATTAGATTTGAGAAGTTAGATTTGAGACAGAAGACAACTTGTACTTGACACTTGTACTTGTTTAGTAGGCAGTTGCAGTTGGCGGTAGGCCGTTGGCTGTAATGAGTATTGAGTATTGAGTAAAAAGTAATGAGTGAAAAGTAATAAGTAAAAAGTAATGAGTGGAGCTACATTGGTTGTCCTTACCTGCGGCAGGCGAGTTTGGGAGGAGCGAACCTTAGATTGATGTGATTAGCTATAGTTATTGCGACGTGGCAATCTGTTGCAAACACGATTGAAGAGATATTAAAATAAAAGGGGAATCTGGGATGAGATGAAATTTTACCACTTGTTTTTGTAGAAAGGATCATTAGTACGGATGGAGCATAAATACCCATGATCCATGATAATATATATTGTATACATCGTGTACTTTATGTATACTTGTATAAATAAGTAAAACATGAGAAAAAATATAGATATTGATGAAAAAACCCTTACCAAACTAAAAATTCTTTCTGCTTTTGAGGGAATGACGGTAAAGGGTCTCATGGAACGTGCTGTCACCTTTTTTATAGAACAGAAAGAGAAAGAGCGCCTAGGCAAGCTGACGGACGAAGAAAAAGAAGATTTAGGGCTGCTTTTGCTTATGCAACAAGCAGACAGAAGCGATACAGTTAGCGAAGAAGAGGTACTAAAAGAGCTGCACCGTAAGCGATGAAAATAGTCTTTCTCAAAAGCTTTTTAAATGATATTCAAAAGATCAAAGACCCTGAAACGGCTCTTAAAGTGGAACTGCTTATTTTGGAATTAAAATCGGCAACTTCCTTGAGAGACGTTAAGAACGTAAAAAAAATGCAGGGCTATGCTGGTGCTTATCGGATACGGATTGGCGACTACAGAATGGGTATTTATAAGGAATTCGACTCTGTAGAGTTGGCGCGATTTGTAAAAAGAAATGATATTTACAAGGTTTTTCCATAGAAAGCCAATAGTCGCAGCGCTAAATCAGCAGAAAAAATCCTCAAACCCTACTCCTCCAACACCTGCCGCATCGCCTTGGCTTTCAACAAACATTCCTGATATTCCTTGTCGGGAACCGACTTCGCCGTAATGGCACTTCCCACGCCATAGGACACATAGTGCTTGGTTTCGTTATAGAGAATACTGCGGATAACGACGTTGAAATCAAAATCGGCGTCGGGGGTAAAATAGCCTACTGCCCCACTATACAATCCGCGCTTAAAGGATTCCAGGGCCTCTATAGTTTTCATGGCGGAAACTTTTGGCGCTCCAGTCATACTGCCCATGGGAAAGGTTTCCCTGAGTAATGTAATCGGGTCCGTGTCTTCGGCAACTGTTGCCGTTACCGTCGAAATCATTTGATGCACTTGCTTGAACGAATAGACTTTACATAATTCCTCCACATCAACGCTGCCCTTCTGCGCGCTTTTAGAAAGGTCGTTGCGCACCAAATCCACGATCATTATATTTTCCGAACGCTCCTTTTCATCGGTTTGTAATTCTTGGATTAGGCGGGCGTCGGTTTCCTTGTCCAAAGAACGTGGTGCGGTTCCTTTAATGGGTTGGGAAATGACTTTTGAACCGGTTTTTTTTAAGTATCGTTCCGGACTGGCGCATAGTAAATACTTATCGAACAGTTTTAGATACGTAGCAAAAGGCGGTTTGGAAATGGCATTTAGCTTTTTGTAGGTCTTTACTGTATCGATATTTAAATCTTCGGCATAAAACTCCTGACAAAAGTTGGCCTCGTAGATATCGCCTTTGTGAATGTGTCCCAACATCTGGTTGACCTTAGAAAAATATTCATCCTTAAAAATCCGCATTTTAATATGGACATCGCGATCGGAAGCTTTAACATCCGCTTGTTGTACTATTCCCTTGGATAGTATTTCAAAATCGGTCGGAATTTCATCGGCCACCATGTACAAATAGATGAAATCGACTTCCATACCCTGTATCCGTATTATTTTTTTGGGTTGAAAAAAGTAAAGCTCGGGAAATTCCAAACCATCAAAATTTTTGGAGGACAAGAACTCGGTATCATTTTTAAGGTCGTAGGAGAGGTAGCCAAAAATCCAGTCGTTGACTTTGGATTGGTATTCGGCCAAATCGGCGAATCCGTGCCGGGCATCGGTAGAAATTCCTGTTAATCCGTCAACGGCCAAAAGCCCATCAAACGAGCTATACTTGCTTTTATGCCCGTTACTATCCAACCAAGCCACTTCATCATATTGGCGCGACCATTCCAAGAGATTATCCTTAAAATCTTGGATATCGGTAACGGTAAAACGAACAGTATTTCTCAACTACTAGCGTATTGAATCTAAAAAGGCCTGTAACTTTTCCGAATGTTCGGATGCCAATTGGGCATCTAAAATACCTTTTTCCATGTCAAAATTATCGGAAAAACGGGGTAAAGAAAATGTTGCCGTTATTTCGGCACCAAAGCGCAAAAGTAATTTTTCACTTATTACCAAAGAACTTTGGGCACCGCGTTTTCCGCCGGATGTAGCCATCAACAACACCTTTTGTTCCCTAATGAAATCCCGATCGACCCTGGACAACCAATCGATTAGATTTTTAAAATAGGCCGATGGATTACTGTTGTGTTCGTTAACCGATAAAATAATACCCGAAGCTTTTTTAATATCCTCCTTGAATTCAACAAGCGAATTGGAAAATCCATTTTCCTTCTCATAATCCTCGCAGTACATAGGGAACGGATAGTTGGCCATATCCAATAGCCGTATTTCCTGTTGGTTGATCAAGGAAGCCGTATAGCGCACCAATTTGTAATTTATGGAAGTTGATGAGTTGCTTCCTGCGAAGCCTAAAATATATGACATATAGCTAATTTTTTTCAATCACGAAAATACCCCAAATATCATTGAGTTACCAGTATTTTATCTAATTTTGCCGCGACAAACGTCCAAACCTACTAGTATTGAAGTATATAGCGATAGAATGACCAAAGTGAACATCAAAAATACAAGGTTATATTTTGTTGATGCCATACGTGCGTGGGCCATTCTTATGATGCTGCAAGGTCACTTTATAGACGGACTTCTGGACAACGCATTCCGCGACGATAATAACCTCATTTTCAGTTTTTGGAAATATTTTAGGGGCATCACGGCACCCGTATTCTTTACCGTTTCCGGTTTCATCTTTACCTATTTATTGATCAAAGCCCCTGAAACCGGATGGGACAACCCAAGGGTTAAAAAAGGTATTAGACGCGGTCTTGAATTGTTGGTTATTGGCTACCTGCTTCGTTTGAACCTTTTTGGTCTATTCAAAGGGGAAGTCTACAGTTCTTTTTATTTGGTCGATGTTTTGCATTGTATAGGTCTATCTATCCTAGGTATTATTGGCATCTACGTCTTAACGGCGAACCATAAAAAATGGTTGCTGCCTACTTTTTTAGTGGCCACGACCATGGCACTTTTCATCTTTGAACCTTGGTTCAAGAATGCTAATTTTCATTTACTGCCCCAATGGATAGCCAACTACCTCACTAAAGCCAATGGCTCTATATTTACCATTTTACCATGGTTCGGCTACGCTACTTTTGGAAGTTTTGCAGCGGTACTTTTCAACAGATATAAGGATAGCAAATTCCTATACCCAACGGCAATGGCCATTTGTCTTGGAGTAGGCTCTTTACTCATTTTCTATTCCTCCGATGCTTTTCTGGCCATTTCCGAGGCAACGGACATTCAACTCTTTGAAGCTATATTTTTTAACAACTATCTCTTCATTAGACTTGGGGACGTACTTTTGGTCTTTGCCCTGTTTATGCTGTTTAGAAGCCTGTTAACCAACAAAACGGTATTACGGCTGGGACAGAGTACCTTGTCTATTTACGTTATTCATTTCATTATTCTCTACGGAAGTTTTACGGGTCTTGGACTGTATGGGTTCTTCCACCATTCGGTAAATCCTATCATTGCGGTCACTGGTGCCATAGTCTTTATGGTGCTTTGCTCCTATCTCGCGCTGCGCTATGAGGACAAGAAGGCAAGCATTAAACTATCGGTCAGTTCTTATTTGAATGCAGGCAGAATCCAAACCGAAAATGCACTTCTCTATGGTTTCAATACCCTCCGAAACCTATCCCTTAAACTGGCCAAATTATTTGGACTGATTAAAAATTGAATCCCTTGGTTTTAGTTGTCGCTACTTTCGCTTAATTTGTCAAAAAATAAGAAAAATGAGTGATGTAAAATATTCTCCTATTCAAGTAGATTTAGAAAAAGACAAACGATATGCATGGTGTACCTGCAGCCATAGCGCCAACCAACCCTTTTGCGATGGCGCACATAGGGCACATAATATGCCACCTTCCTTAGGCTTTAGTGTAGAAGAGGACAAGTCGGCCTTTTTATGTACCTGTAAAAAAACAAGTAATCCTCCTTATTGCGATGGGAGTCATAAGAATTAGATTTGAGACGTGAGACTTGAGATGTAAGACAAGTGTCAAGAGGCAAGAATCAAGAATCAAGAGATAAGAATCAAGAGATAAGAATCAAGAGGCAAGAGGCAAGAAAGAAAGAAAGAGGAAATCCGCTTCACGGCCGTCAGGGTGTACAAACCCCTTTTGTAAACTGAACCGGTTTATGATGAGTCTAGTTTAGACTACCCTTTAGTCGCGATAGATTATGAGGGAAGAATAAATTCCTTACCACCACACAAGCGGAACAACTCGCTATTGACTAAAAGGAAAAACCTTTCTCATTTGCTATCATTTATTGATAGGTACGCTACCAAAAGCTCCCCTCTTGTTTTAAGAGGGGTGGTTCCGTTTTGCCGAAGCGGGGAGATAACTTGGTCAGCGGGTGGGTATTTTAGGCTGGATACTTTTAAGGTGGCCGGGACTCTAATCCCGCCACTAGCGCACATCATTATCTTACTAGGTATCCTATTCTTATAAGTTGATGAAAAGTATGGGAACCGTTCATAGCATACAGCTAAAACTTTTCCCAAAAAAACAGTTCGCTCCCCAGTTTCCACAGTTCGGTAAATACTTTTTTAAGCAGCAAGAGTTTTCATGGAGATTTGTCCCAACGATAAACTAATAATCAAAAAACAGTATGAAAACAATTGGACTTATTTTAGGCGTATTATTTAGCGGTTTAACAGCTACCGCACAGGAAAACGAAGGTGTAACCATTACCGTAATTATTGAAAATGTCCTCTCTGATAAAGGGAAAATTCAAGGAGCATTGCATACGGCAGAAACTTTTATGAAGGGACAGGGAATTGGCAACCAAGAAATGGATGCGGAGAAAGGTGAGGTAACCCTAACCTTTCCTATGGTACAAAAAGGCAGCTATGCCCTACTCTTGCTACATGACACAAATGAAAACAACCGTATAGACTTTGACAGCAGCGGCATGCCCATTGAAAACTACGCAACTTCTGGCGAAACTACTTTTGGCCCTCCAAGTTTTGGAAATTCTAAATTTGAGGTGGCCGATGAGGATATGGAATTTAGGATACGCTTTTAAAAAAAGATGGTCAAACAAGCACAAAAAGCTTCTTTACCGGGAGCTTTTTTGTTTTAAAGACTTGGGTCATTATAAGAGTTATAGATAAATATGACGATTATCATAGGTTTTAATGATTGTTTTCATAATTTAGTAGTACAAAAAAATACTCATGACCATTACCCAATTACAATATGTCCTAGCCGTTGCGGAATACAAAAACTTTACTTTGGCCGCCGAAAAAAGCTTTGTTACCCAACCCACGTTAAGCATGCAAGTTCAAAAGCTTGAAGATGAGTTGGATATATTGATTTTTGACCGAAGTAAAAAGCCCATATCCATTACCGAGGTAGGAAAGAAAATAGTGGAACAGGCAAAAAATATAGTAAATGAAGCGGGGCGGATAAAGGACATCGTAGATCAGGATAAAGGATTTATTGGCGGAAATTTCACATTAGGAATCATTCCCACGGTAATGCCTACGCTCTTGCCCATGTTCTTGAAAACGTTCATCAACAAATATCCTAAGGTAAACCTGATCATTAAAGAGCAGAATACCGACGCTATCATTAAAAACATTCAAGATGGCCATTTAGACGCCGCTATAGCCGCCACACCTCTGGAAATAGAATATCTAAAGGAAAGACCCTTATATTATGAACCTTTTGTTGGCTATATTCCGGTTGATCATAGATTAAGGGGCATAAAGGAATTAACAGTAGAGGATTTGGAGATTTCCGATATCCTCCTGCTCCAAGATGGCCATTGTTTTAGGGAAGGCGTACTAAACCTGTGCAAAGCACCTGAAAAATTGGCAGCGGAACATTTTAAATTACAGAGCGGAAGTTTTGAGACCTTGGTCAACCTATCCAACGAAGGTTTGGGAATGACCCTTCTCCCCTACTTGAACGGCATGGAACTAAGCCCGGAAAACAAGAAAAACCTTAAATATTTTAAAGAACCCTCCCCTGCGCGCGAAGTAAGTATGATATACCACAAAAATGAGTTGAAAATACAAATTACCGAAGCGCTCAAAAACGTTATTACTTCGGTGGTAAAAGGTGCTATAGCTTTTCAGGACGTAAAGATTATCAGTCCTGTAGGCAAATAAAAAAGCCACTTTTCAGTGGCTTTTAGTTATGAATTCAAATAAATTAAACTTTGTTGTAATTCTGGTTTGTCCGTTATGAACTGTTCCAACCAGCGTTTTAGTTCTTCAGCCTCTTCGGGCAGTAAAAGGGCAATTGCCTTTTTTAGTTCCTTACAAAATAATTTCACATCGAAACTTACTTTTCTCAGTACTGTCTTGCTGTACTCAAGCATTGAATTTGCCATTATTGTACTTTGGTTTATAAATTAGTTGTTAAGTGAAGTTAAACATATAACATTGAATAATATTGTATAAAAATGTTAAAAGAGGGATAGAAATGTTAAAATTCAAGGATACCTTTAATTTTACAGCTTAAAAGTTTAAATCACATGAGGAAAATTATCGCAATAATCTGTTTTACACTGTTTTGTTTTGGATGTACATCAACAAAACAAACGATAGGTAAAAGTATAGACGCATCTCTTAAAGGGCCCTTTTACGACAACCAGTTTACCGGGCTTTTGATTATAGATGCGGAAACAAAAGATACTCTCTACAATCTAAACAGTTCCAAATATTTTACACCTGCGAGCAATACCAAAATCTTTACATTGTACACGGCAATGCAGGCCCTACCAAAACAGGTACCTTCCCTAAAGTATGCAGCACAAAATGATACCCTTTATTTTGAAGGCAGCGGTGACCCTTCATTTCTGCACCCTTATTTAAAGGATAGCACGGCCTATCATTTT
>Ga0075117_1000900_pt1 | contig 19192 bp, 14 predicted proteins | sample AntAceMetag02UKJ_FD_69789 | JGI IMG/M metagenome (GOLD analysis project Ga0075117, IMG submission 69789) | Saline lake microbial communities from Ace Lake, Antarctica - Antarctic Ace Lake Metagenome 02UKJ | ecosystem: Environmental > Aquatic > Non-marine Saline and Alkaline > Saline | place... | reverse complement strand
TCCCGTGGTGTTGAACCGCATGCTGTCTGAACTAAAGGTGACCCAACGTGCTGACACGCCGTGGCCGGTGCTGCTGACGGCTGAAGGCAGGGCGAGCGAGTTCCTGAAAATTGCTGATGCGACCGGCAAGGCGGACGTGGATCTGTGGCAGAAATTCAAAGGCATTTATCGTTCTTATCCAGTTCGGTCGGTGCGTGATGGAGCCGTCGTGTTGGCTCAATACGGCAACCCGCGAGCTCGAACGCAGGATGGCCAGCCGCCGTTTTTGGCGAGTCAGTTCTACGGCAAAGGACGAACGATGTTTGTGTCTTCTGCCGAAACTTGGCGGTTACGCGCGATCAGCCCGGAAGGTCATCAGCGGTTTTGGACCAGCATGATTCGAGAAGTCGGGCAGGGGCGTCGTAGTCGTGGCCGCAGTCGTGGTTTGTTGCTGCTGGACCGCACAGAAGTGTCGCCCGGTCAGACCGTCACCGTGCGAGCTCAATTGTATGATTCTCGCATGCAGGCATTGCAGCGCGAATCTGTGCCGGTTTCGATTGTGGATGCGGATGGCCGGCCGGTCAGCGTGCCGGATTCCCTGCGTGGCGATGCTCGACGTCCGGGGCAGTTTGTGGCGACGTTTCGTCCGAGTCGTCAGGGGCAGTATCGTGTGACGGTGCCGGTTCCTGAATCCAGCGATATTTTGCAGGCCAATATTGAAGTGGTGCTGCCGAATTTGGAGTCCGAAAATCCGTCTCAAAATGTGGCGATGCTGACCAAGCTGACCGCCGATACGGGCGGCGTGTCTGTGTCATTGGACGAACTAGCGTCGCGTCTGTTGGAGTTGTTGCCAGATCGCAGCGAGCCTGTGATTGTTGACGAGCAATTGCGAACGCTGTGGGATCGCAAGTGGCTGATGTATCTGATTGTCGGCTTGCTGGCACTGGAGTGGGCGCTGCGGCGAGTGGTCCGGTTGTCGTAACAGGCTCTTGTGGGCATGCGTTCGCTCGGAGTTGCTGTTATCATCACGCTTTGAAAGTCTTCAGTGGCACGTGCGGGAGAATGTGATGGTACGGGACGAATTGCGAGAGACGCTGGCGGGCTTACATGAGCAGCTGGGTCAGACATCCGACGTTGACGCGCAAACGCGTGAATTGTTGTTGAGCGTGACCGCCGACATCGAACGGCTTCTGGCGGACGATGAATCTCCGACAGAGGTTGATGAATCGCTAACGGAGCGACTGGAAGATGCGATGCGGCAATTCAAATCCGACCACCCGGTGATCGGCGGCTTGTTGCAAAGACTGAGTGCTGGTCTGGCGAATCTGGGAATTTAAGTACCCGTGCACGCGGTTCAACGAGTTTTGTACGAAAACTTAGACACGGGCATTTCCGCTTGTCCTTACATCACGACGGGTTTGTCGAGACGTCGGCGAATTGGCACAATCTGGCCCACATGCATCATCACGTGGGTGGCAATCAAAACGAACAGTGAACCAACGGTCGGGCAGAAGTCTCGCATCGCTTCCGGGCCGGGCTGGTCGAGGTCTTCGTCGCTGAGTCCATCCAGCGCGGCAAACGTCGCTGCCTGTACCTTCTGAAACAGCTCTAAGTATTCGGCCTTGCTACAGAATTGAGCCGTATCGTTGCTGCCAGCGTTTTCTTTGGCATGGTTTTCGACAAAGCCGTCCGGCAGCTGCGCCGCTGCATCGGGCACCGCCATGTTCAGCAGATTGCATTCCGAACTGAGCAAGTGCCCCAGCTGCCAAGCGATGGTGTTGCAACCGTCGCCCGGACGCTGCATCAGATCTTCATCGGTCAGGTCACCGATGTAACCATTCAGGACCATCTGGCCGAATCCGTACGTTTGTTTGATGGTGTCGTGGGTGTTCATGGTCTGCTTTCAGATGTGTCGTAAATTTGATGCTGGCACTGAATAATGGTCTGCGAGCGCCGTCGAGCATAACCGTTGAATGGAACCATTACCAAATATGCTGAGTGCTTTGTCAGAGCCAAGATTTTCTGACCGACGAGATCGGCAGCGCTCTTCATGGCCCGGATTCGGAATTTTTGCCGGAGAGCGGAAATCTAATAAGATTATTGGCGACAATAGGACGATGTAAATTTACACTGGGGTGTAAATTTCGCGATTCTGCTAAGTGCCGATGGAGGCATAAAGATGCAAACGTTTTCCAACCCATTTCGCCCCGGCGCAGGTCATATGCCTCCCTATTTGGCCGGTCGCGAACAAGAGCGAGACGAATTCGAACGACTTCTGCAGCAGGATATTGTGCTGGAGAACCTGATTTTGACCGGCCTTCGTGGTGTTGGCAAGACTGTTCTATTGGAGACGTTCAAGCCGCTCGCGATGAAGAGGAACTGGTTGTGGGTTGGCACAGATTTGTCTGAATCATCCAGCCTGACCGAAGAGCGAATAGCGATTCGCCTTCTTACGGACCTTTCGGTCGTGACATCATCGTTCGAAGCGAAGATCGAGCGCACCCCGTTTGGCCTTGCGAAAGAAGCAGACCCTGAAACCGTGAACTTCGGGTTCAACTTCCTGATGTCGTTGTTCAATCAAACTCCGGGTTTGGTCTCAGACAAACTGAAAGCGGTCCTGATTAGGGTTGCGGAGTTTGTCGGGCCGCACTCCAAAGGGCTCATCTTTGCGTACGACGAAGCACAGGTGATGGCAGACCATTCGGACGTGAATGAATTCCCGATGTCTCTGCTACTCGATGTCTTCCAGTCAATCCAGAAACAGAACATTCCATTCATGCTTGCGCTGACTGGTCTGCCTACGTTGTTTCCAAAGTTAGAAGAAGCTAGGACGTACGCGGAACGGATGTTCCGTGTCGTGCAGTTGGAAAAACTGAATGCAGGTGACAGTCGCGAGGCAGTGACGAAGCCGATCGAAACAGCCGCTTGCCCGGTGCATCTCACTGATGAGTCGATCAACTTGATTGTTGAAGTGTCCGGCGGATATCCATATTTCATTCAATTCATTTGCCGGGAAGTCTATGACGTTTTTGTGCAGCGAACGTCGGATGATGCTCCCAGAAGCGTTCCAATGGAGGCGATCATTCGCAAGCTGGATTCCGATTTCTTCGCCGGACGCTGGGCCAGAGTTACTGATCGTCAGCGTGAACTTATGATTGTGATCGCTCATCTCGAAACCTGTGAAGAGTTCACGGTTCAGGAAGTCGCAGAATTGTCGAAAACGATTTTGGAAAAGGGCATCGGTTCCAGCCAAGTCAATCAGATGCTCAGCACGCTCGGCAGTGCAGGTTTGATCTACAAGAATCGGCATGGAAGGTATTCGTTCGCAGTCCCTCTGATGGAACGATTCATTCGCCGTCAAATTTCAACAACGTCTTAGCTGCCCTATCGCCCCAATTTTAGCGGAGCGGTTTCTGCCACGCCGATTTCAAATCGGTCAAATTCGCGTTCAGTAGCGATTTGACGTGCAGTTGTTGTGACTGATTCGTCATACCGACAATTGCCGCGTCGACTAGTGCTTCAAACTCAGCCGCTTTGCTGGTCTCAACTTCCACAACAAACCGGCCGTTGCTTTCCGCGAAGAGGTCAGCGGCGGTGAGGTCATCATTCAGAGTGACGCCAATGCCGCCCGCGAACGCCATTTCCGCAACAGCAACGGCAAGGCCGCCTTCGCTGAGGTCGTGGCAGCTGCGGATCAGGCTGGCTTTGATAGCGGTGTTCAGAGCTTTGTACGTTGCTAGGTTCTCTACGGCGTTGACCTGTGGCACTGTGCCGCCTTCGAGGCCGTTGACCAGATTGAAGTGGCTGCCGCCGAGTTCTTCTGGGTTGGTTTTTCCGACGAGGTACAGCTTGTTGCCGGCAGCTTTCAGGTCCATTGTGACGGCTTGCTCGACATGGTCGATTTGACCGAGAGCCGTGATCAGCAGAGTTGATGGAATGGCGACTGTTTGGCGGTTGCCGTCGGCGTCTTCATAACTGAATTCGTTGTTCAGGCTGTCTTTGCCGCTGACGAATGGCGTGCTATAGGCGACTGCGATGTCTTGACAGGCCAAGGCGGCTCGGACGAGCGTTCCCAAAGTCTCCGGGCGTTCCGTGTTGCCCCAGCAGAAGTTGTCTAGGATGGCGATCTTGGATGGGTCGGCTCCAACAGCCACGCAGTTGCGGATGGCTTCATCAATGGCACTGGCACACATCCAGTAAGGATCGACGTCGCCCAGATGCGGGTTCATGCCGCAGCTGATCACGAGGCCTCGGTTAGAAGTCAGGTCCGGGCGGACGACTGCTGCGTCGGATGGTCCGTCGTTGTTGATGCCGACCAGTGGTTTGACGACGCTGCCGCCTTGAACTTCGTGGTCGTATTGCCGAATGATCCATTCTTTGCTGGCCACGTTCAGGCTGCCGAGGATTTGCTTGAGGTCTGCGGTGTAGTCCGATCTACTGAGCGCCTGTTGGAATGCTGCCTTTGATTCTGTGCTCGCGTTGGCAGTCCCGCCGAGTTCATACGTGGCTTCGCGAATTACGGGTGGCCGACCGTCGTGGAGGAATTCCATGGTGACGCGACCGACTTCGTTGTCGGCGTACTTCAGGACAAGTTCTTTGGTATCGGTGAACTTGCCGATGACGCTGGCTTCCACGCCTTCGGATTTGCACAACGCATCGAATTCGGCGACGTTACTTTCCGGGACGGCCAGCACCATGCGTTCTTGGGCTTCGCTGATCCAGATTTCGGTATAGGACAGGCCGGAATATTTCAGTGGTGCTTTGTCGAGCCACACTTCGGCTCCGGTTTCTTCACCCATTTCGCCAACGGCACTACTGAAGCCACCGGCCCCGCAATCGGTGATGGCGGTGTACAGGTTTCGATCGCGAGCGACCAGCAGCACATCCAGCACCATTTTTTCGGTGACCGGATTGCCGATCTGCACGGCACCACCGCTGATGCTTTCGCTGTCTTCGGTGAGTTCCGCCGAAGAGAATGTGGCGCCGTGAATTCCATCGCGGCCCGTGCGTCCGCCGACGGCGACGATCAGATCGCCGGGAGACACTTTGCCTTCACTTTTGTCCCGCGGAATCATGGCAATGTTGCCGCAGTACACCAGCGGGTTGCCGAGATAGCGGTCGTCGAAATAGACGGCTCCATTGACCGTGGGAATTCCCATGCGATTGCCGTAGTCTCGCACGCCGCTGACGACACCTTCCATTACCGCTTTGGGGTGCAGAACGCCCGGTGGTAGTTGATCGGCGGGGAAATCTGGTCGCGCAAAACAGAACACATCGGTGTTGCAAACCGGACGCGCTCCTAGGCCCGTGCCCATCGGGTCACGGATCACGCCGCCGAGTCCCGTGTTGGCTCCACCGTAGGGTTCGATGGCGGAAGGATGATTGTGTGTCTCGACTTTAATGCAGACGTCTTGAGTTTCATCGAACGTCACAATGCCGGCGTTGTCTTTGAACACGCTGACGCACCAATCGTCGTCGCCGAGGTTTTCGCGAATCTGAACGGTGGCGGCGAAGACGGTTTCCTTCAGCATGTTTTCGAACTGAATTTCACGGACCGTTTCGCCGTCCTGCGTTTCGACGTAGTGAATTCGTCCGGCCAGTGTTTTGTGAGAACAGTGTTCGCTCCACGTTTGCGCGACGGTTTCCAATTCGATATCGGTGGGATCGCGGTTCAGTGATTTGAAGTAGTCGCGAATGGTCTGCATTTCCGCCAGTTGCAAATACAGCTGACCTGTGGCTGACAGCTGCATCAATTCTTCGTCCGTCTCCATGCCGCGGATCGGAACTGTGCTGAGCTTGAAGTGGTATTCGCTGCCGACGTGTAGATCCGTCAACTGCAGCGGTCCGGCAATGATATATTCGATGGCATCGTTGGCGATGACTTTCGACGACACGCGGGAATGTTCGACGGCGGACAGGTCACCGGTCAGCCAATACTTGCGGCAGGTGGCGACGGCGGTCACGCTGAAATTTTGTTGCGCCAAAGCTTTCGCGGCGTTGTCTCCGACGCTGTCCGTGACGCCCGGATGCAGCAGCACATTCAGGCAGTCTGTGTTGCCTGCAGATGATGCGTCTGGCAGAGCTGTGACGCGGAACTGCTCGACCACGCCATCGCACAACAGCAATTCGGCTGCGCGGCCCGCGTCGGTTTCTGAAAGTTCTCCTTGGATGAGGAACGATCTGGCCGACCGGACATCGGTGAGCGATTGAATTCCCAGACTTTGGGCATCGGCAAGGATTCGCTGACCTTCGTGGTCGCGAGCATCTTGAGACGGCAGAATTTCAACTTCCCAGAGCATTTTTGGATTCCGTCGGTTTGGCCTTCAGGCACCGGAATACACGAATTTGCTGTTCCGGGGTGAAAGACTTGGGGAGTATTTCAAGCGTGATTGCGGACTTCAAGCAGCCCCCGAGTGGACCTTGGGAAGATTGCAAAAGAGAGATCCGTCCGTCCCGATTTTCTCAGGGTTCGTCAATTGCATCGTCTTCGTGCTCACGCCACGATACCTGACTGAAATCTTAATATCCCACGAATTTGGAGCCATGGCAGATGAATGTTCGAAAGTTCTGTACCCTTGTTTTCAGTGTTTTTCTGTCGGGGACTGCGTTCGCTCAGGAATTTAAGAGCGGAATGGAATGGTCAGAGCCGCCGATCGTGACTCCAGGGGCAACTGATGATCAGCCGCCGTCTGATGCGATTGTCTTGTTTGATGGCCAGGATATGTCCGCGTGGGAGGGTAGTGATTGGCAGGTGGCAGACGGCGTTGTGTCTGCGTCGAAGGGGGATGTCACCACCAAGCAGGCCTTTGGTGATATTCAGCTGCATATTGAGTGGTCGGCTCCGACTGAGGTCAGAGGCAACGGGCAGGGCCGCGGCAACAGCGGTGTGTTTCTGATGAATCGTTACGAAGTTCAAGTGCTGGATTCATTCGACAACGAAACGTACTTCGATGGCCAGGCCGCATCTGTCTACAAACAAACTCCGCCGATGGTGAATGCCGTACGAAAACCGGGGGAATGGAACACCTACGATTTGTTTTGGACGGCTCCCACATTCAACGTCAGCGGCGATGTTGCTACGCCTGCCTGTGTGACACTGGTTCACAACGGCGTGTTGGTGCTGAACCACTTCGAACTTTACGGCCCCACAAATTATCTCGGACCGGCTCAGTATGCAGTCCATGAAGCGAAGGCTCCGATTCGGCTGCAGGATCACGGGAATCCGGTGCGGTTTCGCAATATCTGGGTGCGAGAATTACAGTCGCCTGTTGGGGCGCGAACGTCCGCTCCGTATGTCATCAAGGGGGGAAAAAATATTCCTTTCCGGCAGGCTGAGCAGGAGCAGGCGGACGGGCAGCTGAAGAGAGCAATTCAGCAGGCGGTTGACAAAGCGGTTAAGAAAGCGGTTGAGCAGGCTTTGAAGGACAACCAGAAGAAACCGCCACGGCAGGAGCCAGAAGCGCCCGGCGATTCGAAGACGGATGGCAGTGCGGTTCCTTTGGAATCTGGCGACGAAGCCAACACAAAAGACGTGAAATAGAGCGTTGCTGGTGGTCTGAGTCAACGAATTCGCAACGGCTGACCCGTTGTGGTTGTTTTTCGGCTGGCACAGGCTAAGTTCGGGATTCGAGTTTCTCCGGCCGGGTTTCCCGCTGTTTTTTCGATACTATTCTTGTTGCTCATGAGTGCTCGTGCATCAGATCGGCCGTCTGGTGCGGTGCTTGGGACGACTTGATTTATTTTATGGGTTTGGCTTTCCGCACCGTGGCAGTCTCGGGCAGGGCGATTGCGGTCGACTTCAGCAGACATACTTATGTTTATCGTCGCTTGTTCTCTGGCTGGCATGTTGCTTGTCATCATGCTCGTGCAGATCGTCTGGGCGAATCGGTTCGTTAATCTGTATCGCAATTCCCGTCCGATCCCTGATGGCACGCTGTTTCCGCACGTGGGCGTCATTATGTCATTGCGCGGGGCAGATCCTTTTCTTGAGCATAGTCTGCGGGGATTGATGACGCTGGATTATCCCAGTCACGAAGTACGAATTGTCGTCGACAGTGCGGTCGACCCAGCTTATGAAGTTGTGCAGCGAGTTCGGAACGAGACGGGCTCCGTGAATGTCGACGTGGAGATTTTGAATGTTGACCAACACACATCCAGTCTAAAAAATTCAGCATTGGTGCAGGGCATTGCGTCTTGTTCGCAGGAATGCGAAGCTTTTGCATGGCTTGATTCCGATACTGTTCCGTACCCGAGTTGGCTCAAGGATCTGATTGCTCCCTTGCAGCATGACGATGTCGGCGCGGCATGTGGCATTCGCTGGTATGCCCCGCAGGCACATACGATTGCAAATTATGTGCGGCACATCTGGAACTCAGCGGCCGTGTTGCAAATGGTGGCCTTTGGGATTGGGTGGGGCGGGGCGTTTGCGATTTGTCGAGCCGTTTACGAAGACGCCAATCTTGCAGCCAAATGGTCCCGAGCTTTAGTGGAAGATACGCTGGCGTCGAATGAGATTTTGGCTCAAGGAAAGCGAGTCGAATTCGTGGCCGCAGCAACGATGCCAAATCCGGAGTCTGCGACGTTCACTTGGTGCGTGAATTTTGTCACTCGCCAGTTACAGGGTCTGCGATACTATCACAGCGCGTGGCCCACTGTTTTGGCATTGGGGCTGTTTTCTGGAGCCGTGTTGGTCGGCGTTATCGTTGTCAGTCTGCTGGCATTGGCGCAAGCAGATTTCGCCAGTGCTGGGGTGGGTTTGGGGGTGTTGGGTCTGTTCGGCGTTGTCGCCTGCTGGTTAATGATCCGTTCAGAAAAACAGGTAATCATGCACTTGCGGGACCGATCTATTGGAACAACCAGTTCACCGTGGCGGCTGATTGTGGCCGCTCCAGTGGCTCAGGTGGTGCACCTGCTGGCCCTTGTCAGAGCGTACGTTTTAAGCGACGTGACGTGGCGAGGCATTCGGTATGAAATTCGATCCGGGATGGACGTGACTCGACTTAACTACAGTCCTTACGAGCCCGAGGAGCAGGATTCTGCGGATTCCGTCGTTCACTCGCTATAAGCTTGGCTGACCCTAAACGTCAGTTGGCACTTACAGAAGGAAGCACAACATGGTGACGATACTGTTGAGCGTGTTCGTGGTCGGTTTTTGGTTTACCTATGTATCCCATCGAAGCCCGCCAAGACACAGACATCCGGTGAAGGTCAGAGTTCAAGAACGGAACAAAAAGCTCGCGCATGCCAAGTGAGCGGCATGACGGGTTTTATGGGTGGCTCTATTGAAGACGCGTTTATCGGGCAGCAGGCTTTGAATCGAGGCCACGGGGATTCCGCCAACGCGGATGCTCGAGACGTGGCTGCGGCCGTGGCGATGCAACAACAGAACCGCTTTTCCGAATAGACGCTGAATAGACGCTGATCATGCGGTGCAGGTACGTCGAGACTGCTGCAATGGACGCGACTTCAATTCGCGTCTTTTAAGTCCGCAAAGTGGGTGACGTCCAACGTATCCGCCTGCTGCTCTTCTGAACAATCCGCGATGAAAGTCTCGAACGGGTTGGCTGTTGTTGGCAAAACGGCTGCCGGCAGCACGATCGATTCCATCGACATCGCGCTGGTTTCTGCGGTGTCGACCGTGGGATTTGCGGATGGCAAGTGTGGCTGCGGGGTCTCGTCGTCAATCGAATTTTCTTCGTCGTCTTCTCGCGGCGGTCTCGGGCCCTGATATTGATAGTACTGGCACTCGAGTCGACCGTTATAAAGTTTGCGGCGTCGGTCTGCCCGGCGTCCGAACAGGTGTTCGAAGCGACGGAACGATGTCAGCACATAGACGCTCCACGAATCGAGGGTTGCAAATGTTTTGCCCATGATGCGGTACACGGCTTCGATCTCTTCGTATTCTCCCAGTCGTTCTCCGTACGGCGGGTTTGTGACAATGCAACCGTACTTCAGTGGGGTTCTGAGGTCGCTGACTTCTTGAATTCCAAACCGGATGCTGCCGCCGACTCCAGCATCTGTCGCGCCGCGTTGCGACAATCGAATGGCATCGGGATCATGATCGTAGGCCATGATCGGCGCTGGCAGGCTGCGTTTTTTAAGGTCGCGCGCTTCCGTGCGGGCGTCTTTCCAGATTTGCCGATTCAGCCACGGCCAGTCTTCTGCGGCGAACGACCGTTGTAAGCCGGGGGCGATATTTTGTCCGATCAGCGCGGCTTCGATGGGGATGGTCCCGCTGCCGCAGAACGGGTCGATCAGCGGACGTTCCGGGTTCCAATAGCTAAGCTGGATCAATCCGGCGGCCATCGTTTCTCGCAGTGGAGCTGCTCCCACGACGGCGCGATAGCCGCGTTTGTGGAGTCCCGGACCGGTGGTGTCGATCGTGAGTGTAGCGATGTCCTTGAGGATCGAGACTTCGATGACGAATTCCGCGCCGGTTTCGTCAAAGCGAAATCGATTATGTGTCTTTTTGAGGCTTTCGACGATGGCCTTTTTGGTCACCCCTTGGACCTTCGGCACCGCGTGCAGTCTTGAGCGGACGCTGCGGCCTTTGACCGGAAACTGGGCGTCAACCGGCAATAGGTCTGCCCACGGCAGGGCGATTGTGCGGTCGAAGAGTTCACCGAAATCGCTGGCGGGAAATTCCCCGACTCGGATCAGCACACGATCGGCAGATCTCAGCCACAGATTGCAGCGAGCGATGTCTCGCTCGTCGCCAGAGAACAGGACGCGGCCGTCCGAGACTCGACAATCTTCGTAGCCAAGCTGCTGCAGCTCACGCGCAACAACGTTTTCAAGTCCGAAGGTGGAGGTTGCGATCAGGTCAAAACGCGGCATGGAGGGTACTCAACGGTGCCACAGCAGACGTGTCGAAACGTTGTTCGGCCGGCCGCGTGTGCAAAAAAGCTGTATTTAGAAGGATCTGAAGCTGAAAGTGGCTGTTGTTCGATTGTTCGAAAGACTACATCGCAACGCCGCGACTCGCAATTACTCTCTGCGGGAGATTCCGGGCGAGCCTTGAGAAGTCTTGAAAGGGGGCCAGAATGCTCAGTTTGCCATGATGGCCGCCTAGACTGACAGCTAACTTAGGCATCTTTCGGACAGGAACAGGGCTTAGGCTCTTTCTTTCTCGGAAAAGCAGAACTAGAATCGCGTTGGCCGCAGTATTGGAAAATTTTGTAGCACATGAAATCTTTCCGCTCTGTCGTTCGAAACGACTTTGTGGCCCGTCCCGCAATCAGGGAAGGGGGGCCTGTGAACATGTCGAAGATTGACTGTCCTCAGGTTTGGTGCGAAGTTTGACTGGTTATCACACAATCGTGGCACACGTTGAAGGGGAGGATTGTAAGGCAACCTTCGACCGGACTTTGGCCAAGATGGAGCATCAGGTTCATCGGTATAAAGAAAAGTCGCGTGATCATCGCCGAGACAAGTCTGTGGGCGAAGTTGCAAGGTTAGCGGAAGCAGAAGCGGAAGACGAGTAGCGACAGTTTGCTGGCCGTGACGTATTCGTTCGCCAGCAGTTACCGTTAAAACACAAATGGTTTTGATGCGTTGTTGGGTCCGTGCAGTGTTGCGACGCAAGCGGAGCTCAAGCGTTCCCCGAACGCGAGCTGCAAGGCGCGTTTGTTTGGGGCGTTTGTTTGGGGCGTTTGGATTCAAAACATAATTTTTAGAACGTCAGGTACTACCGAAATGAAGTTGACTGATTTTGTTGTCAAAAAAGCGATCATTCCCAATCTCAAAGCCACATCCAAAGAGGATGTGATTCGCGAGATGGTGACGAGTTTGAAGACGACGGGCACCATTAAAGCAGAAGATGAAGACGCTGTTGTGGCCGCGATTCTGAAGCGTGAAGAACTGGGTTCCACCGGCATTGGGAATGGCGTTGCTGTTCCTCACACAAAACATCCCTCTGCCCAAGAATTGGTTGCGACAGTTGCCATTTCTCGCACCGGCGTCGACTTCTCCAGTCTGGATGGGGAAGACGTGTTTATTCTGTTTCTGCTGGTTTCGCCTCCAGATCGTCCCGGCGATCACTTGCGTGGCCTTGAGAACATTTCGCGACATCTTCGCAGCCAAGACTTCTGCAACTTCCTGAAGCAATCCACAACAGAAAAAGATATTTGGGAACTGCTTTCTGAAGCCGACAGCAGTGACGAAGAAGAAGCCTAAGGTGCCGGTTGGTGGCAGTGGGAGGCAGCAATGAATAACCAAATGGCTCGGCGAACCGTCAAGCTGGCACACCGTAATGGTTTGCACTTGACGCCTATTCAGCAATTAGTGAAAGCCGTTTCCGGTTACTCGTCCGCTGTAAAACTCCATTTCGATGGCAAGTCAGCCAACGCGGGTTCGGCAATGGATCTGATGTTGCTGGGGGCCACGTTCGGGGCAAACTTGGAATTGGAAGCCACGGGGGATGACGCCGAGGCGGCACTGGCAGCGGCGGAATCAGTGCTCAGCACTGCCTCCGATTGAGCCACCGTTGTTGAAAGCCGCAGCGCGGCGACAGGTGGTCATTGTTTCGCAATTTGTTCTCGCCTGTCGTCGCTCCGCGACTGTAGCGCTGGGCTGCGATCGCTCGACAAAAACGCCCTTTTCATGCTAGCATCGTGATCACCAGCAACTCTCAGGCGGTTACCAAAACACGCAATTCACAGCGTGTTTACTTCAACCAATAGGTTCAACGAATAGGTTCAATGCAGGTTCGCAGCGGAATAGCGGTCTCTCCCGGAGTGGTTGTCGGACCAGCACTTGTGCTGGGCTCTGAGAATTTCCGTATTCCCAATAAATTTGTGAGCCACGACGCGGTCGATGTTGAGATTGTTCGTTTTCACACGGCTTTGGACCAAGTTTGTGCTGACATCGAAGAGCACGAAATTCTGGTTGGTCAGCAATTGGGCAGTCAGTACGCGGCCATTTTTTCCGCTCATCTGCTGATGGCCAAAGATCCTCGACTGGTAACCGAGGTCGAGGCCATGATTGGCAAAGAAGCGTATTCTCCAGAGTACGCTGTCAGTAAAGTGCTGCGAGGTCTGGCAGAGCAGATGCAGAATCTCGGAGACGAGTATCTGGCCGAACGCGCCTCCGACGTCTTCGATCTCGAAAAGCGTCTGTTGCGACGCTTGTTGGGCGAAAGTCGAGAAGAAATCGGCAATCTCACACAACCCGTGATTATTCTGGCTCACGACCTGACGCCCGGAGAAACGGCCACGTTAAACACGGAGTATGTGGTTGGTTTTGCAACCGAAGTCGGTGGACGCACCAGTCATACGGCGATTCTGGCGGGAGCCCTTGAGATTCCGGCTGTCGTCGGGCTAGGACGCTGTTTAGCAGGCGTTTCGGGGGGGGAGACTGTGATTCTGGATGGTGATCACGGGCATGTGATCATTGATCCAGACGAAGCCACAATGAAGCGATTTCGAGCTTCTCAGGAACACAACAATCGTGTTCGAGAACGCTTGCAATCGCTGGATACTGTGGCGTCTGAAACGCTGGACGGGCAGCGAATTCAGATTTATGGAAATATCGAATTTCCAGAAGAAGTCACGCAGTGCGTCAATCGAGGTGCGGATGGTGTCGGCTTGTACAGGACCGAATTTCTGTATCTGAGCGGCAGCAAAGAGCCCACAGAAGACGACCATTACGAAGCCTATTGCCACGTGTTGAAGGCCTGTGGTGACCGCCCCGTGGTGATTCGCACGCTGGATATCGGTGCTGATAAAGTGCCGGCACGGATTCGTGATCGCTTTGCGGACAGCCAAAATCCGATGCTCGGGCTGCGGAGTGTTCGCCTGAGTCTGCAAAGTACCCCGCTGTTTAAGGTTCAGTTGCGGGCGTTGCTGCGGGCTGCCGTTTACGGAGATGCCCGCGTGATGTTTCCTTTGGTTTCTACGCTGCTGGAGTTTCGCCAAGCCAAGATGATTCTGATGGACGTCATGGAAGACTTGGAAGACGAAGGGATTCCGTTTCGTCGTGATATGCCTGTCGGGATGATGGTTGAGGTGCCGTCGGCCGTGATTTTGGCGGAAGAATTCGCCCGCGAGGTCGATTTTTTCTCCATCGGCACCAATGACCTCATTCAGTACACTCTTGCCTGCGACCGATCTGATCCCTCGGTTGCAAATTTGTATCGTTCCGGCGATCCTTCCATCCTAAGAATGATACAAACTGTCCTTGAGGCTGGAGAAAGACATGGGAAGACCGTGACTGTTTGCGGCCAGATGAGTTCTGATCCACGTTTTATTCCCTTGTTGTTGGGGTTGGGGCTGCGTCAATTTAGCGCCGCACCGCATTCCATCCCGCGACTCAAGGAAGTTGTCAGACACCTCTCAATCCCGGAAGCGGAACGAATCGCGGCACACGCCTGCTCTTTGGATCTGGCTCGGGATGTTGAACATTATCTTTTGGGAGAACTGGGCCGCATCTGCCCGGATCTCGTAGTTTAAAATACACACTGTGGCCGCTTGCGGCCTTCCTTTGAAACACAAACGAACACGCGTCACAGGACTGTTTCTCAAGTGGAATCGAAGTGCGGAAACACCGTCTTCCAAACCCGGCTAGAATTTTATTTCCTGTGTGACGACACCTCACAGGTGTCGATGTCGAGAACAATTAGACGAAAGGAATTATCCAGACTGACTTCCTCGCGAAGCAAAAACGAATCCTGCGCCATCCGTCAAATCATCGGTTGGCGTGCTGCGGGTTGTCGTTTTGTTGGCGGGTTCCCGGATCGATCGAAATATCGAATCCTTCGTGCCGTCAGTCTGATTTATTCTGAAGCCTGAAATGCTGTTCTTGGCAACGCTCGGTGTTCGTTCCAACGAACGAAAGCTGAGTTATGAAGAAAGAAATGCTGATCAACGTTCTGCAGCCGGAAGAAAGCCGGATTGCGATTGTTGAAGATGGTATCCTTGAAGAATTGTACGTCGAGCGCAGCAGCGCAGAGAACTACGTTGGCAACATTTGCAAGGGCAAGGTTGTCAATATTGAGCCCAGTATTCAGGCGGCATTCGTCGATTTCGGAGTCGGCCGCAACGGCTTTCTGCACGTCAGCGATGTTGAGTATCAGTACTATAAGCATCTGCTGGATGAGAACGATCGCGAAGACGAAGATGAGGAACCGGCGCGCCGCGGCGGCCCGCCAAAACATCTGAACGAACGCAACGCCCGAAATAAGCCTCCCATTCAGGATATTTTCCAGCGTGGCAGCGAAGTGTTGGTGCAGGTGATTAAAGAAGGCATCGGCAACAAGGGGCCCACGCTTTCGACTTATATTTCGATCCCCGGTCGCTACCTCGTGCTAATGCCCGGTCTGCAGCGAGTCGGTGTGAGTCGCAAGATTACGGATGAGCGAGCTCGCCGGAGCCTGCGGCAGGCCATGCGGAATATCAAGCCTCCATCCGGCCTTGGGTTTATTGTTCGCACCGCTGGGGTGGATCGAGAAGAAGAAGATCTGCGACGCGACTTGAATTATCTGTTGCGACTGTGGGAGACCATTGTTGGCAAGATCAAAGATACGCCGGGCCCCGCCAGTATTTACGCGGAATCCGACATGATGATCCGCACCATGCGAGACATCTATACCAGTGAAATCGATGCCGTCTGGATTGACGAAGACTCAGCATACGAGCGGGCTCGCGAGTTCATGAAGATCGTGATGCCGCAACACGTGAACAGGGTGAAACGCTTCAAAGAACCTGAGCCACTGTTTAGCTACTACGACGTCGAAGATGAAATCGCCAGAATTCAGGATCATAATGTCCCGCTGAAGGGCGGCGGGTCTCTGGTGATTGATCAGACGGAAGCCTTGGTTGCCATTGATGTGAATAGCGGAAATTTTCGGGTCGCCAATGATCCTGAGGAAACCGCTTACCGCATGAACCTCCGAGCCGCCGAAGCGATTGCTCGCCAGATCCGTCTGCGAGACCTTGGAGGCGTGATCGTGAACGACTTTATCGACATGCGTGACGAGCGTCACCGGCGTGGTGTTGAGCGCGCTTTACAGAAGGCTGTAATGCGCGACCGGGCGCGAACCAAGGTCTTGCGAATTAGTCCGTTCGGGCTGATCGAAATGACGCGTCAACGAATTCGTCCGTCGCTTCGCCGCAGCGTGTATCAAGATTGCCCCTGCTGTAATGGTGTGGGGCAGGTGAAGACGGCGGAAAGCCTGACGATTGAGGCCATGCGGATGGTGATGAGTGCCGCGAGTCACGAAGACGTCGCGAAGATTGTCATCGAAACTCACGATCGGGTCGCTAATGATTTGAACAATCGCAAGCGAAAAGAACTCATCCATCTGGAAGAAGATCGCGATGTTGTTGTCACGATCATGTCTCGATCAGATGTGGCTCCCGAACATCTTGCGGTCAGCTGCCAGGACGTTGGGGGTCGACCAGTTGTGATCGGCGATTGACTTTCTACGTGTTTTGCCGGTTCTCCAGTCTTTGAAAAAGTGATACGGAACTTTCGGACAGACTCGATTTCCGACTCGATCTATCCGAATGTTGCGTTATACTCCGCCACTCCTCGGCAGGCATCTGCCGAAGAATGAGCATTTACACAATAAAACACAGCGTTTTTGCAGTCTGGTCAGAGTTCGCTACGAACCTTGCCTCACCGTCTGTACGCATTTCCTTAGCGTTTCGGGCTCCCGCTCGAACAGGCTTGCGGGCCTTCCGCACGTTTTTCAGGGTTTTTGACAATGTTTGCAGTCATCGAAGATGGAAGTCACCAGCACCGCGTACAGGAAGGCGACCTGCTTTCTGTGGATTATCGCAGTGATACCGAAGTTGGGGCGACTCTGAAGTTCGACCAAGTCTTGCTGGCCAACGGTGGCGGAGCAAGCATTATCGGTGCCCCAATCATCGAAGGTGCTTCGGTTGAAGGGGAAGTGATTCTAGATGTCGACAAAGGACCAAAACTTGAGGTCCAGAAGATTCGACGTCGAAAAAACAGTCGTCGGCACACCGGACATCGTCAAAAATTTACGCGAATCAAAATCACTGCGATCAACGTTCCGAACTTGGAAATTGTCAAAGAAGAAGAAGCCGCCGAGGAAACAGCCCCAGCCCCAGCCTAAGGCTGAGCTGTTTGGGAATTGGTGTGAGTAGGTATTTTCGCTCGATCATAGCAGGTGTATTTGTTCCGCGACTAGCCCGGAGGGCGGTAGCATATCGCCTTGGGCGGCAGGCCAAGGCCAAGGCCAAGGTCGCGGTCAAATGAAGTTAAAAAAGCCCCGAAGGGGCGACAGCGGTCTATCATGACCCTTTCGCTGTCGCCCCTTCGGGGCTTTGGTATGTCGCATCGCCAACCTTGGGCTGCCGCCCTCCGGGCTAAAGAACAAAATGAAGACCCTGCTTTCTCTGCGGATCAAGTGAGGCTGAGAAACTCTATGTCCGACGCTACCGCCAAACCGAAAATCATTGCCGTCATGCCTGCCTACAACGCAGCGGCAACACTGGAGAAAACGGTTCGCGATATCCCCGCCGGTAGTGTCGACGAAATTATTCTGGTGGATGACTGCAGCAGCGATAACACGGTTGAAACGGCACAGGCACTGGGCTTGACCGTGATTCGTCATGAGCAAAACACGGGCTACGGTGGCAACCAAAAGACTTGCTACACTCGGGCACTGGAACTTGGTGCCGACATCGTGGTCATGATCCATCCCGACTATCAGTATGACAGTCGAGTAATCCCGATCGCCGCAGAACTCATTCGACTAGGCAATTGCGATGTGATTCTCGGTTCGCGCATTCGTTCTCGTGCGGAAGCGTTGGCCGGCGGAATGCCTGTCTGGAAGTACATCGCCAATCGTTTTCTGACGATGATCGAAAACGTGACATTGGGTCAAAACCTCGGCGACTTTCACAGCGGGTTTCGCGCCTACAAAGTCGAAGTTCTGGAAACGATTTCGTGGCGTAGTAACTCAGACGACTTCATCTTCGACACGCAGTTTCTGGCGCAATCGGTCGATGCTGGTTTTCGCTTGGCCGACATTCCGGTTCCCGTGCGATACTTTGCTGAAGCTTCGAGTATCAATTTTCGGCGCAGCACGCGCTACGGTTTGCTGACGTTGTGGGTGATGTTTTTGTTTCTGCTGAATCGTCTGGGGATTTATCAGGCCCAGATGTTTCACAGAGATGAAAATGTTGCGGCGCGTTAGAGACACCGTAACCTAGAGCCACTATTCTTCTGCGATGAAAAAATACGTCGCAGAAACCATTGGAACGTTCTGTCTGGTATTTGCCGGTACGGGAGCGATTATCGTGAATCAGGTCAGTGACGGCGCGGTCACTCACCCCGGAATCGCGATCACATTTGGGTTGATCGTCTTAGCGATGATCTACTCCATCGGCGACGTCTCCGGTTGCCACATCAATCCTGCTGTCACCATCGCGTTTTGCGTCGCACGGCGATTCGATTCCAAACAGGTCGCGCCGTATGTGCTGTGTCAGTTGGCAGGTGGTTTTTTGGCCAGCGCCTTTTTGCTGGCCATGTTTCCGGAACAGGCCAGCCTTGGTCTGGGGGCGACGTTACCGGCCGGCCCTTGGCTGCAATCGTTCGTTTTTGAGGTCGTGCTGACGTTCATGTTGATGTTCGTCATTCTGAATGTGTCCACTGGCGCGAAAGAGAAGGGCATCACAGCCGGGATTGCGATTGGCGCAGTGGTTGCTTTGGAAGCGATGTTTGCGGGTCCGATCTGCGGTGCCTCCATGAATCCCGCTCGTTCCATCGCCCCCGCGATGATGTCCGGCCGCACGGAGCATTTGTGGGTGTACATCGCCGCACCGATTTTGGGAGCTCTGCTGGCAATTCCAGCCAGCATGTGTGTTCAGCCCACAGAAGAAGCGCAGTAAGGCTGTCGCACTTCCGACCCCTTCGCGATGTCTAGAAAATGGTTCTGCTGGGATGCTGAGCGTGTTTAGAACTGATCCGACGATGGAATGATCTGTTGCAGAGCCGTATTGTCCAAAACGCGGCTGGAAGGGCTGAACAGCGCGGCATAGACATCTCCATCGATGTCTTCAGACAACAACTTCGTACTGCCGTCCGCGAATGAGACATTGACTCCGCCAGAATGATCGCTGGAGGCAAACGGTGCTTTGCCTTCGGCCAACAGCAATCCCGCATTGATTCTATACGATCCGGTGTTCGCTCGATGATAGTCCACTGAATCAGTCTGACACACGTTCGCCCTGCACACGTCGGG
>Ga0075117_1000893_pt1 | contig 19239 bp, 14 predicted proteins | sample AntAceMetag02UKJ_FD_69789 | JGI IMG/M metagenome (GOLD analysis project Ga0075117, IMG submission 69789) | Saline lake microbial communities from Ace Lake, Antarctica - Antarctic Ace Lake Metagenome 02UKJ | ecosystem: Environmental > Aquatic > Non-marine Saline and Alkaline > Saline | place... | reverse complement strand
GAGGAACCCGCTTCGTGATTCGGGTATGCCGGAGAAGTATAATAGAGTTGCCATTGAAATAATGAAACGTAACAGTATTCCAGTTAATGATCTCTATTCCTATATTTCGCCACGTCTGGAGGAATTGCAACTTCCGAATAATGTTCATTTTAAAGAAGAGGGATATAAAGTCATTGGCCAAAGAGTAGCTTTAATTGTAAGTGAAAACTTGAATAATAAGTAAAAATGACTAGTAATTTGATAACAAGTTTTTTAATATTCTTGGTACTTTATTTTCCTGGTCATACCAAAGACCATTGGCAAATGCATGTAATTGATAACTCTTTAAGTGGAGCGGATGGTATAAAACGGGCAGATATCAATTACGACGGTAAGTTAGATATTGTAACAGGCTGGGAAGAAGGAGGAAAGACAAAATTGTATTTGCGTCCTGAAATTGATAAAATCAAACAAAAGTGGACTAACATTGAAGTTGGTAAGACTCCCAATGTAGAAGATGCCGTTTTTGCCGACATGAATAAGAATGGGCTTTTGGATATTGTTAGTTGCACAGAAAATCATTCCAAAAAAATATATGTCCATTGGAATTTGGGCAAAGGTGTTTTAAATCTAGAAAATTGGAAACAAGAGGTATTACTGGCTTCCGAAGGATTAATGATGTGGATGTATGCTGAGCCTCTTCAAATTGACAATAAAAATGGCGTCGATTTAGTGGCTGCAGGAAAAAATAAAAATGCTGCTATTGGCTGGTTCGAAGCTCCTCTGAATTCTGAAAATTTAAACAATTGGATCTGGCACGAAATTTCAGCAGCGGGCTGGGTAATGTCAATTATAAATAAAGATATAGATGGTGATGGAGATATCGATATTATAATAACTGATAGAAACGGAGTATCTCAAGGTTGCAGGTGGTTGGAAAACCCTGGAAATGGTGAAGCACAAAAGCAACCTTGGAGAAGCCATTTTATCGGTGGGAAAGGTTTGGAAGTTATGTTTATGAGTATGGCCGACATAAATGGCGATATTATGGAAGAAGTAGTGATTTGTGAACGGACAAAAAATACTATTAAAATTTATACGCGACTAGATAAAGGGGGACTAAAGTGGGTAGAACAATCTATTCAGATTCCCGATTTAACAGGTAAAGCCAAGTCTGTAGAAATTGAAGATATCAATAATGATGGAATTAAAGATCTGGTTCTGAGTACCAACACAAATGGTAAAGCTCAACATGGGTTGATTTGGTTGGATGGTAAAAATGGATTTCAATCAAAAGATAACAACTGGCAAAATATTTCAAATGCACATAATTCAAAATTTGATAAAGTAGAATTGATCGATTTAGATGAAGACGGAGATTTGGACGTTTTAATTTGCGAAGAAAACGATGGAGAAAACAGTAATGGTTTGGGTGTAATTTGGTATGAAAATAACATTTAAGAGAAATGGACAATTGGGAAAGTTCAAAATGCCTTTGATTATTGTGAGGAAAACACATTGGAAAACCTTGTCAATTCAGGGAAATCATCAAGAACTGATCCTGCTGGTGAATTTCATTGAGAAACAAAAGCTGCGGGAGGTTGGACTAGTGGCTTTTGGGATGGCCTGTTATGGTACGTTTATGAATATTTACGGAATGAAAGAATAAAAACTAAAGCTGAAAAGTTTATAGCCGAATTAAAAACTCTTATGAATCAGCGGATAAATAGTTACGATTTGAGTTTCATTTTTAATAGCAGTAATGGAAATAGTTATAGAATCACCGACAAAGAAGACTACAACAAAACACTTTTAGTTACAGCCGATTCATTGACCTATCTTTTTAACAAAAATGTCGGAATAATTTTGTCTTGGCCGGAGCAAGTAAAAAATAATATGTATTGGTCTCACAACACCATCATCGATAATGTGATTAATCTTGAATTGATGTTTGCCGCTTACAGAAATTCGGACAACCCACTTTATACGTCGCTTGCCGTTTCGCATGCTGATGTAACAATTAAAAATTATATTCGAACAGATTCAACGGTTTATCATGTATTAGTTTACGATGACAAAACGGGCGAATGCATTCGTAAATGTACGCATCAGGCTTATGCCGATAACTTCTTATGGGCTTCTGGTAAAGCTTGGGCAATTTATGGATACACCATGTGCTACAAGGAAACAGGATACGAAAAGCACTTGAAAACTGCTAAGGAATTAACCGCTGCTTATTTAAAACGTCTTCCTGAAGATTACATACGGTTTTGGGACTTAGACGATCTCAAAATCCAGAATACAGCGACAGAGGCAGCTGTAATTGTAGTATCTGGATTATGGGAACTTTCAGAACTGGAGAAGAACAAAACTGAAAAAGTATACTTAAAAAATGCGGCGGAAAAAATGCTACGATCTCTTTCGTCTTCAAGCGAAACTGAAAATGCTGCCTTTTTACTTCATTCAACGAGGAATAGGTCCAAAAAAGGGGAAGCAGATATACCAATCATTATTACATTAAGGCCCAAGTGAGATTGGATAAATTTCTGAAAAAAGTAAATTTAATGAATAGAATAATACCCTTTACTCTTCTTATATTTTACATTCTGCCGATTCAAGTTCGAGCTCAAAGTTCAATAGCTAGTTTTCAGAAAGGTAAGTTAATTTATAAGAATACGCTGGCCTCGAAAGAGGATGTAAAAGACTGGATACTCGAAGGTCCAGGAGTTACAGAATTTGAAAACAACTGGATGGAAATGTATTCTCCAGACGAAAAATTTCATCATGTTTTCTGGTGTCCTGAAGATTTTCCTGGAAGTTTTATTGCTGAATGGGAATTGCAAAACCTGGAAACGGATGCAGGGTTGTGTATCATTTTCTTTTCAGCAAAAGGGAATAATGGGGAGAGTATTTTTGATCCAACTTTTCTGCACCGTGATGGTACTTTCAATCAATATACCAAAAGTAAATATTTTAACAATTATCACATTTCATATTACGCAAATGGAAAAGATAACCGGGCTAGAGAAGTAGCACATTTAAGAAAAAACAAAGGATTCGAAGTTGTTCAGGTTGGTGAGCCTGGAATTCCCATTCATTCCGATAAAATACACAAAATGACCTTGGTGAAAAATGATGCTCATATCATTTGTTTTGTGGATGGAAGAAAAATTATCGATTGGGTGGATGATGGGAAAAAACAAGCCATTTGGCAGGATGGGAAAATAGGGTTCAGGCAAATGGAATGGACACATTTCAGGTACAGGAATTTTAAAGTTTGGAGTCTTAAAAATTAAAATGAAATTTAAAAAGGAAAATATTATAAAAACCAGCAGTCCAAAACTGATAATTGCGACGATTATAATAACAATTCTGGTCTCTTGTGCTGGGAGGGAAAATGGAGAGCCGCTGAACAAAGGGAATATTGAAATCCCTTTCGAGCACACGATTCATTTCAAAAACACTTCACAAGTGCAAATGGAAATTATTGATTATTGGTCTAAAGGGAAAGTTACTGATTGGGTGGACGGTGAAAAGCCAAACCTGAAAAATCCTCGAACGGTTTTAGGTTGCTTACTCGCTGGCAAACGTGTGGAAGAAATTAATCAATACTTGATGAAACAAAAATCTACAGGGACTGCTGGTTCGCGTTGGCTGTTAAATTCCCATGGAGGATATAATTTTACTACTATGGCGTGTACTCCGATTCTTTTTCTTTTCGATGATAAACCTGAATTGTTGTATCCTGAAACCCAAAAGCATTTGGTAGAAAATATCCTTACCATTGAAGGTTCTGGATTTACCCGGAATGTTCCCCGTTTACCGATTCAGGATACAGAAAATCATATCCTGATGGCAGAAAGTTCACGCTTTTTGAAAAACCAGTGGCTTTGGGATAATGGCTATAAATCGCCTGAATTAGACAACTCTACTAATGGCGTAGAAGAGGGATTAAAGAGTTATTTAAAGGAAATATTAACTTTTGGAGTTTATGAGTTTAATTCAGATCCCTATCTGGGCTATACGTATTCATCATTATTGAACCTAGACGCTTTCGCCAAAGGTGAAGTAAAGGAATTAGCAACACAAATACTTGATATGATTAACTGGCAATATGCTTTGAATAGTTACAAATTCAAACATTTTCCACCATTCAGGAGAAGGTTCAAAGACGCATTTGATAAAGAAATCGTTTCTGATTATCACTCAGTGATGCTCATGGTTTGGGCAGGTTTTTACGATGATTCCCTGAAACTTGATATTTCTCATGGAAAACATCATGCACTTTGGGCTTCTATGTTACCATACCGACCATCAGATAAAACAATAGAATGGACACTGAATAAACCAAATCCGTATTTTGTAAAAATGGGCCATGGATACAATTCCTGTCCTGAAATAGTATCGGGTGATAAAAGCTATTTGCTTTCAGCAGGAGGCGTCAACCAGGGCAGACGTTCACTAATTATGGCAAAACCAACAGTTTTATTTCTTGATGATGAGGCTCTGGAATTGAAAGATATATTTCACATGTATGGTCCCGGTGAAAATTTTATTGATTGGAACAATACAGGCGTTTATCGAGATTTTGCATGTACAAAAGGGAAGGTGCATATTCCGGAAGGTCGGCAGGCCATCTTTTCATCTGATAGCTGGCAAGTTTTTTTAATATCCAAAGAGATTTTTTTGAACGTTTATTCAGAAAAGGAATTAGGAATTATGGCAATTGTAAGGGCTAAGAGTGCTGAGGAAAGCCTGGAGTCAATTCAGTCGAATAATTCAGATCAACAATTATTGAAAAAGCAATTCAAACACCCTAATGGTACTGAAATAGCTTATGATTTGGATTCACCTAAAAAGATGTGGGTAATTAAAACCATCAACGATATAGCAGTTAATAGAAAATTCGAACAATGGCCTCTATTTGAAGGCAATATTGAAAACTCAATAATTGAAAACTTTTAAACTATGAAACGAAAAGCAGTTTTTGTTCTATTAAGTCTATTTGGTTTTTCGGTGGTACATGCACAGGAGACAAAAAGACCAAATATTATATTGGTAATGGCAGACGACCAGGGCTGGGGGCAAACGGGTTATAATAATCACCCAATTTTGAAAACGCCTAATTTGGATAACATGGCAGGAAACGGAATTCGTTTTAATCGCTTTTATGCAGGGGCTCCTGTCTGCTCCCCAACACGTGCGAGCATCTTAACTGGGCGTTCAAATGATCGTACGGGCGTTTATTCTCACGGATATGCCATGTGTAGGCAAGAAAAAACAATTGCTGAAGCCCTAAAAGAAGCAGGGTATAAAACTGCACATTTTGGTAAGTGGCATTTGAACGGGCTTCGTGGGCCAGGAGTTCCTGTTTTAGCGAGTGATAAACGAAGTCCTGGGCAGTTTGGATTCGACGAATGGCTTTCGGTTACCAACTTTTTCGACATCGATCCGATTATGAGTCATAACGGTGAATTTGTAGAAATGAAAGGAGAGTCTTCTGAAATTTTAGTAAACGAGGCACTACGGTTTATTGAAAAGGAAAATGAGAATGAAAAGCCCTTGTTTATTGTCATCTGGTATGGCAGCCCGCATTCCCCTTGGACAGCAAATGAAAAGGACAAAAAGCCTTTTGACTCTCTAAATGAAAAAGCACAGAATCATTATGGAGAACTGGCAAGTATGGACCGCAGCATAGGTGATTTAAGGAAAGGCCTTCGTGAAATGAAAATTGAGGCAAATACGCTTGTTTGGTTTAACAGTGATAATGGAGGCCTGCCAAATTTTGGTCCTGAAACCGTTGCCGGTCTTCGCGGATTTAAAGGTGACATGTATGAAGGAGGTTTGAGAGTGCCGTGTATTATAGAATGGCCAGCAGGAATCAGACAAAACAGGATTACCGACTATCCTGCATCTACCATGGATATTTTTCCAACTATTGCTGACCTTGTTGATTTGCCAAAGTCAAGTATAATAGAGCCAATTGACGGGTGTAGTTTGAAGGGACTATTTACCAATGACTTAAAATTCAGAGAAAAATTCATCCCGTTTAGGCATATTGGTAGGGCCGCTATAGTGGACAATAATTACAAGCTAATTTCGCTTGACATCAAAAAAAATGAATTTGAATTATATGATTTGGTTAATGACCCCAAAGAATCGAATAATATTATCGAAAAGAAGAAGGAAAAAGCAGAGCAAATGATTAGTGAATTCAAAGTATGGAATCAATCTGTAGAGGCTAGTATTAAAGGTAATGATTATGCCGACGGGCTCCTTGAGCCTAACGGATACAACGTTTTTTGGAATACGCTTCAAGAGTACCAACCTTATTTTGAGCAATGGAAAAATAGGCCTGAATATTATAACGTATTAATAAAGAAGAATTAGGGTGACAATAAAAGCTAATATAGAAGCAAATGAAATTTTATAGAAATACGATACTCCTTCTGCTAGTATTCCAAATTAATCAATTTGTCACAGCCCAGATTGAAATATTTGAAGCGGATAATATTCCCGTTCAAATTTCTGGAAATTTAGATATTTATCTTGTAATCGGTCAATCAAATATGGCTGGCAGGGCTGTAATAAGAGCGAAAGATAATATTTCTATTCAACATTGTTACCTCTTTTCCGGCGATAGCACAATTCCTTGGCTTGAGGCAACAAATCCACTTAATCGTTATTCAACTGTACGAAAGGATATGAAAATGCAACGGTTAAGCCCCGCCTTTGCTTTTGCACAATCTATGTCAGCAGAAGGACCAAACAAGGAAATTGGGCTTGTAATGAATGCAAGAGGTGGGACAAAAATAGTTGAGTGGTTACCAGAAACTCAATTATATCAGGAAGCAATTAAGCAAATTCATAAAGCTCTGAAATATGGAAGGTTAAAAGGAATTATTTGGCATCAAGGGGAAGGGGATTGTCATCCTATTCGTGTCGACTTATATCTGGGCCGTCTCGAAATACTTATTAATGCCATTCGCGAAGAGTTTGATGACTCCAATATCCCATTTGTTGGAGGTCAGCTTTATGAGAATGAAAACAGACATGCCTTTAATGAAATGATATTGCAATTGCCTGATTTTATAGAATACACGGGCCTTGCAAGTTCTGTAGGTACAAATACAATAGACGGCACTCATTTTGATTCAGAAAGTGTAATTGTCTTGAACATAAGTATGCAGAAGAATTGAAAAAAATCCAATTGGAGATTAGTGAGAATGAGAAATAATCAAAAGTATTGATAAGAAAGAATTTAAATTTTAAAAAAATGAAGTTTGGTAATCATACAAAAAAAATATTTTTACTCTTGTCATTTGCAGTATTTAGACTTGCAAATGCTCAGGATAAGCCCAACGTAATTCTGATTTATTCGGATGATCAGGGAGCCATCGATTTGAATTGTTATGGTGCAAAAGATTTGGTAACACCTAATATCGACTGGCTGGCAAAAAACGGTATTATGTTCACCCAGTTTTATGCTGCACCGGTTTGTTCCCCATCTAGAGCTTCATTACTTACAGGACTGACCGCACAACGGGCAGGAGTAGCGGGAAATGCAGGAGCGAATGCCGAAAGCAAGGCCGGCTTGCCAGGTTATAAATATACCATGGCAGAAATGTTCAAAGATGTTGGTTATAATACGGCTCATATCGGTAAATGGCATTTGGGATATCAACCAGAAATGAGCCCGAATGCACAAGGATTCGATTATTCCTTTGGACATTTAGTAGGTTGTATCGATAACTATTCTCATTATTTTTACTGGAACGGTCCTAACAGGCACGATTTATATCGCAACGGAAAAGAGGTAAACTACCCTGGTGAATATTTTCCCGATCTCATGGTTAAAGAAGCCGGGCAGTACATGGAGGAAAACAAAGACAATCCCTTTTTTATGTATTTCGCTATAAATATGCCACATTATCCATATCAGGGAGATCAAAAATGGCTGGAATATTATAAGGGTAAAGGTGTTGCTTATCCAAGGGATTTATACGCGGCGTTTGTTTCAACACTTGACGATAAAATCGGGTTGCTGTTAAAGAAAGTTTCAGAACTGGGATTAAGTGAGAATACAATAATAATTTTTCAGTCTGATAACGGCTATTCAACGGAAGAGCGAGCACATTTTGGAGGGGGTAGTGCAGGGATCTACCGCGGTGCAAAATCTTGTTTGTTTGAAGGAGGAATAAGGGTTCCTTCAATAATTAGCTGGCCTGGTAAAATCAATTCGGACGAAGTGCGAGACCAGTTTGCGGTGAACACTGACTGGATGCCTACTTTAGCCGAATTGTGTAACATAAAGCTGGATAAAGAGCATCTTGATGGTAAAAGTATTGTGCCAATCATTAATAGCTCAAAAGCAGCAACAAGCCATCCCGATGGCTATTGCTGGGCCTTTAAAGACATGTGGGTTGCTAGGAAAGGGAAATGGAAACTGTTGGGAAACCCCCACGACACCAGCCAACCTAAATCTGTTTTTACTGAAAAACTATTTTTGGTGAATTTGGAAGAAGACCCTGGTGAGAAAACCAACCTGGCCGAAAAATATCCCAAAAAGTTAAAGGAATTGGAGCTGCAGTACCAGCTTTGGTTAACGAAGTCGAAAGAAAATTAATTTGGTCAAATTAAGATAAACATGAAGTATTTTACATTTTTTATTGCAGCCATTATGCTACTCATGGCTTTCAAAATCTCAGAAATTGAAAAGAGAGATAAAGTCAAAACAAAAGTAATATATCCCAAGCTTAGGATTTGGACAAGTCCCACAGGTGGCGAAGAACCTGAATTTAATTCCCCAAGTTTTGAATGGCCATCTAAGAAAAAGGCCATTTATGATATCCGACTTTCTACCTCCAAAGATTTCAATGTGAATTTGATAGAAAAAGAAAGAATCCCTTTCGCAATTTTCAATCCTCATAAACAGCTCGGTGAAGGAACGTGGTATTGGCAGTATAAAACCAATGAGGGGAAATGGAATCCGGTAGATTCATTTACGATCTCACCAACTACGCCCAAATTTAAAACTCCAGAAATTAAAACTATTCTGGAAGCAATTCATACATCACATCCAAGAGTTTTAGTAAAAAAAGAAGATTTGGGTGAACTAAGACAAAGAGCAAAAGGGTATAAAGAATCACTATTGATAATTCAAGAAGCCGATAAATATTTGAATCAATTTCCTCCATCAGAGGAATCTACACTTGCTAAATTTAGTGGTAAAAATGATTTTGAAAACAACAAAATAGCCTTACTTGCAAGTAAAACATCAGGTGGGAATATCTATAATGTTCTCAATTCGCTTTCTCAGGCTTATGTTTTAACTGGGGAAGAAAAATATTTTCATACTGCAAAAAACTGGATGGTTGAAGTTTCCAAATGGGATCCCAATGGGCCTTCGCATACTAGTGATTTTGGTGATTCAGGTATAATGACCGGAATGGCAATTGGAGTAGATACATTTTGGGATTTACTTACAAAATCGGAAATAGAACTGATAATCAAACCAGCAACCGTTCGGGCCAGTCAGTTTTATAAACTTTGGATTAGTCAGGTGGAAAGTCGATCTTCTTCAATGCATGTTTGGCAGCATATCCTTCACAGAGTATTACAGACTTCGCTTGCTTTTGCTAGAGAAACACCGGAGGCCGATCTTTGGCTTGAATATATTTATGAACTTTGGATAGCACAATCGCCAAAAATGGGAGAGAAGGATGGTGCGTGGTTTAACGGAACAGGATATTTCAGAATGAATACGCTTAGCATGTACGACATAACTGCAACGTTTAATGAATTGTCTGGGATTGACTTTATGAGGTCTGAATGGTACAGAAACAATCCACAATGGCTGATTTATGCGATTCCCCCTAACTCTGTAGCGGATGGTTTTTGCAACGATGGCAATAAACACCCCATACCAACAATAAATTATGCTGGTTATGCAGATGCTGCTGCTCGAATGTTTAATGATCCGTATGCTTCATGGTACGCAAATGAAATTAGCAAAGGCTTTGGGTTGACTATTGCCGATGATAATGAATTTAGATGGTATCGAATTCAAAGGGGTTATAAAATGAATTTACCTGAACCAGTAAAAGAATTTGATCTTCCACAGGCTGCACAGTTTCCTGATGTGGGAGTTGCGTATATGCATACTTCTTTACAAAAACCACAGAACAATTTAATGCTATCGTTGCGTAGTAGCCCATTTGGTTCATTGGCACACACACATGCCGATCAAAACTCTTTTAATATAGCTTACGGAGGCAAAAGACTTTTTTATAATTCAGGATATCGTCCGGCAATGGGCGATCCACATTTTTTGGGCTGGTATAAACATACGCAGGGACATAATTCAATTTTAATTGATGGACAGGGTCAACTTTTCGACGCTAGTGCATATGGGTGGATTCCCCGTTTTCTACACGGGAAACAAATTTCATATTCTGTTGGTGATGCCTCTAATGCATATTCAGGATCAGATGAAGGTCAAAATGTCGACTTAGGAATGAAATCTTTTCGGCGACATTATATTATGCTTCGGCCATCAACAATTGTAATTTATGACGAACTCGAGGCAGACCATAATGCTCAATGGAGTTGGCTCATTCACAATGATACAGGACTAGAAATTAATAGCGAAAAGAAAACAATCGTCGGTGGAAACGAAATGGCTAAAGCTCAGTTATCACTTTATTCCTCTACTCCGATTGATTTTCAGGTGACTGATCAGTTTTCGGTTTCTGTGGATAATTGGACCAATAAGGTGGATGAAGAAGGAGAACCAATCATTTTTGAAAATCAGTGGCACTTTAAAGGCGTCTCGAAAGAAAAAATAGCAAAGATGCGGTACTTTTCCATTATTCAGGTGAAGCCGAATGGAAGTTTTGAACAAATAAAACAAAATGCAGAAGGAATATATTCTCTAGGAAACTGGAATATAAAAGCTCAAATGGATATTTCGGAACAGGCAAATATTCAAGTTTGGAATACTGATAAAAGTGTAATGCTGGTTTCTAATGGAATAATCACCAAAAAAAGTAAAACTTACAAAGGGAAAGAAAGTGGCAGTTCAAAATTAGTTGAAATGATTGAAGGGAAAGAAGTTTTTCTTGAAGCAACTGATGAGGTTCCTGACTCAATACAAAAAGTGATGAGACTGCACAAATAGTTTCATTTTAATGATTTCAGTCAGGGGTACTAAATATTGATTAGATGAATTCAGAATAGAGGCATTAATATACTAATAGAATTAGAACCACATCAGTTGAAAGTTTAAATGATGAAAGCGTAATCAATTTTATAAAAATGAAAAAAATAAAAACTGTTGGTCTTTTGCTGGTCTGCTTTTTTTTTATGGCTGGAAAAGAAGAAAAGGTGATTCAGAAGCAACCCAATGTCCTAATGATTTGCGTTGATGATCTCAATGATTGGCTAGGTTGCATGGATGGCCATCCGAATTCAATAACGCCGAATATAGACAAGCTTGCATCAAAAGGGATTTTATTTACAAATGCTCATTGCCAGGCTCCCATTTGTGGTCCTTCACGTGCTTCTATAATGACGGGTTTGCGACCCTCTACTACCGGTATTTACGGCCAAATAGATGATGAAAAAATCAAAAATGCTTCTCAATCTACCCGCAGTAATGTTTTTCTGCCCGAATATTTTAAAAATCATGGTTATTACACCATGGGAAAAGGGAAAATATTTCACAACCATGCTCCGAAAGGTGTATTTGATGAGTCAGCAGGTAGAGAAGGGGGCTTCGGGCCAAATCCTGAAAAAAAGTTTAAATGGTTTGATGAAGGAACAAACACAGATTGGGGTGCATACCCAGAAACCGATAACGAAATGCCTGATTATAGAACGGCAAAATGGGCAGTTGAGCGATTGGGAAGAAAATATGATAAACCTTTTTTTCTTGTAGCGGGTTTTGTGAGGCCACATGTGCCCCTGTATGTTCCTCAAAAATGGTTCGATATGCACCCTATTTCAAATATCAAAACTCCACCATACAAGAAAGATGACTTTTTAGATCTACCTGCTATCGCACTAAAAGTACATGATTTACCCCAAATGCCTACAACCGACTGGGCAATAGAAACGGGCAACTGGAAAGAGATGGTTCAGGCTTATCTTGCTTGCGTAACTTTTGTTGACAATTACATCGGGGAAGTTTTAACCGCATTGGAAAATAGCCCATACAAAGATAATACGATTGTGATTCTTTGGTCTGACCATGGCTACAGAGTAGGAGAGAAAGGAACCTTTGCGAAACATGCCTTGTGGCAGGAGGCCACAAATGCACCACTTATTATTTCGTTACCTGGTAAGAAAACGACCGGAAAATACGATAAGCCTGTAGAGCTGTTAGATATCTATCCAACGCTTCTTGATTTATGTGGACTCCCCGCAAATAATCAAAATGAAGGGAAGAGTTTAAAGCCAATGATTGAAAACCCAACTTCAGGTGGTGGGAATTACGCGATTACGACTTACGGCAGAAACAATCATGCCGTGGTTTCAGGTCCATACCGTTATATTCATTATGAGGATGGCACAGAAGAGTTATATAATCGAAATGTCGATCCAAACGAATTTAAAAATATTGCAGTAAAAACCGGGTCGGCGAAAATAAAATCAGCTTTGGCTAAATATCTTCCTGTAAAAAATGAATACTGGTCTCCTGCAGTGAAAAATGCGGCAAACGAATATTTTGAAAACCAAAAAAATACACAGGGAATGAAAGAATAAGAACTTTAAGAGTACTCGATGAATTGGTACAAGCTTTGTCTGCGTGTAAAGCAAAATTAAATAAACATATAATCGATGATAAAAAAACTAAAATCTATTTTGATTGTTACTTTTTCGGTCTTTCTAATGGTCGGAATCTTAAGTTATACAACGAATGTTTCTAAAATTAGTAAACAACCTAACATTTTGTTTGCAATTGCAGACGATCAATCTTTTCCTTATGCCTCGATATATGGTGAAAATGGTGTAAAAACACCGGCATTTGATAAGGTTGCAAAATCGGGAGTTCTGTTTACAAATGCCTTTGTTGCAGCACCACAGTGTAGTCCTTCGAGGGCAGCCATTTTGACCGGTAAAAATATCTGGCAATTGGAAGAGGCAGGCACCCATAGCAGTTATTTTCCGAAGAAATTCACTGTTTTTACTGAATTGCTTGAAAATTCCGGCTATTCAATTGCCTACACTGGAAAACCTTGGGGGCCAGGAAATTGGAAAGAAGCTGGATGGTCTCGAAACCCAGTAGGCCCTGAATTTAATTCAAAAATATTTGATTCCGTTCCCACAGCAGGAATACACAAAACCGATTATTTCGAAAATTTCAAGGAATTCTATGCACAAAAAAACGAAAACAGGCCTTTCTTTTTCTGGTATGGCGGGCACGAACCACATCGCGAATACGAAAATGGTTCGGCAATAAAAGCTGGAAAAAAACTTTCATCAGCTGTAGTTCCATCTTTTCTGCCTCCAACTGATCTAATAAAAGGTGATGTGCTAGATTATGCTTTCGAAATTGAATGGTTTGATACGCAGTTGGGTAAAATGTTGAAATTTCTGGAGGAAAAAGGTGAATTGGAAAATACAATTATAGTAGTGACCGCTGATAATGGTATGCCATTTCCTTCTGCAAAAGCAAATCTCCAAGAATATGGAACTCATGTACCACTTGCTATTTGCTGGCCAAAGAAAATTACAGGCAACAGGGTGGTATCTGATTTGGTTGGAATGATAGATTTAGCTCCGACTTTTTTAGAAATTACAGGAACAATTAACCCTCAGGAAATGACAGGGAAAAGCCTTTCTAAGATTTTGTTTTCTGAAAAACAGGGCAATATAGATCCAGACAGAAAATATGTTTTTACTGGTCGCGAAAGACACACACATGCACGTCCCGATAATCTGGGTTATCCTGCCAGAGCAGTACGAACTTCGGATTATTTGTATGTACTCAATTTTAAACCTGATCGCTGGCCTGCAGGTGATCCAGCTCCGAAAGAAGCATACAACCCAACTGCTGATAAAAGAATGAAAGATTTACTTCCTGGTTATCATGATGTGGACAATTCGCCTTCAAAACTATTTTTGATTGATGGAAAAAGTAATTGGCCAAAACACTTTGATTTAGCTTACAGTAAGCGACCTCAAGAGCAATTATATGCAATTAGAAACGACCCTGGGTGCGTAAATAATCTTGCCGATAATCCGAAATTTCTTAAAGTAAAATCTGAATTAAACAAAATACTTATCAATGAATTGACAAAACAAAGCGACCCAAGAGTTATGGGAAATGGCGATATTTTTGAGTCGTATCCACGATTTGCTTCTATGCGTAATTTTCCTGGGTTTAAGGAAAATGGGAATTATAATCCAGTGTATTTGAACGGGCATAAAGTGATAAAAAAAGACAAATGAAGAACAAAACTATGAACATGAAAAATACTTATATTAGATTTTCTGTAGTTATAATTACAGTTTTTTTTAATGCGTTGGCAGTTTCAGCACAACAGCCAAACTTTATTTTAATTCTAACCGATGATCAAGGTTGGACTTCTAGTTCGCAATTGATGGACGATAATGTGCCGAACTCTAAAAGCGATTATTACGAAACTCGACAAATGGAACGAATTGCTGAGCGGGGAATGCGGTTTACTAATGGGTATTCACCTTCCGCCTTATGCTGTCCTACACGACGTAGTATTCAATTTGGCCAGACTCCCATGAGACAAGGCGATGATATAGAATTTAAGGGAAAATATTTTGGTGAAAATCGCAAACAGATTTCAATACCTGAACTTTTAAAATCCATCAATCCCGCTTACAAAACTGCACATTACGGGAAGTGGGACTTACGTGCAGATATCTTTCCCGAAGATTTAGGTTACGACGAAAGCGATGGAGAAACAGGTAACAAAAACGGCGATATGAATTCAAGCAAACAAACCAAGTGGTCTGATTTTTATCTGAATAATGATCCCAAACGAATTGAAACTCTTACTGCCCGAGCCACTAATTTTATGCAGCGAAATACAAAAGCAGGTAACCCATTTTATCTTCAAGTTTCGCATTATGCAACCCACGTAGATATGCAAACTACTGAGGAGACTTACAATAAATATTTGAATAAAAAGAAAGGTGAAATTCATTCTAATCCAGCATGGGCCGGTATGTTGGAAAATCTTGATACTGGAATTGGCAAAATCCTAGATCAGATTGATCAACTAGGTATTGCGGATAATACCTATCTAATTATAATGGCTGATAACGGGGGTGCAGAATTTATCCCTCCTGTAAAAAATAAATTTGATCTTCCTTCTGCATTTGAAAAACATCCAAGAAATTACCCGCTTCGAGGTGGAAAATGGACATTGTACGAAGGGGGTGTTCGTGTACCGTTTATGGTGATTGGGCCAGGTATAAAAGCAGGCAGTCAATGTGATATTCCTGTTGTAGGCTGGGATATTTTACCTACTATATCAGATTTAACAGGAAATAAAAAACCGCTACCTGATAATCTTGATGGCGTAAGTTTTCGTACTGCACTTGAAAATGGTAATAAAGGAGAAATTAAGCGAAAAAATGATGAAATCATTTTTCATTATTTTGGTAAATCACATTCGGCAATCAGAGTTGGCGATTACAAACTTATTAAATTCTGGAACCTCAAAAAAACAGAACTATACAACCTGAAAAATGATCTGGGTGAAATTAATGACATCTCAATAAAAAACCCTAAAAAGGTGGAAGAGCTTGAAAAAGCAATGATGAATTACGTAAAAGAGGTGAAGGCGGATAATTTAATTTCCGGAATTACTAAAAAGAAAGAGTTAAAAGACGAGGATGATTAGTCCTTATAAAAATATAATTGAGGTATTCATGATTTATCATATTGCCACGCAATAAGGAGAACGGGAAATACATATTTTCTATTATTCTGGATATTTTAATAGTGAAAAAGGATGCTGCTTACACTTTAAAGCACAATTAAACTCAATAGTCGTAATCTAAAATTCAATTCCAGACTGATTTGTTAGTGTGATAAATGCATAAATTGTCAACAGCGTAGAAATGAAACTATTATAAAAAACTCAATTTTTTTTTGATTTGGTATAAGACAATGTTTTTAATATCTTCCTTCCCAAAGTGCTTTTCAAGCTAAGAAATTCAAAAGTAGGTAGGCATATGTATCCGCTTTCTGTCTGTGTGGGAATACTTTTAATGCTTTAGAGAGTCATTGTGACTCATGACGCTTATACTTTGGATGGGATGTTACAAGGAGAAAAGGGTATTTAATCTAATGAAATAGAGCACAGTAAAGGCATCCATGGTATGGCGGCGGTGGGTAAAATGTTTGGGGCGATAATGGTAGAGTCGGTTCATTTGCAATGTGAAATTAGTGGAGTAAAGACACAATCATTTTGATATCTTGAAGCAAAAGATGCTAAGTATCACACCAAAAAAAAATGAATGATTTGGTGTAAGAATCTATTGTTGAAATGGGTACAGAGCTTTAAGATTTAAGTCCTTCATGAGTCAATATTATAGATGAAGATGCTGTTCATCAGTTAATTGAAATTTTGATTTAATTTTTGATTTAAAAGAGGTTCTTGGGGCAATATCTAGATTTGATTTTGCGAAAAAAATTAAACAACCAAAAAAACCATAGATAAAATTAGAGAAGTTAATCGAGAAATAATCGAAGGATTTATGAAATCTTGAATTGACACAAAAGTGAGCTTGGTTAGTCAACATTTGGACTTGGTAAAAATGATGGTTAACACGATGCTAGATGAGGAAGTGAATGATTTGGCAGGTGAAAAGTATTGTAGAAATAAACTCCATGAAGGGCAATACAGTCGATGGTGTTACAATTCAGGAAGTGTAAAGGTGGGTGTTCAAAAAGTACCGATACATGTACCACGAATATTTGAGAATAAAGATTCAAAAGATAGACCTTTAGAAACATATGAGCAAATCTATGAGCTTTACAGGCCATATTAAGAATTGATAGCGAGCATTTTACATGGATTGTCATTAAGAGATTATTCTCAAGTTATTCAAAAAATAAATGACAGTTTCGGACTAAGTGCTGCTACGCTAAGTAAGCAGTTTGTTAAAGCCAGCACTGCGGCTTTGAAGGTTTTCAATGAAAATATTTATCAGAAATGAACTTTGTGGCACTCTTTATATATGGTAAATAGCTGGCCAAATAACAAATCATCATCGTATTGGCAGAGACAGAAATGGGCGATAAAATTCCGATAGGATTGACGCAAACCACAACAGAGAACAGCTTAGCGATTATTAAGTGAATTAATAGGCAGAGGTTAGGGTTCCCAGGAAGGTCTTCTAGCTATCATTGATGGATCCAAAGATTTAAATTTAGCTATTAAAGAGACTTTTGGAAACAAAATTATCATTCAAAGAGGTACTTGGCACAAACAGTAAAATGTAGGTAGGTGGTTTAGCCCCCTAATAGGAAAAAATATTACCGTCAAAAAATGTAATGTGTTATGATTAATGTTAATATAGGTTAACTAAAGCTGAATTATTGAATATAGCCGATGACTTAAAACAGGAATCTGTACCAGCCTACAATTCTTTAATGGTGGAAGGTTTAGAAGAAATATTGTCTCTTCAAAAACTAGAATTACATGATTTTTGCAGAAGTTTTTCAATCGCCAATTAGATTGTAAATTTAAACTCTCAAATACATAAGTGGACTCGAAAAGTTAAACACTTGCAAACGCCAGATTACTGACCTAGATGTGTAGCTATGGAGATTCTAAAGGCGAATTGAAAATGAAAAAAAACCAGGAAACTTCAATAACTTTTAAAAAATGAAACATCAAATAAAAAAGTACCTTTAAAAACCTAATGAAGCCTTTTAATTTCAACTAGCTTTTGAACTATATCTTGTTCTTTTCTAAACGTTGGCACAAAATAGGCTTTAGAATATTATTAACTAGTAATTTCGCTCTCCCTGAGTTTATTTAGGACAGCGTTGAATATCTTTCGAATTAAATGTCTTAGCTAGTGAGATGTGATATGCTTGCCCAGCCAGTTCTGATTGGTAATGACGCATTTCGTTTGGACTAGAGTCAGATTAGGCAAGAATCGAAAAAGTTTCAATTGATAAATAAAACACCTAAAATGAAAGTTAAGATGCGGAGTATGTGTTTCAATCAAATTATACCATATTTTATTTTCTTGTATTTATGCTAAAACCCTATTTTAATAAAGACTGCATAGAAGCTGGCCTCGATGAAGCCGGTAGAGGTTGTTTGGCTGGGCCTGTGGTAGCTGCCGCGACTATTTTACCCTTTGATTACAATAATCCTGAGCTCAACGATTCTAAGCAATTAAATAAAGTTCAAAGAGCAAGGTTGGCTGAAATTATCAAAAAGGACGCCCTAGCCTATGCCGTAGGCATATGTTCGCATAAAGAAATTGACGAGATTAACATTTTGCAGGCAAGTATATTGGCCATGCATAAATCTGTGGATGGGTTGGATATAAAACCAGAACACTTACTAGTAGATGGTAATCGGTTTATTCCTTACCTGTCTATTCCCCATACCTGTATAATAAAAGGGGATGGTAAATATCAAAGTATTGCCGCCGCTAGTATTTTAGCAAAAACCTATCGTGACGAATTGATGGAATCGTATGCCAAGGAATTTCCGCAATACGGTTGGGAACATAATGCTGGCTATCCTACTCTAAAGCACAGAGCGGCCATAAAGAAGTATGGCGTCACCTATTTGCATAGGATGACTTTTAGATTGCTCAAAGAAGAAGCCTAGATTATTAATTCATTTACCTTTTAAATGGGTGTCTTTTTTAAGAGATTGTACACTTTCCTAAAACTGTTGAAATATGAAAATTCTTACCTCCTTGGCTGTCCTAGTTCTTTTTGGTCTTGGCTTTGGAAATGACTTCACCAATTACCGTCAAGAAATCCCAAATACAAATCAGGGTTTTGATATGATAGCTATTGAAGGAGGGCCGTTTCTTTTTGGTAGTCCAGATGATGATGTATACCACCAAGAAAACGAAGGGCCTCAACGGCATATTGAAGTAAGTCCTTTTTGGATGGCGAAATATGAAACTACTTGGGACCTCTTTCTGATTTACCAAAACAGAGAATTAGAAATAGACAAGGATTTAGTTCTAGATGGAGTCTCTAGACCTACAAGACCTTATGTGGAGATGTCTTTC
>Ga0075117_1000891_pt1 | contig 19285 bp, 10 predicted proteins | sample AntAceMetag02UKJ_FD_69789 | JGI IMG/M metagenome (GOLD analysis project Ga0075117, IMG submission 69789) | Saline lake microbial communities from Ace Lake, Antarctica - Antarctic Ace Lake Metagenome 02UKJ | ecosystem: Environmental > Aquatic > Non-marine Saline and Alkaline > Saline | place... | reverse complement strand
AGATTAGCGGAACGCCGCCCGGACAGCATTGAGACAACTCCCCATTAATTTCAACTATGCTAAATTCTAAGCGAAACTATCCTTGCAGATTAGCGGAACGCCGCCCGAACAGCATTGAGACAACTCCCCATTAATTTCAACTATGCTAAATTCTAAGTGAAACTACCCTTGCAGATTAGCGGAACGCCGCCCGGACAGCATTGAGACAACTCCCCATTAATTTCAACTATGCTAAATTCTAAGCGAAACTATCCTTGCAGATTAGCGGAACGTCGCCGGACAGCATTGAGACAATAGGTGATTAAACCATTTGATAGTGATGAAAAAGTGAAACTATCCTTGCAGATTAGCGGAACGCCGCCCGGATAGCATTGAGACAATGCAATATTCAGGCCTATTTTTTCGCCGTTAGTGAAACTACCCTTGCAGATTAGATAGCATTTAAAAAAAATATTCTTGTGTGTTTGTTCACTAAGAGATTCTCGCTGTTTCAAGCCTAATTTGAACTATGATATATCCCGTTTGAACTCGCGATTCTTTCATCCATTATTTAGTAAGTTAAGATGAAAAATATCTTAACTTACTGTCTAGTTTTTCATGAGAGGTAAACTCGAAATACAAATTGGCTTATTGAAAAAAGCCTACATTAAAAATACTTTTCAGAGTAGTTCTTCTGCACATACTATAATTAAACCTAATGAGCATATTAAATCATTTCCAAAATTTAAGTTTAAGTACTAGTCAAGAAGTTGCTTTGGCTCATTTGGAGTCTTTTTTGGAGGGCCAAAAAAAAGTGTTTATCCTCAAAGGTTATGCAGGTAGTGGTAAAACAACCATTTTAAAGGGATTAATTGATTATTTAATAAATCAAGAAAGAGAGGTAGACGTAATAGCACCTACTGGTAGAGCCGCAAAAGTTTTGCGAGACAAAACATTAAGAGGCAGTACTATTCATAGAGGAATTTATAATTTAGAAAAGCTAGTAACACTCAAAGCAGAAAGTGATGATGATGCAGAAAAGTCATTTCATTTTAATTTTCCAATTGCAGAAAAAAATAGCGTAAATAGAGTAATTATTGTAGATGAGGCCTCAATGGTTTCAAATGTTAAATCTCAACATGAATTATTCACTTTTGGAACAGGTAAACTGTTGAATGATTTACTAACATATTCCAAAATTAATACGACTAATAATAAAATAATTTTTGTAGGTGATCCCGCACAACTACCGCCTGTTTTAGATTCAAAGTCAATAGCATTAGACGTTAATTTTTTCTTGGAAAATGGTATTTCTTGTGAAGAAACTGAGATGACTGATGTAATTAGGCAAGACGGGAACACCCTTATTCTTAAAAATGCGACAAGAATTAGAAACCTACTATCAAGTCAACAGAGGAACAAATTGAAATATGAGTTTGACGAATCTAACTTTCAGAATTTGTCCATTGATTTTGGACCAAGTAAGTATGTCGAACTTTTTCCAAAACCCAGGGTAGGAAATGGCGTGATTATTTCATTTTCAAATCGTCAAGCATTTTCAAACAACACTGCCATAAGAGATAAAATATTCTCTTCAAAAAAAGATATCACTGTAGGAGATATTGTCATATTAAACAATAACAATTATCACACTTATGGCACTGAGCTCTTTAATGGCGATATGGCTGAAGTAGTTGAGGTTTCGAATAAATTGGTATCGCAATCTACGCCAGTATATATTTCTGAGGGTACAAAAAAGGTTAAAAAAGTAATCAAATTGGATTTTCGAGAGGTATCTCTTAAGTTCCCAAACCATCCTGACGTAATCAACTGTAAAATAATTGACAGCTTTTTAAATAGCCCTAGTTCAGCTTTAAGCGTAACAGAGTTAAAAGCACTCTATATCAACTTCACTATCAGGTTTAAAGAAATACAAAAAATAAGGAAAGAACAAAGTCTTACTTATTTCAGTGAGGGGTCGGCAGAGTTTAAAGATGCTTTAAAAGCTGATCCATTTTTTAATGCATTGAAAATAAAATATGCTTACTCCATAACCTGCCACAAATCTCAAGGCAGTGAATGGGACACCACAATTGTGGATTTTCGCGGCAGAATTGGGCTGAGTGATGACTGCTTAAGATGGTCATATACGGCAATAACAAGATCTAAAGAGACCTGTTTTTGTATAGGTCCTCCAAACTTTGATGTCTTTGACCTGATAGAGTTTAAACCGGCCTCTATTGTAAAAACAATTCCTATTGATTTCTTTCATTTCTCAAAGGGCGTGAGCTCACCGTTTCATAACGAAAATATCCATCCGTGTAAAGCCACTAAATACCAAGAGATTAGTCTGAAATTTCAAGATACTCCGTTCGTCGTCCAGAGTGTGGATTCCCAAGATTATAAAGAAATTTATGTCATAAGTCATGAAAATGAAAACTTAAAGATGCAGGGGGATCACGATAGCAAAGGCTTATTTAAGGAGTTTAAATTAATATCGGGAGATAAAATTACAGGGAAAATGCTGCTAGAAATAGTGAATAAGGCAGAGAATATAGAAAGCAGGTCACATTATGTTCCCACTAATGAAAGTTTTGATAAACTATTCTCAAAAGTCTCTGGCTTGGCAATAGAATGTAAATTGTCGATTACCAATATCGTAGAATACAACAGTAATTACTATATCAATTACTATTTTCAATTTTTTGGTAAGATTGCCTACCTCCAATTTTATTTTGATGGAAACAACAAGTTTACTAAGGTATATCCTCGCTATCTGAAATCTTTAGAATTTTCAGAATTTGACTCCCTCATTTCAAAATTTAATCAAAGTGCCAGCTAAAGAAATAAAGGAACTTCGTAAGTCGGGTAATTTGGAGGAAGCTTTAATACTGGCGAAATCTGAGTTAGAAGCAGACCCTGAAAATATCTGGGCTAAACGCAATCTCAGCTGGGTGCTATATGATTATTTGAAACTGAATAATTCACCAGAAAACTACGACGTGTTTCTTTCTTGGCTTGATGTGATTAAAGACCTGGAACTTACGAGTGAAGAAAGAATACTATTTGAACAATTGTGCTGGCAAGTAGGTAAAATGGCCTTCGGCCTGATAAAGAGTGATCCTACAAATCATTTAAAGGGAATACGTTTATTTGAATCGATACAGTCATTTTCTTTTCCTATGCCATCTGAGGCTTATAGCTTTTTATTTAAGGGTTTCCATAAAGTTTTAAAGGATACCGAATCTTATATTGAATTTGCTGATTGGTGGGGTTTTGGCAATTTCATCCCTGAAGATTATCAAAAGGACAGAATGCCAAATGGCCGTGAAATTATGGCCATTGCTGAGCAAGCATACATTGCTTATTCAAAACATCTTTTACCAAAGAGAAATGAATCTGGGAACTTTGATTTTGATAGAGAAAAGGTAGACGAATTCTTGCCACTTTTATCCGAAATAGTCGATAATTATCCTGATTTTCAATATCCAGCGTATTTTGAGGCAAAGTTGCTACTAGCCATAGGCGAAAGAGAGAATGTTCTAGAGTCTTTATTGCCTTTTGCAAGGAAAAAGCGTAATGATTTTTGGGTTTGGCAGATACTCGCCGAACCTTTTTCAGAAGAACCAGAAAAGGTGTTTGCATGTTACTGTAAGGCATTGTCATGCAGAAGTCCAGAAGAGATGTTAGTGAGCCTTAGACAAAAGATGGCAGGTATACTCATTAAAAAGAATCTCTTTAATGAGGCTAAAACTGAAATTGAGCTTTTGATTCGAGCCAGAAAGTCTAAGGGTTTTAATATTCCTACGGTGGTAACTAATTGGCAGTCGTCCGAATGGTTTGAGTCGGCTAAATCTTCAAAATCAAATATTAAGTTTTACGCGACATATACTCCAATGGCAGATGCAATACTTTTTGAAGACATGCCAGAGGACTTAGTATTTGTTGAGAATGTTAATACACAAAAGAAGATTCTCAATTTCGTAGTTTCAGAATTCAAGTTTGGCTTTTTCAAGTATGATCGTTTTCTATCTAAGGTGGAGGCTGGAGATACTTTGAAAGTTAGATTTCAGGAAGGTGCCAGTGAAGGAATTCATCAAATCTATTCGGCTGTTAAAGTTGAGGATGAAGCTTTCAGAAATCAGTTCATTAAAGAGGTTTCTGGAAAAGTGAACGTTCCTAATGGGAAAGCATTTGGGTTTGTTGATGATGTATTTATTCACCCATCATTAGTAGCAAAGTACAAACTATCTGACGGATTACCATTCACAGGAAAGGCAATAAAGTCATATAATTCAGGGAAAAAGCAATGGGGTTGGAAGCTTTTTTAATGAAAAATAGAAAACCAACCTCCAAGCATATCTGCTAAACTTGTCTCCCAAATATTACTTACGATATCTGTTTAATTTGGGTACTTATTGTTATAGGTCCCAAATGGAGTGGGATGATAATTCACAGCTTCAAACTAGCCTCATACAATACCTCATTCTCAAAGCTATCCAAATACACCTGTGTTATGGCCTCTGTTTTATGGCCCATCATGTTGGAAATTACAGAAGTTGACTGACCTAGTCGCTTTAGGGTGGTGGCAAAGCTATGCCTTGCAACATAGGTTGATAATGGCGTTGTGATGTTTGCTTTTTCTGCTAAAACTTTAAGGTTCTTGTTAATCTCTTTACTTACCTTATATATCCGATTATAAATGGTCTTAGGCTCGATATGCGTCTCTTTATCTAGTACAGTGAACAGATAGTCGTCTTTCTCTTTATCCATGCCGTAGCGTTCAAATATTGCCAAGGCTTGAGGTACCAATTGTATATTCATAAGCTTCTTAGATTTGCTTCTGAAATAGACAAGGAAAGTGTTGCCTTCCAATGTTGAAACTTGAGATACCTTTATTTTGGCGAAGTCCATAAAGTTTATGCCGGAACAATAATAGCTAAACATAAAGTAGTCCTGAGCGAGTTTTTCTTTGGGGTCTTCAATTTTTAGGGCCTCAAGTTTTTTAATGTCGCTCTGACTAATTGCTCTTTTTATGGTTTCGTTCTTTAAATGAGAAATAGAGTAGCGATTGAAAGGGTTTTTGTCTTTGATTAAATAGTCGTCAACAATGGCCTTGTTTATGGTGGATCGTAAGGAGCGAAAGTAAAAACTCATGGTATTGGGTTTCCATCTTAAAACATTAAAATGCTGCTCCAGCTTTTTAAGGAAAGATGGGTTGACGCTCGAAAGGCTAACGTCCTTTTTGGCAAGAAAGGTTTTAAGTACTCTTTTGAGGTCTTTATAAACCTTTGCATTTCCGATTCTGCCAGCCGCTTCCATGTCGCTTATAATGACATCGATATACGCAAGCAAATCCATGGACTTTCGCTTGTTGGTAATGTGTTTTTGAATCTCGTCCAAGCTCTTATACTCATCTTCTAATTCGAGTGTATATAGTTTCTTGGTTGCATCTAATTTTTTATGTTCAATGAGAATCGACAGTTCTCTATATTCTGGGTGTTTCCGTTTAGGCAAAGATTTCGCCATATCCCATAGGCTTATATGGCAAGAGTGGCCAGTAGAAGAATACTTGGTTTTGCGATCTTTTGTAATTCGAAGCATAATTGGATGCTCCCCATTTTTTAGGATTTTTGAGCTGAATAAAACTATTTTTATTGATGACATGGGTGCGATTTCTTTAATCTCGGTTTAAACATGGTTTAAACAAATGTACTAAATAGTCCTAAACATCACCAAATCGTAATAGTAGTAAATTTTATAAAAATCTGATAAATAGAATATTAACAAGTATTGATGAATATTGAAAATTAGAATATCACCTTCTTCTAAGCAGACGGTCGCACGTTCGAATCGTGCGGGTACGCCTAGTCTGGGATCACAAAAGCTCAACTGAAAGGTTGGGCTTTTTTCGTTTTTGCTATTGACTAACGCTTAGATGATTTGAGGACGGCTAGTCTGATCTCACAAAAGCATAACAAAAAGTTGTTTTTGCTACAAACTAATGTTTAAATAGTTTTAGAGATTACAAAAGACTAAGTACCATTCCGGATCTCGTAGTTCTATCACTTCGGTGCTACCTTAATTGGTCTCTTCAACCCCGTCTTGTAAAAATTGTAAATATGCTTTGATAATAGAAGAACGTGTTAGTTTCCTCTAAGCTATAGTCAGTCATTGTATACCAAAAAGGAGCTCTATGTCTATTTGTAGAATCGGAGAATCTGGTTTATTAACAATTGTGGATTTTAAACAGTAGATTTATTAATATTTATCCTTGTTACAAAACAATTTTATGAAAAATAAAACGGCCTTTAAGGTTTCACTTGCTTTTTTATGTCTCAGTATTTTTAGCTGTACTATAAATACACCTAAAGCAGATACGCAAACTAACAGAGAGAGAAAAGAGACCGATGGTTATTCTACCACATCAGAGACAGGTTCTGCCTCATCGGTAGATAATGATGACGAGAATATGCCTTTAGATATGTATCTCAATAGAATATCCGGAGTGAATGTAAGTGGCTCAGGATCCAATGCCGTGGTGACAATTCGTGGAATAAGCTCTTTTTCGGCAAGCAATGAGCCTCTATTTATGTTAGATGGGCAGCAAATGGGTTCTTTCTCCTCCGTTTATACGCAACTTAGGCCACAAGATATTGGACGTGTAACGGTGCTTAAAGATGCCGCAGATACTTCTATTTACGGTACGAGAGGATCCAACGGAGTGATATTGATATATCGTAAAAAAGTAAAGAAATAGTTAGTCTTTTAGATTTAGTTGAAGGTCTGCCCTCATTCGTTATTTTCAACTAATAGGCAGATTTTTTCGTTTACTCGATACTATTTATGCAAATGCTTAAAGTTTATCGTATTTTTTTGAAAAAGTAGGATTTTATCTTGCTCAAGAACTAGTTTTGTTATTAATGAAAGTCCAGCCTAACCATATTTTACATGAAATCTAGTTTGAAATATTATATACTTCTAGCCACAGGTTTATGTGTATCATTGGCTGTATTGGATTCTTGTTACTCGTCTGGGGCTTCTGCGGCTGAAATCCCCGAAACCGTAGACTTTAACTTTCATATAAGGCCAATTCTCTCTGACAGATGCTTTAAATGTCACGGACCAGATGCCAATAAAAGAGAGTCAGATCTAAGATTGGATACTCCTGAGGGAGCTTTCGCGGCCTTAAAAGATTCGCCAGATGCTCATGCCATCGTGGCAGGGAAACCAGAACTTTCTGAGGTGTATTTAAGGATGATAAGTCCAGATAGTACAGAAAGAATGCCTCCTGCAGAATCAAATTTAAAATTGACTGAAAGAGAAATTGATTTAGTCAAAAAGTGGATAGAGCAAGGGGCAGAATACAAACCTCATTGGGCTTTTATTCCTCCCGAAAAAGGAGAATTGCCAAAGGCAGATAAATCTTGGACGAAGTCTGAAATAGATTATTATGTCTATGATGGTTTAAAAAAGCAAGGGCTTTCGCCCAATCCGAAGGCAGATAAAGAGCAATTACTCAAAAGAGTTTATTTTGATTTGATAGGTTTACCTCCGTCCATAGATGCCCAAGATGCATTTATGAGTAATAACGCTGAAAGTGCCTACGAAGATGTGGTTGATGAACTATTGGCCAATGAACATTTCGGCGAAAAAATGGCACTGCCATGGTTAGATGTGGCACGCTATGCGGACTCTCATGGTTATCAGGATGATGGATTACGAACCATGTGGCCCTGGAGAGATTGGGTCATTCATGCTTTTAATTCAAACTATACTTACGATAAGTTTTTGACCTGGCAGCTCGCAGGAGACCTACTAGAAAATCCTACAAAGGAGTCCATTTTGGCAACTGGTTTTAACAGAAATCATAAGATTACCCAAGAGGGTGGCGTGATAGATGAGGAGTATCGTGTGGAGTATGTTACAGACAGGGTGAATACTTTTGGCAAGTCTTTTTTAGCTCTGACTTTTGAATGTGCACATTGTCATGACCATAAGTACGATCCTATATCTCAAAAGGAATATTATAGCTCTTTTGCTTTTTTTAATCAAGTCCCCGAAAAAGGACTTTTCGGTACTATAGACGCCAATTTTGCAGATCCCCCAAACATGCGAATCTCTAATGAGGACGTAAAGAGTATTTTTAGCTTTATCAACAAAAAAGACACGGCCAAGCTCCAAGTGATGGTTATGAGAGATAGTTCTGTCATAAGACCAACTTACCTCCTAGAAAGAGGAGGTTATGATGCCCATGGAGAAGAAGTGCCTTTTGATTTACCAAAGAGTATTTTGGCTTTTGATACCACCAAATACGCACCTAATAGACTAGGGCTTTCTGAATGGTTAGTAGATAAAGAAAATCCTTTGACAGCAAGGGTTTTCGTGAATAGAGTCTGGAGTCAACTTTTCGGAACAGGGTTGGTTAAGACTCTTGGAGATTTTGGTATGCAAGGTGATTTACCTTCTCATCCAGAGTTGCTGGATTGGTTGGCAGTAGATTTTAGAGAGAATGGCTGGGATATGAAACGTTTGCTTAAACAAATGGTGATGTCTGCCACATATTGTCAATCTTCAGTAGTTACTAAGAAACATCTCCAAATAGACCCTGAAAATGTTTATTTGGCTAGAAGTAAAAGAATTAGAGTGCCTGCGGAGATAGTTAAAGATGTAGTTTTGGCCAGTAGCGGTTTACTTAATCCAGAAATTGGAGGGCCAAGTGTGAAACCATATCAACCTGCGGGGATTTGGGAAGGAGCCACTTCTGGAAGAGGGATATTAAAAAAATATGTTCAGGACCATGGTGATGACCTCTATAGAAGAGGGATGTATGTTTTTATTAAAAGAACCGTACCACCACCTACTATGTTGATTTTTGATTCAAGTAACAGGGATCAGTGTGAGGTGGAAAGATTAACGACTAACACGCCTTTACAAGCTTTGGTGATGTTAAACGACCCTACGGTTTTGGAGGCATCCAGAGTTCTTTCTAGTAAGTTGGTTGATCATAAGAATAAACTTACCATGGCTTTTAGAAGCATTATCTGTAGAATTCCAGAAAGCAAAGAGTTAGCCTTACTGGAGGGTTATTATAAAGAAGAGAAGGCTTATTTTGAAGCCAATACTCAGGAAGCATTTGAACTCCTCAGCGTTGGAGAATTTGAAGGGGAAATGGAAAAGAAAAGTGTGGAGAAAGCTGCTTTAATGCACTGTATCCAATTGATTTATAATATGGAGGAAGCCATTACGAAAGTTTAAGAGTTTATGGAGAAAGAAATTTTAAAACATAAGTTGAATGTCAATAGAAGGCATTTTCTTGGGAAAGCGGCTGCTGGAATAGGAGGGATAGCTTTAGGCTCGCTGCTAATGCCTGATCTTTTCAAAAGCGGCGGAGATATTTCTGATAGCCTGCCTTTGGGTGTACCGCATTTTGCCCCAAAAGCAAAAAGGGTCATTTATCTTTTTCAAAACGGAGCTCCTAGTCAATTGGAGAGTTTTGATTATAAACCAATGCTAAGGACACTTGCTGGTCAAGACCTACCGGAATCTATTAGAAAAGGGCAGCGACTTACTGGAATGACTTCTGGACAATCAGAATTTCCTATGATGGGTTCTTACTATGACTTTAAGCAGCATGGCAAAGCCGGAACTTGGATTAGTGACTTGTTTCCTAATATAGCTAAAATAGCTGATGACATTTGTGTAATACGTTCCATGAATACCGAGGCTATCAATCATGATCCTGCTCTAACGTTTATGCAAACTGGGGCTCAGATAGGAAATAGACCAAGCATGGGAGCTTGGATGAGCTATGGCCTAGGCAGCGAAAATCAAAATCTACCTGGCTTTTGCGTATTACTCTCTAGGGGACGAGGGAACGGACAAGGTGTTTACTCCAAATTATGGACAAACGGCTTCCTAGATTCTACCCATCAAGGTGTCATGTTTAGTAGCGGAGAAGATCCGATTCTTTACCTGAACGATCCCGATGCTATGGACAGGGCGAGTCGAAGAAAGATGCTTGACAAACTAGCAGAAATGAATCAAATGGGTTTTGATAAGAGTGGAGACCCAGAAGTGGAAGCTAAAATTCAGCAATATGAAATGGCCTACCGCATGCAAACGGCAGTGCCTGAGCTTACTGATTTGTCAAAAGAATCAGATGCCACGATAAAGATGTATGGTGCCGATTGTATGGTACCCGGCACTTATGCCGCCAATGCCCTTATGGCTAGGAAACTCTCAGAATCAGGTGTAAGATTTGTGCAACTTTATCATCAAGGATGGGATCAGCACGGCAACTTGCCGAGCGAAATGGCTCTTCAGGCAGAAGAGGTAGATAGAGCTTCTGCAGCTCTAGTGATGGATTTAAAACAGCGTGGTCTTTTAGACGAAACTTTAGTGATTTGGGGTGGTGAGTTTGGAAGAACCAATTACTGTCAGGGTAAATTTACCTTAGATAATTACGGTAGAGACCATCATCCTAGAGCCTACAGCATTTGGATGGCCGGTGGAGGTATAAAGCCGGGGATGGTCTATGGTGAAACAGATGAGTTGGGTTATAATATCATTAAAGACCCCGTTCATGTGAATGACTTCCATGCCACTATTATGAATCAGATGGGTTTGGACCACGAGAAACTGACTTATAAGCACCTTGGAAGAAGGTACCGACTAACAGATGTGGCCGGAAATGTAATTCCAGGAATAATTGCCTAACCCAAACGTTCGTTTTTTAAATGAGTAGATTTTCTAAACTTACCGCATCACTTCTTATAGGTCTCAATGTGATGTTGGTTTTCTTATTTCTTTTTGAGTCTAAAGTGGAATTACCCACTTTGCTAGCTCCGCTAGGACGAATGCACCCTATTTTGCTTCATTTTCCTATTGGTGTCTTTTTGATAGCGGTAGTTCTGCAGCTTCTGGATAGTTTTTTCAAGAAGACGGACTTGTCAGAAATATTGACTTTCCTGTTTCTTTTTTCAGCTATTACGGCTGCTTTAACCGCCATTTTTGGATTTTTCCTCGGCCTGGAATCAGGTTATGATTTAGAACTATTAAAAGACCATAAACGACTAGGTATTCTTACCAGCATAGGATGCTGGTTGAGTTATTTGGTCTATAACAAAGGGTGGAATATGGCTAAAATACCATCCATAGCCACCTTAGCTGTGATGACTTTTGCAGGCCATTTAGGAGGTGAAATTACTCATGGTGAAGATTATGTATTGGCACCCATAAGACCAGCAGCAGATCTTACTTTTTTAGAAAACGAACCGCTCTATGATCAGGCCGTATTCCCAATCTTAAAAGCAAAGTGTTTGGCATGCCATAATGATAAGAAGCAGAAGGGTGAGTTAAACATGGCGTCATTGGCCAAGATTATGAAAGGGGGAGAAGATGGCCCCATTTGGGAGGCCGGAAGTGCCCTAAATAGTCATCTGATTGGCAATGCTAATTTACCATTGGATGATAAAAAGCACATGCCACCTAAAGGGAAACCTCAATTAACTCCTTTAGAAATAGCTTTATTATCTCGCTGGATAGACGCAGGTGCAGATACTAGTTTAACTTTAAGCGAACTTCAAGTTGGAGATACTCTTAGAACTCTGGTACAGACTCAATATCCCCCTAAATCGGGTGATAAATCATATGATTTTAATGCTGCTTCATCCTCTCAGATAGCGGAATTAAATACACCTTTTTGTACAGTCAATGAATTAGCAAATGGTTCAGCGGCCCTTCAAGCTAGCTTTTTTGTTTCGCAGCGTTTTAATGTGGAGGATTTAAAGCGTCTAAGTAAAGTCTCAGAACAATTGGTGAGCTTAAATCTTTCTAAAATGCCTCTAGAAGACAAAGACTTGGGCTTGCTCACAGGTTTTAAAAACTTAGAAAAACTGATTTTAAACTATACCAATTTAACAGGAAAGGGAATAGAAGGATTGGCTAACTTAAAGCAATTGAAGTATTTAAGCCTTACAGGTATTCCACTAGAAAAAGGAAGTTTATCTAAATTGAACAATCTAGAAAACCTTAGGTCTATTTATGTTTGGAATACTGGTTTGGACCAAGAAGAAATAGAAGTATATAAGAAGGAAAACCCTGCAACTCGCGTTTATACAGGCTTTAAGGCTTCAAAAGATGACGTTTTGAAAATAAATTCCCCGATATTGGCAAATAAAGATGCCATTTTAGATCAAGGAGAGAAGCTAGAGCTTAAGCATGGTCTAACCGGTGTAGAGATTAGATACACATTGGATGGTAGCACTCCAGATTCTTTAAGGGGTTTGATTTATGAAAAGAGTTTGGAGGTTAATGGTTTTGTGGAAATAAAAGCGATAGCCACAAAAAAGGGTTGGTATCGCAGCGATGTAGCCTCTTTTGCCTTGTTCAAAAGCAGCTTTAAGCCAGACTCTGCATGGCTTATAAAGCCCGCTCATAAAGATTATCCCGGGAAGGGTGCAGGTACTGTGATTGACGGAAAACAAGGTGATAAAGACAATTTTAAAGATTTAACATGGTTGGGTTTTCTTGGAGAAAATGCCGAGATAGTCTTTGAAAGAAATTTAAATGATAACTATAAAGGTCTCACAGTTAGTTATCTAAAAAGTGCAGGAAGTTCCATCATGCCACCTGCTGAGATTCAATTATGGGCTGGCAACGGTGAAGGTGTTCTTACACTTATCCAAAGCAAGAAGCCCAAATTATTAACAGAGAATGGAAGTGTTTCATTTAATGCCGAATCGTTTGCTCTCAAGGAGCAGTACAAGTTTTATAAAATAATTTGTAAGCCACTGACAAGGCTTCCATCTTGGCATACCGGAAAGGGAGATAAGTCATGGGTCTTCATTGATGAGGTTTACTTCTACTGATTCTTTGTCCTAAGAATTATAGAAGAAATTAAACTGACGATAAGCCCTAGTGGAAGTATCTCCATCATCGTAATTCCGAATTTGAAAAGTGGTTTTTTATAATTTTCCATGGTTTGCTCCACTTCACTTAGTGCAGTTTGAAGTTCCATATCGGTGAGCCCTTTGTTCTGAATGTCTTTGATATACATATTGGCAATACTTTCATGAAGAGCCGGGTTAAATTCAGTAATTAGAATCCAGGTAAAAGTATAAATGAGAGCTGCAAAAAGAGCAATTAGGCCTCCCACTTTCACAGCTTCTTTAAAAGAGATTATACCGCCTAGCGTTTTTATTTTGTGCTCTCGAATTCCCAAAAAGATAAGGCTTAGAGCCACAAGCATGACCCCGTAGCCAATCAACTCAGATTGACCAAGCGAAGATTTTGTCTCAAGCATCTTCTGGGTAAAGAAAATCATAATCAAGGCCTGTATACCCCCTGAGATTAGTCCGAATTTAAGAGCAGTTTTCTGTATCATTTTTTTATGTGTTTATTGAAGTAAAGGTCTACTTAGTCTTTCAAAAGGAGGTCATACTAAAGTATGATTTTCTGTTTTAACTAGAATTTCCTGAGCTATCATAATGGCCTGTGTCCTTCTTTTTACACCAAGTTTTATATAAATATTGAACAGGTGGGTTTTTACTGTGGGTACCGAGATGAAAAGACTGTCGGCCATTTCAGCATTACTTAAGCCTCTAGGGGCCGCTTTTAAAACATCATTTTCACGCAATGTAAGAAGGCTCAAAGGATTACTGGATACGCTCAATGATGTCTTGACTGTTTTATTAAACCTAAATCCAACATAGAAACCGGACAGAAGAAACATGAAAGCTAAAAGACCTATTAAAACATCAATCCTATTAAAGGAAAGAGATTCTTTAGGATCGGCTAATTTGCCGAGAGTCAGTAAGCCAGAGATAAAGAGGACATATACACTTAAGGTTCATAACTATAGATTGATTTGCCGTAAACAAAAGATAACCCAACTCTATTAGAGATGGGTTATTCCTTTAAACCATTTTGTAAAGTATTTTAATCCTTCACAAGCTTTATAAACTGTACTGTTTTAAAGTACTATAATTTAGGGGCGAAATGCAAGTATTTACATAAGTATTTAAACCGTGGTTTATTAAATGGAGTATTTATACGCTGCTTTGAAAAAAATAAGTCTGTGATTTTTTGTGAAAAGCTGAATTCGCATTTGGCATTCTTTTTTTAGCCTAGGAGCTAGCTTTAGAATTGGAATATGAGAATTTCAGGGTTGTGTAGGCTAGTCAGCTAATTGGCAGGTGTTTTATGAATTATGACACTCTATCATCTAAATTCTCTCTTTAACAAGGAATTGACGCTCTTGATAATCCTATTTTTTGGTCAGAGTTCTTATCGATAGAAAACCCTATTGGCGTATTTATTTGGCAGGAATTATCATCTGCAAATACAGGACGACCGGATTTGTACTACTAAAAGCTAAGCGACTCCTGTATATAGATTTTAACTTGTCTACAGAATCACAGATAACTTACTCAAATGAAGTTTTGTAAGATGATGGAAGCGGAAGACTCTTCGATAGTACCATGTATTATTGTTGGAAGGAGCATATCTCAACCGACTTGCTTTTGGGGACTACAGAACAACTCAGCTAAGAATCTCTCTGAGTGACCGAGACGGTCATGTCCTGTTTGATAGGAAGGATTTTTACAATGACGGAGAAATTATTATACAGACAGATGGGGAGGTAGACAGTTTATACAACCTTGAAATTTTAAATCCTTTTTCAAATGGTTTTTCGAAAAATAGAATTCCACATTTTTCCTTTAGTAGTCTTCACTCCTCCCAATTAAGGCCTAGAAATAAAGCACTTAAAATCCAAAATGCCTATAATCTTGAGAGTCAAGGTTCTTTCCTAAAACCCACTTTGGATAGTTCTGCCTTTTATTCAAAACCGGACATCATGTACAAGCTTGATGACTATGTGAGGTTTCCAAAAATGGAGGATATTCTTAGGGAATATTTAAGTCAGGTTATGGTTAGGAAAAGAAATGATAAGTTTTATTTAGCTATTTATAGTGAAGGGAGTAATGAATCATACTCCACCGAACCTCTGATTCTTTTGGATGGATTACCCATTTTTGACACGGACAGAATCATGAATTATAGCCCATTAAAAGTGGAACGATTGGAAATCCTAACAAGGCAATACCAATTAGGGGATTTAGTTTTTAATGGGGTTCTAAATTTCATTACTTATAATGTAGAGTTGAATGGTTTCAATCTTTACCCCCACACTACGGTTATTGATTATGAAGGCCTTCAAAAATAAAGAGATTTTTATTCACCCATTTATGAAACAGAGAAGCAGCGTTCAAGCAGACTTCCTGATTTTAGAGCCTTACTAAATTGGTCTTCAGAGGTAAAAACTGAAAAGAATGGCTCAGCGTCAGTAGCATTATATGCTTCAGACATACAAGGAAACTATGCCGTTATTATCCAGAGAATAACTGAAAATGGAAAAACAGGAAGTAATTCCTTTTATTTTAAAGTAAAGGATTAAAGCCTCGAAGAATGCCGCTAAGTTGCCTTGGAGTGCGGATGTGATAGGTATTGGCATGAAAGAAGTCAATTTAGAGGTCCTGAAAACATGAAAGGTGATTACACCTAATGTCTCCCGTATATTTCTTTAAAAGGAATTGCCTCTCCTGATAATTCTTAGTTTTACTAGCCATGGTAAGAACCCCAATGAAGAATTTATTCCTTATTTGCTTTGGTTTAGTTATTTCTTTTGAATTGTCAGGACAAGACGCTTTTATTTCTGTCCAGCCTACTTTACAAGGAGGTTTTGTCTGCTATGGCGGGACAGCTACCATTACCGCGACCGCTTCAAATACGGAGACCTATCAACTACAAATTAATGATGGTGGGAATTGGAATAATTTAGGTGCAAGTGGTTCTGGAAATGCGATCTCCATCAGCGTAAGCCAATTTATTTATGATAATGACTTCCGTATTAGTGTTACCAATACAACGACTAACGTGGTCAATGTTAGTAATGTCATCCATATAACAGGACAAAGGCCAAATTTGACTATCCAGCCTATTGATCAAATTCAGTGTTATGGTCACGATGTTTTTTACTACGTCAATGGAGGCTATACGTCCTATGAGTGGCAAAAAAGTGAAACAGCTGATGGCTCTTACGCTGCTCTTTCATCCGGTTCTAAGTATAAAAATGTAGGAACTGAAACTTTGAAGTTGGATGGTGTTAAAACTACCGATAACGATTTTTTTAGATGCAAAGTGACTGATGCCAATGGCTGTGAAGCTCTTTCAATTGCAGGTGGTTTGGCTATAAATTACATGGGGACACTCCAGCCAACTACCACTAATCCTTTATGTGAAGGTCAGACCTTAGACTTTTATCCTGGCTCCATTGATGGTACTGCTACTAGCTATCTATGGGAATATACAACATTGGCAAGTGCTGTAGTTCCTATTTCAGAGTCCAGTGTTTTTGAAAATGCCAATTCAGGGAGATTGACCGTAAATGAATTGCCTGGTGATTTTGAGGATATTGATTTGGAAATAACCTATACAAATAATTTGATGTCTGCTGGAGGCGGCTCATTTATAGGTTCTTGCACCTATAAAAGAAACAGAGATGGCTATAGGATTAACCCACAACCGGCAAACCCTAGTAGCATTGCCGCCGATTCTACTTGTGGAAAGGGAGATGTAACTCTTGTAATAACAGATACTAATACCGATTGGCATTGGTCTTTGAGCAAAGCTGGAGCATCCATCGAGCAGTCAAAAACGCTTACGAGAAGCATCACCTCTAGCTCCTACTTTTATGTACAGCGGACAGACGGTAATGGATGTACAACTAAATCTGATTCTGTTTTGGCAAAAGTGAATCCTTTGCCCTCTTTTGCTATAGGTACTGTACTGGACTTATGCCCTGGAGCCACTTCACTTAGTTTGCCTTACACAGAGGTATTAAATGGTGGCAACAAATTTAGCCTTAGCAAGACAATGGGAAATGTAGGCTTCACCACAATTATTAATGCTGTTTTAGCTGCTTCTCCAATGTCAATTCCTTTGACAAGTGGTGCCCTTAGCGGTGATAATAATTTTGATTTAGTTCTAAAAAGTTCGCATTCTGGATGCGAGAGTTCAGACATTCCTTTTAATCTTCATGTTAATTTGCCTATCGTGGTGGTAAGTCCACCAGAGTCAGCTATAATTTGCGAGGGAGATAATCATACCCTCCAAGTAGCAGGTACTGGACAAGGAACCTTAAGTTATCAGTGGTTTTTTGAAGGGGGGGGCATCTTAAATGCGACCTTATCGTCGTTAATGATAAATGAAGCTGCAATTTCGGATGCAGGTACTTACCATTGTATTATAACCGCACTTTGTGGTTCAGCCACTTCCGCTACAGCGAACTTCACCGTAAAGCCTAAAACACGCCTAGGAACACAACCTCAAAATGCCGCAGTTTGTAAGGGGAGCCAAGCTACGTTTTCAGTAACGGCTTCCGGAGCAGGTACCTTATCTTATCAATGGAAAATGAATGGGGCCAATATTGGAACAGATGCTAGTACTTTGGTCTTGAGCGATGTTATTCTGGCAGATAATTCTGCTAAAATAACATGTCTGGTGTCAGGAGATTGTGACGATAGTCTTTCGGCAGAAGCAATATTGACTGTTTATGATTTACCTCTAGCCCCATCAGTTGTAGATACGGGTTATTGTCTAAACAGCTCACCAAAATTATTGAAAGCTATTGCTTCAAGTGGAAATACCATTAGTTCCTATGGGACATTGGCCACAGGCGGAACGGATTTGGGAAGTATCTTACCTTCCACCTCTTCTGTAGGTAGTGCCAATTACTTTTTTTCGCAGACGGACGCTAGAAATTGCGAAAGTGAGCGAGTACCGCTAGCTATTACCACTAGTCCAGAAGTTACTTCGAACCTCTCTTCAAATACATCAATGGTTTGTGGTTTTGGTAACTTAAATACAACAGTACTTCTCACTGTAGCTGGTGGTGCAGGAAACGAAATATACACATATCAGTGGGGTGAAAATGCAGCAGATATAAGCGAAGAGGTAGGTATAGAATACCGAGGCATCGGTGGAGGTGACTATTACGTTAAAACACGATCGGGTTACTGTGAAATCCAAAAGTCTGTGACAGTCAATGAAACCTCTGGGACTGGTTCTGCACCTACGGTGAGTAGCAATATTCCTTTAAATGGTCTAAATGTTTGCCCAGGTTTAGGATTGACTTTGACGGCATTAAGCACTTCTGGAGGAAGTGCCTATGTCTGGTATAAGACGGTGGATGGAACTACAGCTTTCTCCAATTCGAATATTCTGCATCTTTCAAATATTCAATCATCGTCAAGTTATTTTGCTGGAATTCAGCAAGATTTTGGACTACTAACCTGCGAGTCCGAGAGAAAAGAAGTAACTGTGGGTACTTTATCAAAGCCAGCTATCACGGCCGTTTTGAATTCTGAAACGTGTCCAGGTTTAAATGATGGAAGTATTGCTTTGACACCGGTGGGAGGTCTTACTCTATTGTATCAGATAGATGATGGCAGTTTTATCATAGGCAATACCTTTTCTGGTTTAGCTCCAAACACTTACAAAATTGGCATAATAGATTCTGGTGGAGCTAATAAATGTAGGGCAGACACCAATTTCACCATTGGAGCAACTCCTGCCCCTATTTTTACTGATCAGCCACAAATACAAAATAACTGTTATGGTAATACTGTAACCTTTAAGACCACAACGGATGGTACCTATACCATGCAATGGGAACAAAAATTACCAGTTGGTGATTGGGAGCTTATTTCCGGTGAAAACGCCTTGAATTTAAGGCGACCTGGAGTAGGAACCAGCACAAAACCGAATGGCACTTATTATAGAGTAAAGGCAACTTCAGGGGCATGTACCACGGTCTCAGATTCTGCCAAGTTAGAGGTGAATGAATTTACGGAAAATCTAGATAATCAAAGTACATGTGTTGGCGATTTAGTGACGTTTAGCCCACCTACGCCCTCAGGGCAAATAGTCTCTTACCAATGGCAAAAGGATTCGGGTTCTGGTTACAATATAGTTCAAGATGGCACTTCTCCTGATTTCCTGATCAATGCTGCCGCTACTTCCGATAGCGGCGATGTCTATCGCGTTAGGATAACCTTTGATAGGAAAGATGGAAGTACATGTGTAGAAACGTCTGATCCAGGTACTTTAAGTGTTACCGAAATAGATGCTACTACCCTAAGTGGAGACGTAGATATCTGTGCGGGAGAATCTTCTTTGCTTACCGCCACAGGCTGTAATGGAACCGTGACGTGGTCTAACACTGAAACTGGGGAAAGTATAA